>Ga0209373_10002187_pt1 | contig 20201 bp, 15 predicted proteins | sample Higcelweek5metaG_FD_187173 | JGI IMG/M metagenome (GOLD analysis project Ga0209373, IMG submission 187173) | Freshwater pond sediment microbial communities from the University of Edinburgh, under environmental carbon perturbations - High... | ecosystem: Environmental > Aquatic > Freshwater >... | reverse complement strand
GGGTTCATATCTCGATATATACCCAAGAGATATGCGTCCTCTGTTTTTATATGACTAAAGAAATATACTTCTCCTGTTGTCTCTATGATACTTGCACCAACACGTGTTATGAAAAGAACTATAGCCCAAATAATTATATTGTTTGATGAGATAAATGATATTGTAATGGTTGAAATTGTTATAATAACAAAACCTATATATAGAAGAGATTTTTTACTAAAATGATATTTATCTATTAAAAGTCCTACGGGTAATCCTAATATGACAAAAGGAGCGAGCATAACAGTAAACACAATACCTATTTGACCCCAACTAAATCCCAAGTGTTCATAAAGATAAATTGGAGTATAAACGACCATCCAAGCATAGAAAAACTGAAGTAAAAAGCCAATTATTACAATAGCTAACATGTGTTTATTGGTTTTTAAATATTTAAAAGTTTTTAAGAATGGAGTTCTTTTATAAGTTCCATCTTTAAATGTTTTAACTGAAAAGACTAAACCAATTGTCATTAGAACAACCATCACGAAGGCAAGAAGATAGATAGCTTTATAACCACCTTCTTTTGTAACCATAAATGATGCAATAAGCGGGGATAACATCCAAGCAAGATTAATGATGGTTAAATAAACACCGCGAGTCTTTCCTGTTTTTGATGGATCACTAAAATGTTCAATAAAGATATCAATGCAGAATAATACTAAAGTATTTGTTGCTGTAAATGCTATAAAAGATGCTCCTATAATGTAAGGATTTTTTGAAGTTATAAGTCCAACAAGTGAAAGCATGTTAAACGTCAAAAATGTTAAGACCAATCTTCTATTCCCAAAATTTTTCAATATATTTGTACTATTTGAAAGCAAGATGAGAGCTACAACAGAAGCTAAAGTATATAAAACTCCGACATATTTTTCAGAAATTATGCCGGTTAAAAAAATCGAATTTATATAAGCAGATAATGCTATATGGAGACTGAATATGAATGACAGTATATATATTCGTTTAATTTTTTTTGTCTTCATTTTTATTTAGATACTTAATAGAACTGGTATAACGATAGGTCTTTTAGCTGTCTTTTGGAAAAGGAATTTTGAGATATTATCTCCGAGAGCTGTCTTAATAGAATCAAAGTTGATAGGATTCATTCCTTGAGTTTCGTCTTCAACAGTTTTCTTGATGATTAAACGTACCTGATGTAATAGTTCCTGATTTTCTTTTAAATAAATAAAACCACGAGATATTATATCTGGTGACTTTCTTAATTTTCCAGAAATAGAATCAATTGTTGCAATTAGTACGAACATTCCATCTTGAGCAAGCATGACTCTATCTCTTATGACAACATCTTGCTCATCACCGACAGAAAATCCATCCACCATCATAGGTCCTGAAGGAGCTCTCTCTTTGCGAGCGCTTATCTTTTCTCCATTGTTTGTAATTTCTATTATTGAACCGTTATCAGGAACAACGATATTTGATTCTGACATTCCCCAAGACATAGCAAGCTCTTTGTGTTTAACAAGCATTGAATGCCAGCCGTGTATTGGAATAAAGAACTTAGGATGTGTTTTTTTGTGTAGCCATTTAATATCTTCTTGATTTCCGTGTCCAGTAGCGTGAATATATTCTTCACTTGTACGATAACTGATAATACGGACTCCGTGACGAGATAAATTATCTTTCAAATGCTGAACGGCAATTTCATTTCCAGGGACAATAGAAGAGGAGAGAATGATTGTATCTCCTGAACGAATAGAGAATTTCTTGTGGGTCTTATTTGCGGCACGTGAAAGGGCAGCGAATTCTTCTCCTTGAGCTCCTGTCATCATAACAAGAACTTTATTAGGAGGGTATTTATCGGCATCTTCAACGGGAATAATTGTTCCTTTCTTTGGTTTAAAAATTCCAGCTTGTTCACAGACCTCCATGTTTGTTTTAAGAGATCTTCCATCTAGGGCAACTTTCTTTCCGAGCGATTCTGCTATCTCAACAATCTTCATAAGACGAGTAATAGAAGAAGCAAAGGCTGAAATAATAATACGGCCACTGACTTGTTTGATTAATTTTTCCAAACCTTGGTGGACGTAAATTTCTGGTAAGGCAAATCCTTCATTTTCAACATTTGTTGAATCTGTCATTAAAAGGAGAACTTTCTCTTTATCAAAAAAGGCGTACTCTTTTTCTTCATCTTTGGTTGGAATACCATTTATTTGATCAAGCTTGTAATCTCCAGGAGTTACTATTGAACCATAAGGTGTCTCAATGACAATTCCTAATGAATCAGGAAAAGTATGTGTTACTCCAAAGAATCTGATACGAATATCTCCAGCGTAAATGACAGAATTTATTTCAACTACTTCCGCCTTTAATGGAGGTAGATGAGGAAATTCTTCTTGTCTCTTCTTTAACATCAAAACAGAAAGATTTCTAGAATAAAGTGGTGGATTACCGATACGGCTCATAACAAGAGGAACGCCTCCGATATGATCAAGGTGTCCGTGAGTTATAATCATGGCACGAACTTTATCTTTACGTTCTTCTAAGTAAGTTGTATTTGGAATAATATAATCAATCCCAGGAGTATCTTCTGTCTTGAATTGCATTCCAGCATCAACGACGATGATATCATTTCCAATCTCAATTGCAGTCATATTCTTGCCGATTTCTTCTGCTCCTCCGAGTGGAATTATTCTAATAACTCCTTTCTCTGGTGGGGGGATAAGATTAACTTTATCTTTTTGATAAGTTATTTTGGTTTGGACTACTTGATTGTCAACCTTAGGACGTCGGTTTCCTTTAGCGTTATTGTATTGATAACTACCTCTACTTGGTTTTTTGTTGTTTGTTTGAGTTTTGTTATTTGTAGAATAATTCGGTTTAACAGGATTAACCCCTCTCGTTACAGATGGTTGTGTTGGTTTATGTAAAACGCGGATATTTCCTCGTTTACGATAATTAAATCTTTGACCACTTTTAAATTTATGATCAGGTGTGTTTTTAGGTATTTCGTTCATGTTTTATTTTTCGCCTTCTGGCGAATCGCCTCGGGTGATTAGTTACTTAGTAAAAATTTTCCATACTTTATCTATATCAGCAGACCATGCGTAGACTGATGAGAATCGGTCTGAAGGAGTCACAATGCTCTCAAAGGAGATATTGTTAAGTGTTGGTGATGTTATATATAAATATTTTGGAGAATATATTAATATAGCTGGTATTTCAGTTTCAAATTCTTTTTCAAGATTCTTGTATTTTTCTATACGGTCATCAAAACTCAATACTTTTTGAATAGACTCTAAAATGCTATCTGCTTTTTTGTTGTTATACATTGCGATATTTAATCCAGGGTCTAATCTTTGGGAAGAGTTCCAGTATGAATATAAATCAGATTCGTGATTTATAACTTGTCCGAAGAATAATGCTTCATATTCTCGTGCTCTGATAAGTTGATTTAACTGACCCGTCTCATATACTTTTTGTATATCAACTTCAGCTCCTATTTTTTGTAATTGTTCTTTGATTAATTGTGTTGTCTTTTGAAGTTCTGGTGTATTTCCTGTGATAAGAGAGAAAGAAAGTCTAGTTGAAGGAGTCGAACCTTTTACTTCTTGCTTTACAGTCTTCCCATTAACTTTCTTGGTTGTAGTTGTGGTATTTGTTTTTACTCTGATACCATCTTCTCCTAATTTCCAACCAGCTTTTTCCAAGATAAGACCAGCTTCTTCTATCGTAGCATTACTATATTTTTCCTCAACAGATGCTTCTTCAAGAATTTCTTCTGGAATTGGACTATAAACAGGGGAACCATATCCTCCTAAAACTTGGTCGACTATATATTGTCGGTCGATGGCTTTATCAAAGGCTTCTACAACCGCTTTGTCAGAAAAGATTTTATTTTTATCACTATTAAAGAATATTCCAAAGATTCTAGGTAAAGTTTCTGTACGTATTACATAATCATTGTCTCCTTCGATATTCTTAGCATTTTCTGGACTTATTCCACCTGCTTGATCAATAGAACCATTTAATAAAGCTTTTACTAAATCTTTTTCATTTGCATAAGAAATAATATTAAAATATTTGATGCGAGGACTACCGAGAGTAAATTTACTAAAACGTTTAAGTTCATAACTTTTTGAAACCCCTTCACTGTCTTTTACTACATTTTTAATTTCAAATGGTCCTGATCCAATAGCTTTAGTGTTAAGAGGAGACAAGTTGAATTCATTTACATCAACATTCTTCCACAACTTTGATGGCAAAATTCCAATTGTTGTATTATCCATAAAGGATATGTAAGACTGAGCCAAAGTAAACACAACTGTGTAATCATCTTTTTTAGTTACACTGACACCATCCCATCCCATCTTACGAGGGCTTTTTATGATTGGGTCTTTTATTTTTTCTATTGTGAAGATAACATCATCAGCCGTAACGCTTGAACCATCATGGAATTTCGCATCCTTTCTAATGGTGAAAGTATAATTTATACCATCTGATGATACTTCAAATGATTCTGCTAAATCTGGAACAAAATCTCCCTCAGGGGTTTTTCTCATTAATCCAGAATAAACTAATGCAGTTAAATCTTTATCTGCGTCTGAAAGAGCTATAACTGGATTAACTAATGTAGGGACTCCAATAATTCCTTCTGTTACGGTTCCTCCACTGACTGGTACATCAACTAGGAATTTAGAATTAACTTTTACTAAAACAGTTACCATTGAACAGATAGCAATAAATAAAATTGAAATAAAAACAAGAAGTTGCTTCCTAGAAAATGATGCGAAGGCATCTAGGAGTTCTTTTTTATTATAAATACGAAATTCTTTGATAAATGAGATAAATTTATTCATAAGGGGACACTAGTCGAAACAACTAATTAAAGACGATATTCTTTAATTATTTAACAAATATAGCGGCGAAGGATGCTCCAACGAAAATTATACTAACGATAATCGTTAAGACAAAAAGAAACTTCTCAAATCCGCGACGGGTACTATAAAGTCCACCCCCATCTCCACCACCAAGGACGCCACCAACTCCAGCACTAGATTGTTGAAGTAAGATCGTAGCTATTAAAATAATGGATAGTATTATCTGTAAATAAGGCAATATTTTAGCAATAATCGTCATATAGGGTAAATATTACCCTATTTTAGAAGAATTTGCAAATAGATAATAGGCTTATCAACTTACTTGCTTGGCTCAACGTGTATCAATATATTTGATATTTCGGGGAGTTCTGCTTGAATTTGGTCTTTTAATTTGTGAGATATAAAGTGTCCTTCATCTACTGTAATTTGTGGGTTTACAAGAATATGCAAGTCCACGTGATATTTCATCCCGGTTTTTCGAACAAAGCATTTTTCAGTCCCAGTAACACCTTCTACTTTTTTTGATATAACTCTTATTTGTTCAACCACATCATCGTGAGTGTGTTCGTCCATAATTTCTCCAAATGCTGGTCTAAAAATTAGATAACAATTATAAAGTATGAAAGCTGAGGCACATAATGCTGCCCAATCATCTGCTGATTCAAATCCTTTACCAAATATTAGGGCGATTGAAATACCAATAAAAGCTGCGACTGAAGTTATTGCATCACTTCTGTGATGCCAAGCATCCGCTTTCAAAGAAGTACTTTTTGTCTCTTTACTTTTTTTGACAACCAGTCTATAGGAAGTTTCTTTCCAAGCAATTATTCCGATAAGAACTAGTAAGGTATATGCTCTTGGTAATTCATGTGGAGTTTGTATATTTTTTATAGCATGAATTGCAATTATCGAAGCGGAAACAATTAAAAATCCAACAACTAAGAAAGTTACTAATGGTTCTATTCGGCCATGTCCGTATGGGTGATTTTTATCTGCTGGTTTATTTGAATATTTAATTCCGAATAAAACAAGTATTGAAGAAACAATATCTGTTGTCGATTCTATTGCATCGGCGATAAGAGCATATGAATGTCCAAAATAACCAGCGGTCCATTTTATGGCTGCTAGTAGGGCATTACTTAAGATGCTGAAGTATGTAGTTTTAATTGCTGTTGTTTCGTGGGACATAAAAGTGTATGTCTTAAAGGATATAATATTTAAGATGAGATGACAATATGGAGAGGAATCTTGAACCTTACAGGTTCAGTACACCTTTCGTGGTTTTGGGAATTAGGGGAGAGGAATTGTCACGCATAATTTTCTGCTGAAAATTTGCGCGACCCCGCCTCGCGCCGACGCGCTCCGGCTTTCAAGTCCTCTCCTCGGCAAAAAAAAGAGACATTAAGTCTCTTTTTTCTATTGTGCCGGGGAGAGGACTTGAACCTCCATGAGTTACCTCGCTTGCTCCTAAGGCAAGTGCGTCTGCCAATTTCGCCACCCCGGCATAAAATATTAAATTGTGAGGCGTGGGGCGGAATTGAACCGCCGCATAGAGATTTTGCAGATCTCTGCCTTACCACTTGGCTACCACGCCTTAAGTAAAAATCAGTCACATATATTAAAAATTTATTCGCTTATTCCTCTCCGCTCGCAAGCTCGCTCCGGCGCGCCCACACCTACTCATAAATTTTTTATATATGTTCCTTCATATCCTAACTATTATTCAATAATTCGTCAATTTTTTGGCGATGTTTTTCTCCCTCATCTATTTTTACATCCAAGAAAGGAACGGGATTTATCTTAAGTCCTTTGGCTATATCTTCTCGTAATTCGCCGAGATTTCTCTTGATGAATCCATAAGCAGCTTGTTCCTTTTCTCTTGGAAGTACGCTTATCATGATAGTTGCTCTCTTTCCATCTGAAGATAGCTCAATTCCTGTAACGGTAATTAATGATGTGTTGCCTGCTTTACGTTCTATGTAAAGTGCCGCCATTTTTCTTATATTATTTTTTATTTTTTCTCCACGAAAAGTAGACATAATTGTTTAAGATTATTTTATAGAAACTTCACAGGCTTCTAATACATCACCAGGGGCGACATCTATTTTTGTCTCTACTTGAATTCCACAATCAGAACCCTCAAAAACTTCTTTTGTTTTCAATTTATTAATTTGTAATTCTGTAATTTTTCCAGTTCCTATTTCAAAATCACGACGAATTATGCGGATATTACTACCGAGGGCTATTCTGCCTGATGTTACTTTTCCACCAACAACATGTTTACCTTTTGTTGATCCAAAAGTTTTAAGTACTTTCATTGCCCCAATCACTTCTATAGTTTCAACTCTAGGACGACGAGCTTCTACTAGCTCTTTCAACCAGTCAATAAGTTTATATATGATATCAAATGTTTTTATTTCAACTTTTAAAGACTCATTCAAATCTCTTGCCCCGTTATCTATTTTTGTATTGAATCCAACAATTATACTTTCTTTGTTGACATTACCCATCTTTAAATCAGATTCATTTATATTTCCAACTCCCTTACTTATTATTTTAAATGAAATCTCATCACTGTTTAATTTATCGATTTCCTTTTCGATTGCTTCAATTGTTCCCATTACATCAGTCTTTATTATTATAGGAATAATTTTACCGGTACATTCAGCGTGTTTTTCTTTACATTTATTTTCTAGGTTTTTAATTTTTTCAGCACAGATATATCCTTCAGCTTCCTTTTTTGTATTGAAAGATTCAAAAACATTTCCAACTTCTGGCATTGATTCAAATCCAGTGAGACGGACAGGGGATGAGAAAGTAGCTTCTTTAATTGGTTTTCCTAAGAAGTTTTCTAAAATGCGAGTACTAACAATAGCTTCTCCACAAGCAACAAACATTCCTGCTTTAAGAGTTCCATTTTTAATAACACAAGTTGCTGAAACTCCACGCTTAGCTTCTCTTTTGGCCTCGATGATTATTCCAGAAGCATTTAATGATGGATTACCAGTAAATCCTTGCATATCAGAAACCAATAAAATCATATCTAAAAGTTCTTGTACGCCAGTTCCAGCTTTTGCAGAAATCAATACAAAAGGTATATCACCTCCAAGTCCTTCTAGATATATTCCTTTTTCTACCAAATCCATTTTTGTTTTTTCAATATTGGCATTTGGTTTATCTATTTTATTTATAGCTACTATATAAGGGACGTTATTTTCTATAATTGTATTATAAGCTTCAAGTGTCTGAGCTTTTACACTATCTTCAGCTGACACAACAAGAATAGCAATATCTGCTGCTTGTGCTCCACGAGTACGCATTTTTGAAAAAGCTTCGTGTCCAGGAGTATCTAGAAATGTAATTAAACGGTTTTCTCCTTTTTCATCTTTTCTGTTAACTTCGTAGGCACTGATATGCTGGGTAATTCCTCCCGCTTCGTTTTCTACGATATTTGATTTTCTAATGTAATCTAGAAGAGTAGATTTTCCATGATCAACATGCCCCATGACAACAACAATAGGTGGACGAGCTTTTTCATTTATTTTTGTTTTTTCAGGCATGATAATAAAATGTAAACTTTAATTATTAACGATTTGCTTTGATAGCTTTTTCTAAGACATCTTTTTCTTCCGTAGTTAATTCAAATTCAGATTTACCTTTAACTATTGGCTTTGCAAATATACTCATACGATCACGAGCATATAAACTAGATATGACTACGCCATTACTTTCATCATTCATCAAAGCGATTGCAAAACTTTGATTTCCTCCAGCGTCTATGAATGGATTGAAACGAATTGTCTCAATGTTTCGGATAGACTTATCGAGTCTACTATCAACGAGGACTAAATGTTTATCTATTTTTTCTTGAGTTTCTTCTAATTGATTGATTTTCTTTCCAATGAGAACAATCATTTCTTCCAAGTTACGAGCCTTAGTTCCAGCGAAAATCTTCTTTAGTCGGATCTCGATTATTAAGATCCATAACATAATAATGAGAACAACCCCCGAAATTATATAAAATAAGATAATAGTATTCATATATTAAAAGAGTATATACTAATAAGGCTTTTTTTACAATGTTATGCTATAGTAATAGTACAATATGAGAATTTTTTCAAAGAAAAATATATACCTAGATTATGCAGGGGCAACACCGATAAATAAGAAAGTTGCTCAAAAAATGGCTTTTTGCGAAAAAAGGTTTTTTGCCAATCCCAGTGCTATATACAAAGATGGAGTAAAAGTCAGAGAAATAATAGAAAAATCTCGTGAAAAAATAGCTAAAGAGATAAATGCTCACAGTGATGAGATAATTTTTACAGGAAGTGGAACAGAAAGTGATGCTCTGGCAATAATTGGAGTAATTAAGAATTACGAATTAATAATTAAGAATGAGAAAACTGAATATGTAATCCCACACATTATCACGACGAAGATAGAGCATCCCGCAGTTTTAGAAAATTGCAAAGTACTTGAGGAAAATAAAAAAGCAGAGGTGACTTATCTTTCTGTAGACGAGAATGGTATTGTAAATCTCGAAGAACTTCGTGATTCTCTAAAAGAAAACACAATTTTAGTTTCTGTTATGTATGCTAATAATGAAATTGGAACTATAGAACCGATTGAAGAGATAGCAAAAATAATTAGACATTTTAGAAAGACAAAAAATTCAAGAGAGGAAAAAGAGAATCATTTTCCTATATTTCACACAGATGCTTCTCAAGCTATGAATTATTTGTATACAGAAAACATTGAAAAATTGGGTGTAGATTTAATGACTTTTAACAGCTCGAAGATTTATGGTCCTAAAGGAATTGGTGTTTTATATAAAAAGCGTGGTGTCAATTTAGTTCCTTTATATAGAGGAGGTGGCCAAGAATTTGGTTTTCGATCAGGAACAGAAAATATTGCATTGATTGTTGGAGTATCAGAAGCACTTCGCATTACAGATAAGATGAAAAAGAAAGAATCAGAACGACTAACTAAAATTAGAGATTATGGAATTACTAAATTATTATCACTCGGAGATAATTCGAATTACAAAGTGATTCTAAATGGGGGCAAACAAAATCGTTTGCCAAATAATATAAATATTTCTATTTCTAAAATTTCAAGCGAACTTTTAGTTGTTGAATTAGGAGCCCGTGGAATTTTTGTTTCTGAAAAAAGCGCTTGTAAGAGTGATGATGAAAATAGTTCTTATGTAATTAAAGCAATAAGAAAGATCTGCCCAAGAGGAGAAGATAAAATGGAAGGGTCATTACGTATTTCTCTAGGAAGAGACACAAAAATGGGCGATATAGACACTCTTTATAGAAAATTAAAATACATTTTGGAAAAATATAGTAAGTGGAAATAGGTAAACAGGTATGCTATAATTGGGGCATGGATATAAAAGAATTAGACAAAAAACAGCTTATTCTATTGACTTTATTAATCACTTTTGTGGTGTCTATTGGTACGGGTATCGTTACTGTTTCTCTAATGAAGCAAATGCCTCAGACTGTTCCACAAACTATAAATAATGTTATTCAAAGAACAATAGAAAAAGTTACAACCGTAGAAACTCCTGTTACTGAAACCAATACAAACAATAGCGTAAATACGGAAGAGAGTTTAGCTTTGTTGTCTAGTAATAGTGATGCTCTAATTCCAATTTATAGAAGTGATGAAGATTTGTCCTCTTTAACTGGAGGAGATACAAGTGAAATTAAAGTAGATCCTATAGGTCAAGGTATTATTATTTCTGAAGCTGGTTTAATTTTAGTTGATTCTAATATATTAGACAGAGGTGATTTATATAAAGTTATTTTAGATAAGACAGAATTTAATGCATCTATTTTGAAAAGTTTTGGTAATGGATTTACTGTTTTAAGAATTTCTGCTATAAGAGAAAACTCTACAGATAATACAAATACTACCGATACGACAGGCAACACAGATACTACGACTGGAACAGTTACTGAATAAAACGTTTAAATTATTGATTTTTTATTTATTAATTTATAATTAATCCTTTTTTATGCCCCCATTTAATCACCCCGAAAAGTAAAAATTAAAATCGAATGCATTTTAATTTTACTACGGGGCGAGAAGTGATAAAATAAAAATAAACAAGTATATCAATTTAATTTAAGTATAAAATTTATGCCACCATTTAATCATTTTACAACCAAAGCAAAAGAAATAATTCGTAAGTCTCACGAATTGGCTATTGAACGTGGTCAGAGTCATGTGAATGCCTTACATTTATTGGCAGCCCTTCTACTTCAAGAAGATTCTCTGATTGTATCTATTTTAGATAAAATGGAAGTCGATACAACTCTTCTAACTGATAATTTAATTGAAATGATAGAATCTCCTGAAAGTCGTAACACTCTTTCTCCTTCGTATCAAATCTATCTTACTCCAGATTTAGCTCAAGCTATTGAAAATTCTACAAAAGTAGCAGCAGCTTTGAAAGATGAATTTGTTTCCACAGAACATTTATTCCTTTCTCTTTTAGAAGTTCCTGGAGAAGCACGAGATTTACTAGGTCGTTTTAAGATAGATAAAAACGTAGTTGTAAGTGTTCTCAAACAACTTCGTACTGAAAACATAACAGAAACTTCTTCTCCTAAGAAACCAAAACTTCTTTCTAAATTTACAAGAAATTTAACTACTTTGGCTCGAGAAGATAAACTTGATCCAGTAATAGGACGAGATAGTGAAATAATGCGAATGATGCAAATTCTTTCTCGTCGCACAAAAAACAATCCTATTTTAATAGGCGAAGCGGGAACTGGTAAAACTGCTGTAGCAGAAGCACTTGCTATTCGTATTGCTCATAACGATGTTCCTGAAAGTTTGAAAGATAAAGAAGTAGTTGCCCTAGACCTCGGACTTTTATTGTCAGGAACAAAATACCGTGGAGAATTTGAAGAAAGACTTCGTGGAATGATGAAAGAAATAGAAAAATCAAACGGCAAAATAATTTTGTTTATAGATGAGATACATACTATCGTTGGGGCTGGAAGTTCTGAAGGTTCACTTGATGCCTCAAACATGTTAAAGCCTGCTCTTGCTCGTGGTGAACTTCGAGCTATAGGAGCAACAACCTTGAAAGAATATCAAAAACACATAGAAAAAGATCCTGCTCTTGCTCGTCGTTTTCAACCAGTTTATATTGATGAACCAAGTGTTGACGATGCAGTAGCTATTCTTCGTGGATTAAAAGAAAAATATGAACTTTTCCATGGAGTTAGAATTACTGATGATGCAATTATTGCTGCGGTAAGTTTGAGTGCAAGATATATCACAAATAGATATTTACCAGATAAAGCTGTTGATTTGATTGATGAAGCTTCATCGTCTCTTCGCCTTGCTCTAGAAAATAAACCACAGATTCTAGAAGATGCAGATAGAAAAATTATGCGTTTTGAAATAGAAAAACAGGCTTTAATGAAAGATGTCTCAAGAGATAAACCATCAGAAAGCAAAGAGACAAAAGCACGAATAAAAGATATTGATAAAGAAATCGCAAACCTTAAAGAAAAGACTAATGAATTGGAACTCAAATGGAAAAATGAGAAGGAAACTGTTCTAAGTATTCGTGAGATTAAAAAAGAATTAGAATCGTTGAGACTTGAAGCTGAAAATGCAGAAATGCGTTCCGATTTGGGTCGCGCAGCAGAAATACGCTATGGTAAAATTCCTGATTTGCAAAGTAAATTAGAAGTAAAACTTGCCCGTTTGAAGAAACTTCAAAAATCTCGTCGAATTCTAAAAGAGGAAATAACAGAGGAAGATATTGCCTCAGTCGTTTCTCGTTGGACGGGTATTCCACTTGAGAAAATGCTTGAAGAAGAAGCTAATAAGTTAGCAAAAATGGAAGATGAATTAAGGAAACGTGTTGTTGGACAAGAAGAAGCTATCAAAAAGATTTCTGATGTTGTTAGACGTAGCCGTGCAGGTATTTCAGATCCAAATAAACCAATGGGCTCGTTTATTTTCCTTGGCCCAACAGGAGTAGGAAAGACAGAACTAACTAAAGCTTTAGCTCAATTCATGTTTAATGATGACAAAGCTTTAATTCGAGTAGATATGAGTGAATACATGGAACGTCATAGTGTTTCTAAACTTATAGGTTCACCTCCAGGATATGTTGGTTATGATGAATCAGGCAATCTTACTGAAGCTGTACGTCACCGCCCATATTCAGTTGTTCTATTTGATGAGATAGAAAAAGCTCACCCAGAAGTATTTAATGTTCTTCTCCAGGTTCTAGATGAAGGACGTCTTACAGATGCTAAAGGAAGAATCGTAAACTTTAAAAATACAATCATAATACTTACTTCTAACCTTGGTTCAAATTTCATAGATAAAATGGAATCAATAGGATTTACAAATAATTCTAAGAAAGATGAATATAATAAAACCAAAGAAAAAGTTTTAGATACTCTCAAAGATTATTTTAAACCGGAATTCTTGAATCGTTTAGATGATATTATTGTTTTTGATATTTTGTCACCAGAAGTTATCCGTCATATTGTAGATATTAAGATTGAAGTTATCAAAAAACGTTTACTTGGAAAGGGAATAGATTTAGATATTTCAGATGAATCTCTCTCTTATCTTGCAAAAGAAGGATACAATCCCCATTATGGAGCTCGACCTTTGGGACGTTTAATCCAAGATAAAATTCTCAATCCGATTGCAATGTTTATCATTTCCAAAGGAGTAAAGAAAGGTGATACAGTTTATGTTACTCTTAAAAACAATGAACTTGTGATAGAGATGAAGAAAAAGAAATCTAATCTAAGTATAAGAATGGACAATAAAGTTAGTGTGAAATAAAAAATCCCTCGAGAAATAAATTCTCGAGGATTTTTTTGTTTAAGCTGGAATAAAACCAGCTTCTCTCAGATTTGTGGCTCCTTCGTAACAACAGACCACTCCTGTTGTTCTTGGATGGATGATCTCATACCAGAGCACTTTTTTATGATTTTTATCATAAGGGTCAGGAGCAACTCCTTTTATTATTACTTCCGCATTAGTTTTAGGATTTCTTGCTCTTTCCCCATGAAGAAAACCGCGTGGTCTGCAAACCTTATCTGCTGTATCTAATTTGATTGGAGTTTCAGACCGGTCTGCCATTTTTGCCATTAGAAATCTTGCCATGATTGTTATTTTTAGAACGTCTGTTTTTCCTTCAGGTTACTTCTTGCCAATATTTTTGTTAAACAAAAATATTGACTTTTTATCTGGAATGTTTAATATGGATACCGAACCTAATTCTGTGAAATATGAACAGCATGTTTCCGAGTTTGGACGACGAGATTATATTGCCGTTCATAATGCCAGTGGTCATAATACCACCAAAGCTGCTAAATGGAGACTGCTTGTTGATTAATAAACAAAAAAATGCACATATACACAAAGTTGCACACGCATTGTTAATCAACAGCAAAGAGCGAGGGGCTCTTGTCTTCAAAACTACATCTTTTTTTGTTTTTTGTCTGGTTTTTTATTCAGACGTGGGGGTTTGATTCGAAAATGGGTACCATACGATTAATATCGTGATGGTTATGGGTAAGGGAGAGGCACAATTCGTGTTTCTCCCTTTTTTATTTAGTAATTATATATAGACTAATAAGTCCAATTACGATCATTGTAACTTCGAAAGAAATCAAAATTTTATTTGAAAAATAAAATTTAACATATGACCAAAAATTTCTTCGAAATATTCTTTTTATATTAACGTTTCCATTTTGGGGATGAGTCTTTTCAAGGGAATATTCTTTTTTAGAAAATGGGTAAAAAATTAATACTCCAGCAGTTCTTCCCGTAACAAAATCTGTTACTAAGTGAAAGATAATTATTGAGACAATTAAAATAGCCCATTTCGTATAACCAAAAAGTATTCCGATAATTAAAATTAAAATCCAAATGATAGGTGTATGTAAGATATGATGATGGTGATTTTTTAATTCATTGATCCAAAAACCTCCTATATCGGGAATAAACGAGACGAAGAAATAAACTAATAGCATTGGCAGAGAGACTTCATAGATAGGACCGTAAATTTGTGATAGAACCATTACAACATAAAAGGATGACATCCCGTGGGAAATAATATTCATGAAGATTATTATAGCATAGATTTTTTTGGTGAGAATATGTGGGTAGGACCGCGAGTACGCTTTTCGGCTATTGCATAGCCAGGTAGGATTCGGTCACACATAATTTTCTGGGTAGGACCGCGATTACGCTTTTCGCCGATTACATCGGCAGGTACTTTTCCGTCTCGCTTCGCTCGTACGGAAAAGTCTTTCGAATCCTACCCGCAAGCAAAGCAGTTTGCTTGCTCCGGCGCACAATAAAAAAATCCATAGCTTTCGCTTGGATTTTTTTATTGTGCGCCGGGTAGGATTCGAACCTACGTAGCCCGAAGGCGATTGATTTACAGTCAATTGTAATTGACCACTCTACCACCGACGCGTTTCTAACTTTCCACACAGTCTAGTATACACAATTATTTGGATTTTTCAACATTATAAAAATGTGATAAAATGTAAGCATGTCACAGCTTTATAGTAATTCAATTTTTTTCGTAGATATAGAAAAAGTTAAACCAAATCCTTTTCAGCCTCGTCGTGAATTTGATCAAGCTCGTTTGCAGGATTTAGCAGACTCTATTCGTCAATATGGAGTTCTTCAACCTCTCGTAGTTTCTCGTGAGGAGATTCAAAGAGAAGATGGAGGTATTTCAGTAGAATATGAGCTTATTGCAGGAGAACGTCGTCTCAGAGCCTCGAAGTTGGCTGGTATTGAACAAGTTCCAGTAATAATAAGAACAGGGGATGATAACATGGCAAAGCTTGAGCTTGCTATCATAGAGAACTTACAACGTGAAGATTTGAATGCAGTTGAAAGAGCTCGTGCTTTTATGCGACTTGTTGAAGAATTTAAATTTACTCACACTCAAATAGGAGCAAAAGTTGGTAAGAGTCGTGAATATGTTTCCAACACTCTTCGTCTTCTTGCTTTACCTCAAGAAATACTTGATGCACTTTCAGCAGGGAAGATTAGTGAAGGACATACACGTCCGATATTAATGCTTGCTGATAGACCTGAAGAGCAAACAGTTTTGTTTAAAGAAATAGTTTTCAAAAAGATGACAGTTAGAGATGCTGAAAAAGCTGCTCGTAAAATCGCTTTCGATCGTATTCGTAAAAAAGAATATATGCCTGATCCAGAAATTGCCGAAATGGAAGAAAAGTTACAAGAATCTTTGGGTACTCGTGTTCATATAGAAAGAAAAGAAAATGGTGGATACATAACTATTGATTTCTTTACTAATGATGATTTACGCACGATTCTTGGTTTAATAAAATCAACAGAGAACAAGGATCCAAATGAGATGCTGAATAAATTTGCTGAGAGTCAGGGTCCAATATCGAACCCAGCCACCCCAAGCATAGAGGAAGCAAACACAAAAGACGATCTAGATCTCTTAGATGACAGAACGAAAGAAGAGAAAGAAAAAGGAGAAGAAGAAATTGATTTATATAATATTAAAAATTTCTCAATCTAAATTAAAAGCCGTATTACTACGGCTTTTAATTTTTCCCAAATAAGCGGAACTTTGCTAATAGGCTATTTGATTTCAGATAAACATTTATACGTTTACGAGCGAGTCCAGTTTTTGCGTAGTCGAGCCATTTAGATGATGGCTTGGCATTTTTATTAACCTGTATCTCTACAATGTCGTTATTTTTTAATTTAGTATTAAGGGCACAGTTTTTACCATTAACTCTAGACCCTTGGGCGTGGTCTCCGACATCTGTGTGAATAGCATAAGCAAAATCAATAACAGAAGATTCTTCTGGTAGGTCTATAATGTCTCCCTTTGGAGTAAAAACGAAAACTCTATCTTTAAAGAAGTCCATTTTAATTGTTTTCAAAAACTTCTCTGGATCATCTTCTTGTTGGTTGAGATCATGAAGTTGTTGAACCCATTTGAATTGTTTTGAATTTAAATGTCTTTCTTTGTCATCTTCTTTATAAGCAAAGTGTGCAGCGATACCGTTTTCAGCTTTTTCATGCATCAGATGCGTACGGATTTGTATTTCTACTATTCCTCCATCACCAGTAAATATTGTTGTATGTAGACTTTGATAACCGTTTGCTTTTGGAGAAGCTATATAATCTTTTATTCGATTAGGTACTGGAGTCCATTCACCATGGATTAATCCAAGAACAAGATAACAATCGGAAATAGTATTAACCATAACTCGAATGGCTATGATGTCGTATATTTTATTTATATCCATGTCATATCTTTGAAGTTTTTTCCACAATGAATATAAATGTTTCTGTCGATAGTCTATTTTAGCTCCTTTTATTTTTGATTCTTTTATTTTTTCTGCAATTCTATCTTTTACCTCAATCAAGAATTTTTCATCGGCGTCTTTCTTGTCAGAAAGCATTTTTTTAACGTCTTCGTATTCTTTTGGATATGCGAATTTAAAAGCGGCATCTTCTAATCTACCTTTTAGTTTTCCCATTGACAAACGATTTGCAAGAGGAGCGTATATTTCCAAAGTTTCTAAAGCGATGCGTTTTTGTTTATCTGGTCTGATATGTTCTAACGTTTCAATATTGTGTAATCGGTCGGCTAATTTGATTGTGAGGACACGTAAATCTTTTGCCACAGAAATAAAAAATTTTCTCAAATTTTCTACATTACGTTCTACCCCTTTGTATTTAACCTTTCCAAGTTTAGTTACACCTTCCACTAGTTCTACGATTTCTTCTCCGAATTCTTTTTGTAATTCTTCTCTGGTAATATTTGCATCTTCTAACACATCGTGAAGTAACCCTGCTGTAACAATGATAGGGGTCATTCCAAGACTAGCCAGATTGCGAGCCGTACTTGCGACATGAACAAAATAAGGGTCTCCGCTTTTTCTTAGTTGTCCCTCGTGCGCTTTTTGTGCAAAATAATAGGCCTTTTCTATGAGGTTTTTATCCTCGGCTTTCATTTCAGGCATTAAAGATATTATTTCGTCTAAAGTTGGTGCCATAGACTTATATTATATCTTATAAATGCTTTTTTCAAAGTCCTTTATTTTTTATTGTTTTTTATATCTTCTCCGAGTTTGTGAGGGTTGTGATTCTTACACATTTTGTTACTACATCTTTCTGGTATAGTTTTTGGTCACAAATTTTTTTCTCGTCGCCACTCGAAAAAATTCGCGACCCCGACTCGCGGTTTTACGTGCTCGTAAAACATCGCTCCGTCTCACAAAAACTAAATAAGTATCTAGCGAAGGCTAAATACTTATTTCTTATTATTCTTTATATCTTCTCCAAGTTTATGAGGGTTATGATTCTTACACATTTTGTTACTACATCTTTCGGGTATAGTTTTTGTGCCTTCCATCATGAGTGATCCGCAATATTCACAAATATTTCCAGTTGGTTTTGCTTTGATAGCATTTTTACAGTCAGGATAGTTGCTACATGAATAGAATATTCCAAAGCGTCCTCTACGTTCCATCATTTTACCTTTTTGACATATAGGGCAGGTGATATCTGTCATCTTTCTTTTTATTTCCTCTTCGTCTTGTTTTATGAATTTACATTTTGGGTAACGAGAACAAGAAATGAAAGTTCCGAATCGTCCTTCACGGACGACTAATTTTCCACCACCATTTTTACCTGTTTTTTCTCCGCATAGTGGACAAATTTCTCCGGTTTCTTTTGGTCCTTCTAAAATTTTACCTTCAATTGTTCTAGCACCCACACAATCTGGATAATTGCTACAAGAATAAAATTTACCTCCTCGAGCAAGTTTAATTATCATGTTCTTTCCGCATTTAGGGCAAAGAATATCTTTTGGAGCTTCACCCATGTTTGTAGCTTTGGCTAACTTTTCTTTTTCTTTAACTTCTTTTTTAAATGGAGTATAAAAATCTGTTAAAGTTTTTACGTAATCTCTTTTTCCATTTGAGATATCATCAAGTTCATCTTCCATCTCAGCCGTGAAGGTATCACTAATATAATTTGCGAAATTATTTTCAAGGAAAGTAGAAACAACATCTCCTGTATCAGTAGGGAAAAGTGTTCGTCCTTCTTTTCTGACGTACTCTCTATCTTCCAATGTTTTCATTATCGAAGCATAAGTAGAAGGTCTTCCAATTCCACGTGATTCTAGTTCTTTCACAAGACCTGCTTCAGTATAACGATTTGGTGGTTCAGTGAACTTTTCTGTACTTGTTAGGTCAACGAGCTTTAATTCTTCTCCTATTTTTACACTTGGTAATTCCACATCTTCTCCACGAGCTCCCGTATCACAAGCAAGCCATCCAGGAAATTGGACCTGAGAACCATTAGCAGAAAATTCTGGGATACTTTTACTTTCTATATTTGCGGTTATTTTTGTCTTTAACAATTTGGCGTCAGACATTTGTGAAGAAATAGTTCTTTCCCAAATGAGAAGATAAAGTTTCTTTTGATCATCAGTTGCTCCAGCTTTTAATTCTTCTATGTGTGTAGGACGAATAGCTTCGTGAGCTTCCTGAGCGTTTTTTGATTTTGTTTTATAGAAATGGATTTCAGAATATTCTCTTCCGTATTTCTTTTCTACCAATAAAGCTATTTGATTTTGAGCTTGTGCGGAAAGATTTGTACTATCTGTACGCATATATGTAATATGCCCAGCCTCGTAAAGTTTTTGAGCAACTTGCATTGTTCGTGAAGGAGAAAATCCAAGTCTCGAACTTGCTGTTTGTTGTAAAGTTGAAGTTGTAAATGGAGCACGAGGTTGTCTCTTTTGCTCGCTTGTTTTTACATCGATTACTTGCCATTTTTCTTTCTTACCAAGATCTAATATTTTTTTTACGAGTTCCTCATCTCTTGGTTCTTCACTACAAGATAAATTTATTTTTTCTCCCGCTAGAGTATTAAAAAGTCCTTCAAGTATAAAATATTTTTCAGGGACAAAAGCGCGGATTTCTCTTTCACGTTCCATTATTATTCGTAACGCAGGGGATTGAACTCGGCCCGCTGATAATCCATAACGGACTTTTTTCCAAATAATTCCTGATAAATCATATCCAACGAGACGATCGAGAACTCTTCTGGCTTCTTGAGCTTTAACTAAATATTCATCAATATCACGTGGTTTTTCTAGCGCTGCACTGACAGCTTCTTTGGTAATTTCATGAAAAGTAGCTCTTTTAATTGGAGCTTTAACTTTCTTGTCTTCGTCAAGTAATACTTTCAAATGCCAAGAGATTGCTTCTCCTTCTCGGTCAGGGTCGGTTGCAAGCATTA
>Ga0209373_10002186_pt1 | contig 20204 bp, 31 predicted proteins | sample Higcelweek5metaG_FD_187173 | JGI IMG/M metagenome (GOLD analysis project Ga0209373, IMG submission 187173) | Freshwater pond sediment microbial communities from the University of Edinburgh, under environmental carbon perturbations - High... | ecosystem: Environmental > Aquatic > Freshwater >... | reverse complement strand
GGAAATCTCAGCAATACCACGCCAGCGATCCGGCACGCGGTCCAGGATCAACCAACCGGTTGCCACTAACAGACCCAGACCGGCCAGGGCGAGGATACCCCGCTCACTGGCCGCCTGAGCAGTGATGAACAATTCTTGATAGGTGCTCACAGTCCCAAATCCTTACAGGCCGGGCAGAGAATATCATACCGGTGGCCTTTACTAACGTCTGACTCGTGAACGTCATTGTGGCAGTATTCGCAACGCATGTATCCTGGCATGGGGATGCTCAGAGCGGCCTGATTGCGAGTGTCGAAAAATCCAATAATCTTTTTAGGCGAAAACTGGCATGAAATCCATTGTGCTCTGGGGAAAAATGGACTTGACCGTTTTTCTATAAAGCCTACCAAATAGTATGAATTTGGATTGCTTGGCGATTTACGCCAAACCTTGAAGCAATTCTCAGCAAACTTCTCATAACCTAATTCTCCGCGCATTTTCCGCTCACTTTCTTCAACCCATATGCTTCAAATTCTTCAAGCCTGATTATCATGCCGTCATCCAAATCACCATGTACAGCACTAAGAATGACGAAGTTTTCAGTGATCATGTCGATTTGATAGAGCTTATTGTGCTCCTTGTAACGGTCGCCAACTTTCAATTTGTCGCTCATCATCTACTCCTTAAACAAATTTCCTTGCATAAGAGAACCACGTATAACCTCATCTGCCAAAATAACCTGTGTTGCTTTCTTCTGTGCTTCTTCTAGCGTTTCACACAAACCATATTGCCTTTTGCTCTCCTGGTACATGAAGGCTTCCCAGAAATAGAGACCATTATCCCAAGGGCGTAGATCGACCCGTGCAACATAATCATGGACATGATCATCTGTATACAAAAGCCAATGAGTGCCCGGATAACAGATATTTTCCATCCAAGGTTTCAATGGTCTACTCATTGATCACTCCCCATATTTGATCCGGTCAATCAACCGGCGAACCCAACCAGGAATCAGCGTGCCTTGAAAGTAGGCCCGTGTTACCAGCACCCCGAGCGCAAACGGCACGGTACACGTCAGACAGAGCATCAAAATTCCAAACTCTTGACTATCCATTTTTGTGCCCCGTGATCTGTGAACCGTGAACCGTGATCCGTGAACCGTCAAACACGTAAACTGGTACCCCCCCTCGGGTGCCACCGCCTAGAGTTAGGAGAAGTGCGCCAGTCTCTAAGCGGATGATTACCCGTTTCCCCCGACCCCGGCGATCTACCTTGACCAGCCCCAACGATTGCAACCGGTAGAGGCGGCGGTGGGCATGTCGGTAGTCAACGCCTGTTTGATCAGCGATTGAAGCAAGCCCGCAGGTGATACCATCCTGCGCTGCTATGCTCCCTAAAATCAACCGATCAACCCCTGATATAACCATGTATCCCTCACCTCCTTATTCGTGTCTCTATGGCCCTTGTAGCGTGTCGTAGGTCGCCGACAACGTATCCCCTAAATGACGCCTATAACGTAACCTCTAACGGCTCCCTTGATGGTGTCCTTTAGTGTCGCCATCACGCCGAAACAATACAAATTCGTAGCGCATAGATCGAGCGGGTAATCTCATATCCATGAGATCATTCATGCTGGTGTGCTGATGCCCGTTCCTGATAAGCACCTCAGCCAGTTGACTTACCGGAACGCTCAATTCAGCAGCCATATTCACCAGGACGGCGCTCAACTCCTGGCTGAGGTCAAATGTCATTCGGTTGCGGGCGGCCTGGCGTTTCTGTGCTTTTGTCATTGTCCTGGTCGCCTGGCGGCGCTGACCGTCACCGATCAATGCAGAAACAGCAGGATCAAGATCGCCAAAATTGACAAATCCGCCTTCTATCTTTTTAGGCATGACACACTTCCAGCATCCGATCAAGAACAGCGGTATAACCACCGATGCGATACTGGCCGTTTGAGAAGCCAACCACGGCGGTGCTTTCCGGCGCGTACTCCCAAATTGTCTGCCCGGCTCGCGTAGCAACTCTGCACCGTGTATCCTGTGGAACGGCGGGCCACACGAGCCGACCAAACACCTGCACTAGCTTAGTGAGTTGATCTTGGCTCTCAGTCGTTACCCGCTCCATCATGGTGGGAATGATCCCGGCGATATAGGTACTTATCCCTGACCGGCTCAATTGAGACACAGAAGCGCTAACCTCTCGAATACCTTTGACGGCCAGTTGATCCATACGGGCGGGTACAAGGATCGCTGTGCTTGCAACCATAGCGGCGGTCTGGAGTATGTCAATGCTGGGGGCACAATCCAGGATCACCAGGCCATACACACCGCGCACATCGGCCAGCGCTGCGCTGATAACCTGCTCACGGAAGGACCGGCCAGTCAGGGCCAGTTTGAGCGCCTCTGTGGTCTTATTCGAGCGGATCACGTCCAACCCATGGCGGGCCTCTATCGTCACTTCTGACGTTGGGAGTTGATCCCACAACCAGCGGTATAGATCACCGGCACCGGCCAGTCCGAGAGAGTCGGCCACGTTACCCTGACTATCCAGATCGACCAACAAAGTGCGGATACCCCGCAGGGCAGCACCATGGGCCAGTGTCACAGCGGTGGTTGTTTTACCTACCCCACCCTTTTGATTGAGAACTGCAAGGATGTTCATAAGTCCTCTACCATGATGAACGCAGGCACCGGCTTGACCGGATTGTTCTTGACGGCCTCAGCCAGAGCATGACGGCGGGCGCTACAAACTGGACATGTTTGCTGATGCTCGAAATAGGCATTATAGGCAGCTAGATAATCAGCATCTTTCCGCATATCGGTCATACTGATCCCCTGCTGCAAAAATGTTCCAGCGATCACTGACCACTGGCGGCTGAGTCGAATTGATTCCCTACACTCTTCCATGTGATTACTCCCCAAAAAGTTGTGATGCTCAGATTATACGACAATGGTACAAGTTCTGTCAATACTTACACCATTGCAATTATGTAGGGTATGTAGGGTTGTGAAGGCTTTTTCATAACTTTTTTACTGCCATGTTTTTACGTGGAGAAATTACTACAAACCCTACATACCCTACACACCCTACATAAAATAAAAACCTGGATTTCTCCAGGTTTGATGTTTAGAAGGGTATTTTTTTCTGAAGGAGAGCCATAAGCCCTATTCCCTCCAGATAAACTCCGTCTCCATCCCTGCGGGCTTTCACCCGCTTCTTGATCCACTTACCAAAGGCAGTTATAGACATTGGCTGTATACCATTCTCTTTGCACCATGAGGAATAGTCCTGGTAAAGAAGGCTTGATTTTACCTCTGCGCCATCTTTCAAAATACAGCGTTCCTGGATATACATGCCGGTTGTGTCTTCCTCATCCCTATATTCTGATGTAGCGGCTACAATGGCAGCAGGAGCGATCAGACCGAGTGATTGATACTCCAGGCACCCACGCACCAACCAGGCCAGGATGCCGGGCAATTCTGCCTGTAGTTTGTCTCTCAAATCTGGGTCCCGCTGGTGCTCATTCTCTGCCTTGGGTTGATCCACAAACCGCTGAGTATAGGGAACGAGGTACACGCGGTCCCAGATCGCCGATCCATCTGCATTGATGTGGGGCTTATGGTTTGTGAGTAAGAAGAGCGTGTGAGTTGGGAGAAATTCAACCGGCTTACTATGTAGCGTGCGCACGTTCAGCCGGTCGCCACCGGTCAACTGCTTGACAAGGCCCTCATTGATACGGCGGCCCTCGTTGCTCTCTGAGGCCCACACCAGGCGCTTACCGCGTAGGCTCCAGATAAACGGCTTAGGACCATCCCCACCCCGGCTGGCGTCCATGAGTGCATCCGCCTGGCTGGATGTGGCAATATCATTGCCCAGAACATCGGCCAGTGTTTCTAGCATGGTGCTCTTACCGTTGCGGCCCTCTCCCCACAGGATAGGAAAGACGTGCTCACGAGTCAGGCCGGTGATCGCATATCCCAACAGGCGACGCATAAAGGCAACCAGGTCAGCATCATTCCCGAAAACCTCAAGGAAAAACCTTTTCCAAGTGGTGCTATCCGCTTTAGGATCATAATCAATTGGACTATGAGCACGGATATAATCCTCTGGCCGCCCTGGCCTCAGCTTTCCTGTTCTAAGGTCGATCACCCCATTACCACACCCGAGCACCCACGGGTCAGAATCCCACTCATCACCGGTGAGGGCTATCCCTTCCTGACGGGCAGTAAGGTATAAAACATTGTCCATCCGTTTCTTATTACGCAAGGCAGCTGCCCTGGCCGCCATTTTCTTGGCGGTGTCCTCTTGCCCACTCTCCTGGGCCTCGGCGGCAGCGTGCAAGTATTGTGGAGCTAACTTGCGTGCAATCATCCGGTAGACAATCCCAACCTTATCCCTATCCCAGAAGTGATTACGCCACAGGTACCAGGCCCCTTCGGCGTGGTCATATACCAGTTTGCCCCGGTAGAACTCTGCCATCAATTCAGCGTCACCGTTCTCCTGAGCATCCAGGGCGGCTTTGACTGTGGCAAATGGTAGATAACGCGGCTTTGGTTTTTGCTGGCCAGCACCGTCATTCTCAGCGGTGGGGGCCTCTGGTTGTGACTCAGCCGGTGGTGGTGGTGCCTGGTCGATCACGGGCGGATGGTGCCCGTTTCCGTTTCCATTGCGCTTCTCTGGCTGTGATTTGGAAGCCTTCCCTGCACCTGGTATAGTCACGGGCTTACTCAGGTTCTTGGCTGGCTCACGCTTTCCTGATCGGTAGGCACTTCGGAGCGAGTCTAACGCCTCTTTATCTGAGTAACCAGACTTACTTCCTGCCATCCTCACGCCTCTGGCATAGGCCAGTATGGCGCTCTCTGCCTCACTGAGAGAGATTCCATCATCCCGCAACTGGGCAGCCAACCAGAAGCCAACCTCATTACTCATTCCAGGCACCCGCCTGGATAAAGCCCGATCAACCCAAGTTTGAGAATTTCCAGCTAACGGTGATTGAGGAGCGGCTGTCTCTTCTTGCTTCTCAGGCTCAGGCGGCAGCACATCAATCAGGTCTGGTAACTCATAATACAGATCATCCTCTTGAATGATCTGGACCTCAGCGGGCGGGTCGTACTTGTAATTATAGGTACCAGGCACCCTGAGAACTCTGCACAGGTCCTTGGCTCCCTTATCCCCACCCACATGCAACACCCAACGGTATTGTATGCTCTGGAAGTATTCCAGTGTGGCGTGGTCAACGATCTTCATAGGGGATTGAAGAAGCCAGTAACAATGATACCCACCGCCCGAGTCAACGATCACATTCGGTTGGATGGATAAATTATGGATGTGCTCTAATGCCTTGGACTTATCCCCTGAATAATCCTTAGCGTCAAACTCAGCAAACAGGCAATTGATAGCGGCCAGATCATCAAGAATAGCCCTGAGATAGACAGGGTCAATCGGGATGCCGCTATCCCGCTTTCGCTGCGGGATTCCCTTTGTCGGATTGACTCCAAAATAAACATTTGTAGCATCCTCTGGGATATGTGGAGCCTCCCCCACTTTATACCAGATGGTTTCGGCTTGACCGTCAGGGTCCTTTGTCCACAGATACCCATACGCCCCGCCACGGTTGAGGTGATCTATCAACTGCATACGCCATCCCCTGAGAAAAAAGTGATATGCAGATAATAGCATAGTGGTACAAGTTTCGCAAGGTCTTGCACCATTCTGATTACAAAAAAAGTGACGGTTATCACCGCCACTTTTGAAAGGCTAGTTTTTCTTACTGTATGGTGTTCCGTTATCTTGAAACACCCGTTTCCCTTGCCCTCTGTTTTTGCTGTAAACATAGGCGCAATAGGCTACATCTGCTTCACTGACCAGCGTCTTTCGACCATCAACACCTAAGACGCGGATATAACCTTTATCCACCCACCGGCTAATCGTTGGATGAGAAAGATTGTACTTTTTTGCCGCTTCTCGGATTCCAATGCCTACATTCGCCAGGTGTTCAAAACGCTTATATGCTTCCTGCTCATCACGCGGCATTTGAGAGCGGACATCGGACTCGTTCAAAATGATTACTCCAGTTTTTGCTAACATAGATGCCCTTATTTTACCGGATGTTACAAGTTGATGCAATACATCTTCCGATAGCTTTGCGATCTTCGCCGCATCAGAGATTGGGAGATAGGTGTCCATACGTCACTCCTTGTATAGCCAGTTGATAAAATCACGACCAGCCACAAAACCGGTAACGATAAGACCAATAAGAACTAGCCATGCAAATATTGGAATTGCTTTCACATTCTCAATAACCAGTTGACGATACTCTACTGGCAATAACTCTATGCCTGAAATAGACAGCACACAAATTACCGGAGTAATCAGCCATATAAGCGCACACCCGGCTCCTCCCAACCAACTGCGTGCTCGTCTTTGGTTAGGCATGGGCCGGGCGTTTGTAAATGGTTCTTGTTTTTCTTCTGTCATTGTGCCTCTGTGAGTGACCGGTCCGGTCCGGTCACTCACGTTATGGCTGGGGGCAACAGAGTCGAACTGCTACTAGCTGATCCAGAGTCATACCCGTATCACTGAATACCTCTCACTGGCTCTTTTGATCCTGGTCTTATCCTGATTTCCATAAATTTGGGCCGTGGTCGTAATGTCACGGTGCCCGAGTTTGATCCTTACTACCTCCAAGTTTGCCCCCTGATCAATCCAACATTGACCAACCCCATGCCGGAAGGAATGAGGGTTATATCTCACTGCGTTTACTGCCTTTCCAACCCGCTCCAAGGCGTTGTAAATGCGCGTGTAAGTAACCGGCCCGTTCTCAATTGCGAACAAGGCCGGGCATGTGTTTGGCCTCACGGCTATCCATGCCCGAATTGCCTCAGCGGTTGGCTCCGTAAAATACAAATCTCTAACGCCTGTCTTGCCAGAACAAACCGCCTCCCTCACCGCTAGATTTAGCGAGGCGAGCTGTACGCTGATCAACTCGCCCACTCGGCAGCCTGTATCTGCAAGCATCATAATGACGGCTCGCTCCATCACCAGGCCATTGTCCTGGCAATAAGCAACCATCCTGATCACATCCCCCTGCGAGATTGCTTTACCGTTAGATGATCTATTTAGGCGCGGGCGCTCCAACGGTTTGGCCGGGTCCTGCTCGATGTGCCCCCGCAGGTGTAGCCAGTGATAAAAGGTTTTCACCGCCTGGACGTGCCCGGCCACACTGGCCGGTGCCAGCCCTGACCGGCGCAAGATCACAATAACGGACTCTAGCCCCTCTGTGGTCACTGGCCCATCTGGTAACAATCCGATCACTCGCATGACCCGATCACGATACGCCCGGATCGTCTTGGGTGCTCTCCCTCGTGCCTCCAGGCTTTGCAAAAATATGGATAGGTGTTGATAGGTGTTCATTGTGCATATCCTCGGTTTCTCTAATGTGCAAGATCGAAACCGAAAGACAGGATGAATGTCATGTTTACGCCATAACTTTTTTAGATCACCCGTGCTACAAACCTAATATGCAACGCTCCCCCCTGAGATTTGCCCCCGCTTTGCTCGTTGTGATCCTCACGGCCCTGTGCCTGGTCATGCCTAATAACCATGCCCAGGCACAGACGCCCGAGCCTACGCCCGAGCCAACCCCGGCCTATCAATACGGAATGACACTAACCAGTGGTGCTGAGGTGCTGGTGGTGCGGTCCGTAACCTATGGGGATATTGCAATTATTGTGATGGTGTTAGTGGTGGTGATCTTGTTTGTATTCTACATCGTTTTGAGGTCAACCAAACTATGGACGGCACGCTAATCGATCCAGTTATGCAAATACTCCGCCTTGCGGGCATGGTCGCCGTGCTTTTCGGCGGCGTTGCGGTTTGCATGGCGCTTCTGGTTGACCAAATCGCAGAGGGTCTTGATCTATGAGTGCGCAAGAATGGGTCAATCTCCAGGAAGGGCTTTACATGATCCTGGCCCCTGTCATTATCTCGGCTATCCCTCTTGTTGCTGTGGCGTCAATCGTGGCCGGATTGATCGGTGGCCTCATGGCCGCATTTTCACAGGTCCGCAAGAGTTAGCAGGTTACATTTTAGACGGAGAGGAGGTGAATTTACATGTTGTCTATCGATTTCAGCACGGTTTTGACTCAGGCGTTCGATATCGCCAATAGCCTGTGGCCCGTGTTCGCCGTTCCTTTGGGCATCATCCTCGGTTTCGCAATCCTGGATAAGGTGCTCAAGGCTGTCCGCTCCGCCTTCGGCGGCCACTAGACCAGTTTATCGCTCTCGTCTGACTGTACGGGGCAGGCCATCCTACGGACCTGCCCCATTTTGATTAATTTCAGGAGGGACCATGAGAAAAACAGCAGTACTAACAATCCTTGCCGTGACCCTGGCATCCATCGCGCCTATTGCGAGCATAGTGCAGCCAGTTTATGCCCAAACCCCGACCACAACGCCCCCGGTTTGGACGTATGCAACCCCCGAGCTAGGGCCGGAGGAAAAAACTTTTTCCGGCAGCATTACAAACCCGCCTAATACCTATTATCAATTCACTTCACAGGAATTATGTGGGGAACCTAACGTTTTAATGGGCGCCGTTTACCGCGTTACATCTAGCAGTAACGCGGGAATATATCTATGGCGTGAAATTGACGGTTCTTATGTTCAACACTGGTCAGGAACCCCGGTAACAAGCATTTATTCAATCGCTTACGATTGGGGATATAACTACAATAACCCTCCCCTATCGTTTGAGGGGACCGATGTTTTCGGCGTCGGTTCTACTCCAATAACTGACAGTGGAACCCAGACAACCCCGGAATATTGGACTTCGGCAGGTCATACGCGGTATTCAAACGGCGTCCAAATATCAATCGGCAAATGGGGAGGCGGAACAACAAATATAACCTATCGGGTTAGGGGAATATGCTCTAACACCGGAGAACCCCCGGAACCACAGAAACAACATTGTAACCCGGTCGGCAAGATCGAATCTTACGAGGCAATAGAATCGACAATTACCCGCGGCGCCCTCGAAAGTGTTGATTTAACAGAGGAATTACACGAAATAGACGTTTCGCTTAACGTCGTTTTACCGTCTGCCCCAGTTAGAGGCGCGGCCAATCTCAGTTATACAATATACGATCAGGGTTTGGGAATGCAAGTGGACTCAGAAGAATTAAAAATAAATGGCGTTACATTCGCTAGAAGTCAAGGCCACCCCATAGGAATCCCAGGACAATACCCGGAAATAAACTTCAACATGATTCCGGTAAACTTGCCCGGGCAATCGTTCGCTGTAGACATTAAGGTTACTCTACTAGGTCGGAATATCGATGATGCCATTCCGTATCTTGGCAGTTTGTCAATCTCCTATCAGGCAGCCATGGCAGATGGTGAATCTCTTATTTGTGATACGTCTATGGAATTGTACTGGGACCAAGCCCAACACGAACCAATACCGATTGACGGTTCCCTTTCCCCTTGGAGAGAATTAAATGACGGGGATAATAACGGACGTTTTACCCCGTCGTGGATAAATGCTTTATTGCAAGGCGGCCCAACATCGGCGGCGTGCAATAAAAAAGTACACGCGGTTAAGACAGGAACCGTTAACTATTCGCCAATTTATCAGTGGTTCGGATGGTGGGGTTATGGGTCTACACTGTATTATAAATTCCGCTACCAAACCGGAACAGGACCGCTAGGAATTGGGAATAGTAATTCTTCCCCAAACGTCTATATTGTCGATGTGGATGGAAACATAGTAACGGACGTGTACGGTTATAACCAATACACACCGGCATTACTTAGCCGGTCACAATGGACCTATGTCAGCGGCTCGATAACGCTAGATCCAGGGTTGGATTATGCCCTCGTGTTAGATGGCATTCCGGCGGACCCGACCGACCAATACAATAAAGTTTTTTATGATGATGTTGTGATTGGTACAACGTCTTGGGCGGGCATGGATGATATATGTTCTAACTTTATGATGGGCGAGGTTGAAATAGACCCGACCCCAACCCCGACAATAGCACCAACATCTAGCCCAACCCCGACCATAACCCCGACCGGTACAATTGTTACCCCAACCCCGACAACCCCGCCACCAGGCGGAACCGCTACAAACGTTCCAACTATTACGATTACAAGGACTCAATTACCCAGCGTTACCCCGCGGGCAACGTCAAGCCCCTGGCCGAGCAGTACAGCGATTCCATCGCTTACCCCTCACACCCCGGCAGCTACCAGAACGCCATACTACAGCACGGCAACGGTTGGCCCAACATCAACCATTGTGCCATCATCCATCCCAACGGCCACGCCAGAGAATTACATGCCACCACCCCCGGATTCTAATCCGCCTCTTTATGTTCCCCCTATTGGAACTCCCGCCCCTGAGTCAACGCCAGAAGAATGGACAGAAAACCCCGGCGTTTTTGTTCCTGGCGGCCCTGGCGGCCCTGGATCACCAGGAGAAGGATCATGGTTCATAGCATGTGACCGGCCCACAAACCCTCTCAGCCTGGCGTGGTGGTTAGATTATGAGCGCTGTATGATTATGAGCTTTGTATCTTGGGGACCTTCCCAGCAGGCTACCGCGCAGAGCATCCCGGCCATGTTCAGCACTTATGAGCCTTTTGGAACTATGGCAGAGGTCAAAGATGGTATGGTTGTTTTGAGAACACAGGTTGCCGGTATCAGTGGGGAAATCGGATACAGCGGCGCAAATGATCCAATTGACCCGAATCATGTTCTCACAGAAGGCAGTAGTGACCCGTGGGCAGATGGCGCAAGTTTAAACCTTGGAAGTCAAGCCAGCGGAATTACCACCGGAGCCTACACAAATTATTGTTCTCACAGATTATCTAGCCAACTGAGTGGAAACCTCGCCAAAGGCGCGTGCTTTGCTCTCAACGTCCTGAAAAATGTTGGCGTGTTCCCGTGGGTGCAATTCGGTATCAATATCGCGTCTGTCATATCCATTGTTGTGGCGGCACTCAGAATTGTTGGATTAGCTGGAAGTGTAGCCGTATATCAAGCTCAGACTGCTGCTGACAAAATCGAGGAGGAAGAATAATGTTCCCTAATATTTGGACGGCTCTCCTGATGGGTTTGATCACCCTGATAAGAGTTTTGATTATCCCCTTGTTTGGTGGACCGGAGGGATACCATCAGGCAATGGGCCTGGCAACCATCATCGGCGGCGGCGCTTATGCCGTTCTTGAGGTAAGCATGGTTGCACTCAGCACGTTCAACCTTGGATTTCCGATTGCCGCCATACTGATAAACTTTGTTCTGTTCGGAATCAATCTAGCGATCCGTGGCTGGTTGCTGCTCAAATCGATCATCAAAATCTGGTAACGCCATGAGATACCGAATCGTGCCCCCCGGCACGGACCCGCTCACCGTGCCGGTTGAATACAAAGAGCGCAAGATACCCTGGATATTTGTTGTCGGTATTCTGTTTGCCTTAGTGGTCGGTTTTGGCATGTTCAGCCGGTCCAGGACGGCCAAGGCGGCAGCGGCTGAGGCAACTGCCACCATGCTGGCCGCCACAGAGGCCCCTACCGCAACGCCCACCATGCCGATCAGCACAGGCACACCCACCCAAGAGCCTACCGGCTATCTCTCGGCCCTTTGGGGTAACGTAGTGACCGGAACGCCCCGATCCAACAGCGGCGGCGGAATCACACTGCCAACACTGCCACCGATCAGGGTAGAGGTTACGCGGATTGTGGGCGTGCAGGTCACTCGGGTTGTCGAGAGAACCGTGATTGTGGTCCAGACACAGATCATCACCGGAACTCCAGGACCCACCAACACACCCGAGCCAACACAAACGCCCTGGATCATCGTTGTGACGGCCACCCCCACCGAAACACCGAGCCCGACCCCAACGGAAACACCGACAGAAACGGCGATGGTACCAGGTGACACAGAAACACCCACACCGACCCCAACACCGACAGAAACACTGGCCGCTTACCCGTAGAATGGCCCAGGATAAAAATACCTCTCGAAATTCCAGGCCCGTTTTTTGCTTATTTCACAGAAGGCCATGCAGGAATATACAAAACCGGCCAGTTTCTTAAGGTGTTGAAGAGAATAGGAATGATCTAAAAGCCCGTGAAAACATTGTTTCACGGGCTTATTTTTCGGTCACGGTTTTGATAATGTGAAATTATCAATAACCTAAAGCTACTGCAGCAACGTCATTTCTGGTGTTACGGGATCTCACCGTCAAATTTGGCGGTATCTACCGGCAGACATCGCCATCTCTAGCGATATGATCAAGATCACCCGGGCAACCACCGCATTTATAGCGATACTGCCGGCAAACTCGCCACTTCTGACGGTACTGGCCAGTACCGTCAGAAGTGGCGAGAGGATCCAGTTAGAACTGCCTACCTTCTAATGCTTGCATGAGGGCGGCCCTCTGGACCATGTTCATCTTGCCAATGCGAGACTGCCAGCGTTTGATCAATCTCTTGATGCGCTCACGCTCACGGTAATCTCTGCCAACGTGGCTGTAGTCGTGCAACTCTGTTGGCTCTGGGTAATTCATCCAGAGTATTTCCCAGGCCAAGCCAACCCTTGTTTGAGCCTGGAAGGCAACACGCCTCCATCCAGAGCCGGTAAGAGCATCGTCATAGAGTTTTGAGGCATAGCCTGAAATCATCACCATACAATCCATCTGGGTGATAATGTCCAGTAGTCGGCGGTGATCGTCCTCTGACAGCTCGCACCGATATATTCGGCGTTTGCTCCGCCTGGTGTCAATTAGATAAGGCGGGTCAAGGTAGACCATGACTTGATGAGGGTAGATATAATCTCCAATTACATTTTTGATACGCTTCATCAGCGAAGGGAGAACGTCTAAAGCATCAGCGTTGAGCCTATCAAACTGGTGAACTGGGTACCCCCATGCAAAACGGTTGATCGCTTCCGGGTCTTTTTCAATCCCGATGCTATATCTAGCCGGCCGCTTGATTTTCATAATAGACCCACCTCCCAGAAAGCCCTCCACATAAACATCATGTGGCGGCATCTGGTTGATGATCTGCTGGTACACTCCCGCCCCTGATTTGCCCCCTGGATACATTACTCCCCCTTTCCGGTCATCTTATCGATCAATCCACTAACAGCCACCTTGTCTTGCTCTGGAAGCCGGTCAATGTCACGGGCCAGATCGACCAGGCGCTGAGTATCACGAATAGCGTTGACGCTATCCACTACCATCCGCTTATGATCCTCGTCAAGATCAATCCAGGCATCGGTGAACTTATCCAGCAGATTGTCATCGTCGTACAGGGCGGTGCTGTCCAGGATCAGCAAGAACACAAACGCCAGGACACCCATCCCGAGCATGATCCCGTTGTGCTTGCTGATAATCTCTTGCTGAATGTCTGGGTAGAACGCGGGTAAGATCATGCCCAGCAGAACGATATACTCCAACATGATCAGACTGCGGTGCTGGCTGAGTTTTCCAGCCAGGCGGCGGGCCAAACGAACCGAACGAACTGCGTAATTTTTGAACATCTCAAATTCCTTTTACAAACATATCGAGTAACCAATGGAGGGTATCACTGAGCACAAGCCCAATGAAGACGAACGGCAGCCACCAGGGCACGGCGGCGGGCACTACGGTTGGAACCGCTATGCCTACCAGACTCAGCACCAGGTAGACTACGCAAGATAGGTAAAACAGCCTGATAGCCGTGCCAAGCACGGGCATGTGGCTGAGTGGGGAACGATGCGGAATGATCCAAGAATACCACCCCGACCACCGAGCCGAATGTGCGCCTTGCGTGGTGGTTGGAAATGGAACCATTATTGACATCCATGTCAGGCGTGAGCAACGCGCCTGCCAGGCAACCGACACAGACGGCCAGGGATGCTTGCGACCCTAACAGAGGTTGGGTGACGAACCAGGACCCCGCAGCGGCGAGGCCGGTTGTGATGCTGTGAACCTCACCGCTTGGCATGTTTTTTGGCCTTTGCAATGAGCAACACAATTGAAACTGGTACGGCGAAAATAGGCCACAAACACTTGATAATTTCAAGCGCATTCTTGAAAACACTCTTGAAATCTATGCTTATCGCATATGGGCCATGCTCTAATGCAACATTGACGGCAAACCTTCTGATATATAACCTTGTGTACTCGACAACATTTGGAGTCAAGAAAATAGCCAGGTTATATCTTTTGATTCTGAAACAAGGCTCTGGTGATTCGTTGTAAAGAAAATAGATGCTCATTCTGAATAGTCCAAGATGATCAGCGTCAGGATAGCGGCGATCTATCCGGTTAGCGCTCCGCCTAAGATTGATTTACAAATATATTTAGTTGTTGCCTTCATCTTGTTTCCTTTCCGAGTTTATTCGACCCCCGTTTTCAATCCAACGCGATAACCAGCGCGACCACCTTTTTGAAGTGGAATAGGCGAACATCAAGAACAAACCGAACAAGAAATAACCAATCATCATTTACCCCTTACCGGGTCCATCGGTACCCAGATCGTTGCTTCAAATTCTCCCTGATCCCACCAGGCCGCCTGACCGGTGAGCACGTCCACGCGGCAGACGCCACCCTCACAGGTGATCCGTCCGCCCCGATCCAAACACACAAAAGAACCAACATCATCGATCACCACCCACGTACCAAACGGCCAGGATTGCGGGCATGCCGCTCCAAACCCCCATACGCCTTTCCAGTGGATACCTGGTTGCGTGGGGCTGTAGCAGTAATTTACATCCTCGTCATAATCCCAACAGTTATCAGCCCCGAGCGTAGGATCATAATGACTGAGCTTGACCGTCTGAGTGAACGGTACACAATTCCAGCATTGCACCTGAGCGGTAAGGCCCAACTGCCCAACGGCGGTGACAGGGTTTAGGGCCGGTTGCATGGTCGGAGCAGGTCCTTGTGTTGGCTCTGGCGTTTCCGTAGATGTGGGGAACGGCGTAAAGCGCAACTGTGGCGCGGGCAGATCGGGCCGGGCCGTGACCGGTTGAACCATCCAGAGCACGGCCAGGCCGAAGAGGATACCAGCTAAGAAGGCAATAAAGCGGCTCATTGATTGTTTTTTCTCCACTGAGAAACAGCCTTTTCAAAGCGGCGCATCTCTGAGCGGTTCTTGTACTCTTTTACCAGAGGGGCTATCTCAGCGACAATGTGTAGCGTCAACATGGTTGCATAGATAGCCCCAACCAAATCAATGGCAATCACACCGATTGGGGTAGTTGTAGCCACCGAAGCGAGAATTACTACAATGGATAACCAACAAACATGATCACCAGCAGTAACAAGCCTGGTCATAAATGTGCCTTTGCGCTCAAACAGATTCCACTCTTTTCTGGCGGCCTCTTCGCTATCGCATTGACCGGTGCAGAAATCGCACGCGGCGCATGTCACGCTGTAGGTAGTAATCGCTCCGTCACAGGTGTACTCATTGCTACTGTCAATTGAGCGGTAATCAAACCTATACCCGCAGTGGGGACACTCAGGATTTAGCTTGCTCACTGTTACCCCCATGCCAATACAAATCAAGAACAGATTCACATTCTATTCTTTGGTCCCGTGTCATGTGGTCTCGCGCCAAGGTCATATAGAAATAGATCACCAGGATCATGGGGAAGTAAAGAACTTTCTTGATCATGCTACCCTCCAGGCGTGTAGGTCTTCATCGGCTCTTCACCGACCATGACGCGCAGCCGGTTGACTTCGGCAACCAGGCAGGCGTTTTCATAGGCCAGGATGATGGTAAATACCTGGACCTGTAACAGAGGTTTGCCGGCTAACTTTCGGCGGGCGGCCTTCTCAATCTCTTTCTTTTGCTCATCACTGAGCTGAGGTAATTCCAACATTGTCGTTATCCTCCATCACAACTAATCTCCGCCCTACACCAGCATAGGCGGGTAATACGGTATAGACGGCTGCACCGATCTGGAACTCTTGCCCCTCCCAGCTATCCAGCCAGCCAGCCAACTCTGAACGAACAACGCCCCGCTCTTTATATTGAGTGAATAGGGTACTCAGGGTTAGGCGCCCATTATTATGTTCGATAGCCCACTCCATCACCTCACGCTGACTCACGTCATGGGCGGCTGTAGCCGTGCCATAGTCGCCACTGATAGCACCCCGCAGGGTGTCGGCAATGAACTCTTGCGGGATGTAGGGCGTCTGGATCACCCGCTCATCTTTGAATTGCATTACACACCGCCCGGTGACTCCCAGACCAACGGCGGCGCGGCTGTCCAGGATTGCCATGCTGGCGTGTAAGTTGGGAACCGAGAACGCCACCCGGCATGGCATGTTCCCTTTGATCAATCCGGTGATCACTTCGCTCTTTGGAACCTGCGTTGCTAGGATCACGTGGATACCCACGGCCCTCATACGCTGGACGATGTTTACCAGCTTTAGCTCTGCATCGGTCTTGCCCTGGCCGTACATCATATCGGCCCACTCATCAACGATCACAATGGTGTAGGGCATCCGGTGTTTGCGCCTGGCGTTGTATTGGCCGATGTCCTCAGCGTTTGCCTCAGAGAGAACAGCCATGCGGCGCTCACCCTCTGATACCAACCAATCGAGCAGATCAAACACGCGGTCACGCTGATCAATGATCCCGGTCTCGCTGATATTCGGTATCCTGCGTAGGTGAGGCATCCCCTCATAACGCTTGAAAGCCAGGCCGCCTTTGAGGTCGATTAGAACCATATTGACCCGGTCTGGTTTGTTGCGGCGCACCAGCGTATTGATAATGACGTGCAGGAAATTCGTTTTTCCTGAGCCGGTGGTACCCGCTATCATCATGTGAGGCATCGAACCGATACTTACATAGATCGGGCGGCGGTTGTTTGTCTCACCCACCGGGATGGTCAAACTGTCCGCGCTGGCCGGAATGGCCTGGAGCATGTCCGTCAGTTTGACGTGTGATCTTATTCCCATGCGGCCAGAACCGCGCTCCATCGTATAGATCACGCCACTCTCAGCGGTCCAGTGAACGGTGACGGCCTTGCCAACACTGAGAGCCAGGTTATCAACGGTGTCCTTGTCGATCAACTTGGATATTGACACGCCCCAAGGCAGTGACCGCATATCCACATGGAAGTGCAGAGCGTCCGGCTCCATATCAACAGCGGCAAATCTCACCGAACGCTTTTTCTTGATTTCTCCATCCTGCGAGTGACGAATGAAACAAATCCCTAACCTATCCAGGCAGGATGTCATCCAGGCGGATGCTACTCGGGCGTCCTCGTGCATGGCTTTTTCCATCAACTGGCGGGCCTTGGCATCACTTAGCAAAGCGGCTTCATCCGGCGTGAGGCGGCGCTGGATATGGACCCTAAACAGGTTACGAACAGCCCGCATGACAGGAGAAACGCGCCTTGGTTGCACCACGCGGCGGCGGAGCGGGTCAGTGTTTTCAATCAGACCGGTTTGAGCAATAACCTCATCACTCATCACCGTGTCACCGATAGGGTTAGTATCAAACGTGCCACCATCCCCGGCGTCAAATGATCCGCTATCCGAGGCGGCCTCACCTGCGCTGATGGAAAAGCGTTCAATCCATGCCCGGCTATCAGTTGCCATGCTGAACGCTCCAAACTCCAGTGATCCCAAACCGGCCAGGCTCTACGATCACCGGCGCGGCGGTTGCGGTGATGCGCTCTAACTCTGCCTCCTGACAGGAATTAGATAAACCGCTGAGAGTGCCTACCAGATAATAATCCTCTGGCAGAGTCTGGATTGTTTCAAGCCCCATAGCCTGGCGCGTGAGTGTGCTCAGGCTTCCTGGCTCAGGCTGACAGTCAGAGCCAATCAGGTATTGGTTATCGGTACCAAACACGGCGGCCCAAGTAACCAGGCTGAAATCTGAGTTATGCACCACGGGCACGCCAGGCGTGATATTTAGATCAACGCGGTAGGCCAGTGGATCAAACTTGACCTGTCCAACGCTGACCATGCCAATGTGGGCAATGGTAGAAGTGAAGAACAGCGGCCCGATCACACCGATCAGCACCAGGCGGCGTTGAATCGGAGCGGTGGCGATGCTATCAGCGATCAGAGCATACAGGGCGGGCATGGCGGCCAGCATCCCACGCGGCAACCATACAGGTTTCCATAGAACACTGATCAGGGCCATAAGCACCACCGGCCCCAAGGCCAGGGCCAGAACACCGGCGCGGTGATTGCGAACTGCCCACCTTGGCAAGAGGGCCAGCCCGCCCGCCATAACCAGAATAGCGATGATCTGCAAACCGCCCGGCTGGAACCGGCCAAAGATAACCGCTTGAAGGTTGGAGAGTTGGACCACACCACTGGCGGCCTGCGTCCAGTGACCACCCATCCCGGTGAGTTGGGCAACCTGACCCCACATAAACCATGGCAGGTAAACCAATCCCGCAGCAAGGAAAGAGCGGATCACGTTCTCAGACTGTCCGTATCCTTCTGGCTGACCGTTGTCCACTGCTGGAGGTACATAGAAGTGGCGTGGGCGGCGCAACTCACCGAACAAGGCCACCATGGCCAGCACCGCCAGATATAACGGTGCATAGTTGTGGGTGTAGAGCAGTAAGGCGCTGAGTACACCCATCACCCACCACCGGCGCGTGAGGATTGCCAGCCAGATGGATAAAACCAGCAACTCCATCCAGGCATACATCCGCGCTTCACCCGCATACCACAGTTGAGGCTCAGAGAAGGCCAGCAATGCCAGGGCTAGGAGGCGGCCACCGGTGCCCATGCCCAGGCGGCGGAGAACCAGCCAGAACACAAACAGGGCCACCACTGAGCACACTACAGAGAACGCCCGGATATAAACACCGTCCAATGCACTTACCAGGGCATAGTAAAGCGGCGGGTGTACATCGCCACGGGTCGCCTGGATCATCTGTATAAATGGCAACCGGGCCAGCACCACCGTGAAAGCCTCATCGTACCAGGGCGGCGCGAGGAACACACGCCACCCGCGCAAGATCGCCCCAACCATGATCATTACGGCCACGGCGAACCCCTCAGTTTTGAAGCCTGGATAATCCTTCTCAAAGATTTTAGACATGGGCGGCCTCCGTAATAATCAGGACGGCGGCATAGAGCGCGGCCACTGATACCAGATAGGAAATCTCAGCAATACCACGCCAGCGATCCGGCACGCGGTCCAGGATCAACCAACCGGTTGCCACTAACAGACCCAACCCGGCCAGGGCGAGGATACCCCGCTCACTGGCCGCCTGAGCGGTTATGAACAATTCTTGATAGGTGCTCAATTGAGAATCCCCCTTGACCGCAATTCCTCTGAAATTTTGTCTTGATCATCCATGTAAAGAACCTCAGCAGCCTTTACCATAGAGTCACGTCTCCCTGTAAGCCGATTGTGAACTATGTTCCAGGCTTCCCAGTGTGGACCTAACAGACTGTCATTGACCTTGCGAACAAAGCCGATCAGGTAATAAGTGTTGGGGGTTTCTCGACTGGTACGTTTCCAGACTTTGTACATATCTCCGAACTTTTCATAACCTAATTCACCACTTTTCAAGATCATTGATCACTCTCCGTATTTGATCCGGTCAATCAACCGGCGCACCCAACCAGGAATCAGTGTTCCCTGGAAATAAGCCCGCGTTACCAGCACCCCGAGCACAAACGGCACGGTACACGTCAGGCAGAGCATAAAAATACCGAACTCGTGACTATCCATTTTTGTGAACTGTGAACTGTGAACCGTCAAATAGACAAATAGGTACCCCCCCTCGGGTACCACCGCCTAGAGTCAGGAGAAGCGCGCCAGTCTCCAAGCGGATAATTACCCGTCTCCCCCGGCCCCGGCGATCTACCGAGACAAGCCCCAACGATTGCAGCCGATGAAGGCGGCGGTGAGCGTGTCGGTAGTCAACACCTGTTTGGTAAGCGATTGAAGCAAGCCCGCAGGTGATACCGTCCTGCGCTGCTATGCTCTTCAAAATCAACCGATCAACCCCTGATATAACCATGTATCAATCACCTCCTTATTCGTGTCTCTGTGGGCTTTGTGGCGTGTCATGTGTCGCCACTAACGACACCCCTAAAGGTTGCCTATAACGTAACCTCTAACGGCTCCCTTGTTGGCGTCCTTTTGTGTCGCCATCCCTGCGAAATAATACAAATTCGTAGCGCATTGATCGAGCGGGCTTTCTAGCATCGATCAATTCTTCCATGCCGGTATGCTCAATCCCCC
>Ga0209373_10002182_pt1 | contig 20258 bp, 16 predicted proteins | sample Higcelweek5metaG_FD_187173 | JGI IMG/M metagenome (GOLD analysis project Ga0209373, IMG submission 187173) | Freshwater pond sediment microbial communities from the University of Edinburgh, under environmental carbon perturbations - High... | ecosystem: Environmental > Aquatic > Freshwater >... | reverse complement strand
GTCCGCAAAGATTTTTTTCTCCCGGATGTTCCCGGGTATTTCACCTTGAAATGCGATTTTCACCTTCATACCATGCTGTCTGACGGCACAGTCTGGCCCAGCGACCGGGTGCAGGAAGCCTGGAGGAACGGTCTGGATGCAATCGCCATTACCGATCATGTTGAATACTCCCCGCACAAACCGGATGTTACCAATGATCTGAACAAATCTTTTGACCTTGCCAAAGCGGCGGCCGATAAATATGGAATCATCCTGATCCCCGGTGCCGAAATCACCCGTAAGATGCCTCCCGGGCATTTCAATGCATTCTTTCTGACTGAGCCGAATGCTCTCCGGGTCGACAGTGTGATGGATGCTTTGAAAATTGCCAAAGCCCAGGGAGCATTCATCATCTGGAACCATCCGGGCTGGAAAGCTCAGCAGCCCGATACCATAAAATGGTTTCCCCGGCATACCGAAATTTACAGTCAGGGCCTGATGCAGGGCATCGAATATAATAACAGCACCGAGAGCTATCCGGTGGTTTTCAGATGGGCCCTTGAGAAAAACCTGACTCTCTTTTCCAATTCCGATACGCATGCCCCGATCGATTTTGAGTACACCATGGGTAAAGCCGACAAACGCCCGATGACCATCGTTTTTGCCAAAGAAAAAACCAGCGAGGGCATTCATGAAGCACTCCTCGATCGCCGTACCGCAGTCTATTTCCGCGACACGCTGGCCGGGGATGTCAAAAACATAGAACCGCTGATCAGGCAAATGATCAAAGCAACATCGGGAAAGCTGGTTTCATCAGAAAAGAAAACTGCTACCGTACTGATTTCCAACACTTCTGATTTTCCACTCAGCTTATGCCTGGTAAATTCAGCCCAGAAGGTTATCCCTAAAGTTTTGCTTCTGGAGGCTCACAGTACCCTGGCGCTCAATCTGACCGACCTTTCATTTCGCAACTCAAAAGGCGGAACCGTCACCCTAAATTTTCAGATTAATAACGTCCTGGTCAATGTCGATACCCCTCTGAGATACAGTCTTGACGTGGATTTCAAATAAAACTTCGCTGTTTTTTCCATTCCGGCTTTCATTCTGCATCTATTACTGTAAATAGATGTTGCATGAAATATGCGCAAGCTGATCATTTTTCTGATGTTGGAAATAATTATCACCGGTACAGGAAAAGTCGCAGGACAGTGTGATCCCGGCAAGCACAATACATCCCCCATCTCCGCCTGCAGCGGGTATAATCCGGCCCCGCTCACCTTTACCACCGCACCTTCGGGCGGGCTGCCACCCTATACTTATCAGTGGCTGCTGAATGAGGTTGCCTTACCCGGTGAAACCACATCCTCCTACGATCCGCCCAAACTGACCAGTGCCGGTTTCTACCGGTACAATTGTGCCGTTACCGATGCATCCGGGATAGCCGCCTTTACCATGTCCAAACCGATTACGATTTATCCGGATCCTTCGGTAGCCCTTTCGGGTGGCGGAATCGCCTGTCAAAATGAAGTAATCACGCTGACCACTGAAATCTCAAACGGAACCGGACTCTGCACCCATCAATGGTTCTCCTCATTTGACAAAGTCGTATTTGTGGCGATTCCAGGCGCTACGCAATCCTCCTTTTTACCCGAAACATCAGTTGCCGGAACACAATACTACCGGGCGACCATTTCCCCCTCGGTGGGATCGTGTAACAACGCCACCTCCCCGTCAGTGGCAGTAATCATTACCGCATTACCGGTAACCTCATCGATTTATCATCACTAACCATTCATCTGATATGAAAACAAAACCTAAACATTTACTTATTCTGCTCTCATTGCTGGGAGTTTCAGCGGGAGGCTGGTCGCAGGTGGGCGGTCTCACTCAGACCGGAGACATGACGGTGTGCCAGAATTCAACTGAATCGTATGGAGTTGTGGCGACTGCCGGATCTACGTATGTCTGGACCCTGATTGCCGGTACCGGAGGTGCCGGTACCATTACGCCGGGCGCCGATCCCAATAATCTGATCACGGTAAGCTGGACCACACCCGGAACCTGTACCCTTCAGGTGGTTGAATCAACGGCCACCTGTACCGGCTTGCCGGTTACCATTCTCGTAACCGTTGTACCCGTTTTGGTTCCCGGTACCGCGTCGGCCAGCCAGATGATCCTTTCCAACACGGCACCACTGCCCATCAGCGCAACGGCTCCTTCAGGCGGCAACGGAGCCTATACCTACCAGTGGGAATTCTCGGTGGATGGAGGCGGAACCTGGTCGGCCGTCACCGGCGCTACAGAGCTGACCTATGCTCCGGGCATATTAACGCAAACAACTCTGTATCATCTGATTCAGACTTCGGGTGGACGGTGCGGCTCGGTGACCACCAACGTAGTAACCATCACCATTCAGGCTCCGCTGATGGCCGGTACCGCTGCAGCCGATCAGACCATCTGCTACAATTCAACACCTGATCCGATCTCAGCCACAGAGCCTACCGGTGGGAACGGGGTATTTACCTATCAGTGGGAATACTCGATCGACGGAGGAACAACCTGGAACGTCATCGCAGGAGCAATAACGCTAACGTACGAACCTGGCGCCCTAACCCAAACCACAAAATATCACCTGATCCAGACTTCAGGAGGTGGTTTCGGCTCTGTAACCACCAACGTGGTTACCCTGACTGTGGAGCCTCAGATTATGACATCGCAAATCTGGCATAATTAAACTGCAGACCCATTATGCTTTGCCGGTTCCGGTATCTGGCTTATCTGGCTATTCTGACCTGCGGCTCGCTAAGAGCATCAGCTCAGTTTCCATTGGCTGATGAGGTGTGTACCGGGACCCGCAAAAGCTATTGGGTGGATTCAACGGCAAATCAGGCCTATGCCTATATCTGGTCGGTTGACGGGAAAGTGGTACAGAGCGGATCTACGTGTATGCTCACCTACACCTGGGACACCGAAGGGGTTTTCAATTTGGGGATACGGCAGATATCAGCAGTGGGATGTGTAGGTAATTTGCAAACCTGCCAGGTAATCGTTAATCCGGTCACTTCCGGTATCAGCATATTCCCGAATCCGATATCCGGATCTGAGATCAATTTTCAGATTTACTTACCCGAAAGTGATGTGGTAACTGTTGATCTTTTCATGCCCGACGGACAGAAGGTTTGCCGGGTTTTTGAAGGACCTGTTCCCGAAAAAACGGCCAGAACAATCACCTACCGTCACCTTCTACACCAGGGGATTTACGTTTATCAGATAAAAACCGGGAAGCTGAATATCAATGGAAAAGTAATTGTTATCAGAGTCTATTGATGCCCGACCTTGCGCCTTTAGCCCCTTTTCGTATCTTCGCGGCAGAAATCAAACTATGATACCGCTACTGTTTTTAGGTTTGATGATACTGAGTTTCGGAATCTTTATCCTCCCGAAATCAACTCGTTACGGCTATACCCTCTGCCTGATATTTCTGATGGTCGCACTCACCAGCGTAGCGGCACTATTCCCTCACCTCATCACAAATCCGCTTCCCAACCTCCTCTCCTATACGGTTCCCGATACCCTCTCCTCCTTTTTCATACTCCTGATTAACTTCACCTCCGCTACCGCGTTCCTTTACTCCGGAGGCTATCTGAAACCCTATTACGACAAGCAAACCTCCCTGCGCTGGTCGGTACACCTCTGGGCCTTTGTATGGCTATACATTTCGATGATTCTGGTTGTTCTTCTGAGAGACGGTTATTCTTTTCTGATTGCCTGGGAGCTGATGGCAGTCTCCTCTTTCCTGCTGGTGATCTTTGAGGCCGACGATCGGAAAGTTTTGAAAACCGGCATCAATTACCTGATACAAATGCACATAGGGCTTCTTTTTCTGCTGGTTGCATTTCTGATTGCCGGAAAAGCCAGCGGGGAAATCGGGTTCGATGGATTGAAATATTATTTCTCAGGGCATTCCAACATTCTGGTATTTTGCCTGTTTTTTACCGGTTTCGGTATTAAGGCCGGATTTATTCCGCTCCACACCTGGCTTCCCGAAGCGCACCCGGCAGCCCCGTCACCGGTATCCGGATTAATGTCGGGAGTCATGATCAAGATGGGTATATATGGAATCATCCGTGTACTCTTCTCGATACAATCCGACATTTTCATCATCGGTCTGATCATCCTCGGATTCTCGCTGTTCTCCGGGATCATGGGCGTGATGATGGCCATCGTACAGCACGATTTAAAGCGCCTGCTGGCCTATCACAGCATCGAAAATATCGGAATCATCGGCATAGGCATCGGCATCGGGGTACTCGGTATGGCCACGGGAAACAACACGCTTACCCTGCTGGGATTCACCGGGGGACTGCTTCATGTGCTCAACCACAGCCTGTTCAAATCGCTCCTGTTTTTCAATGCCGGATCGGTCTATCTTGCCACCCATACCAGAAATATCGATGAGCTTGGCGGATTGGGGAAAAAGATGCCTTATACAGCCGCTTTCTTCCTGATCGGATCGCTGGCCATTTGCGGATTGCCCCCGTTCAACGGTTTTATTTCTGAATTCCTGATCTATCTCGGTCTGCTGAAAAGTTTTCCCGAATCGAGTCTCTATTTCAGCATCCTATTGTTAATCACACTGATCGGACTGGCGCTGATCGGTGGGCTGGCCATTTTTTGTTTCACCAAGGCTTTCGGAATTGTTTTTCTCGGACAGGCACGGAGCAAGCATGTGGAAAATGCCCGCGAGGTGAGTACGGGTATGCTGATTCCGTCGCTGCTGGCCTCGGCAGCCATCCTGGCAATCGGACTCGGATCGGTCTGGTTTGTCAAACCGGTAATGAACATCGCCTCAGAAATTTCGGGAGCCAATCCGGCAGAGTTATTCAGCGGCAGGCTATTCGAAACACTCAGCCGGATCAGTGTTGCCGGGGGAGTATTCATCGGACTGGTGGTACTCATTGCCCTCTGGCGAAACCTCCATCTAAAAAAGCATACGGTAGCAACCGGTCCCACCTGGGGCTGCGGATATACTGCCGGTGATGAAAAACAGCAATATACAGCCACCTCCTGGGCCGATAATTTCAGCTCGCTGGCCAACCCGGTTCTGGGAACGACAAAACGGGCAGTACACATCGGCGAAAACGACCTGTTCCCACACAAAAGACACTTCGAAACTCACCCGGTCGATCTTTTCAAAACCAAAATGATTGATAGGCCGATCAACGCCATGCTGAACCTGTTTAAAAAGATCGCGTTTATGCAAACCGGTCAGATTCAGCACTATATACTTTATGCTTTTCTCTTTATGCTACTCATACTGGTGCTCACGATGTTTAAAATTCTGTAACCGATGGTTGGAATTCCGCTGATACTCCTCGCCGCATTTTTCTTTCCGGGAATCATTCTCCGGACCAAGAGCATTGTCAGTGGCCGGAAAGGCCCGGGAGTCCTGCAGCCGATGATCGACATCAGGGTACTTATGGGCAAAGGCAGCGTTTACAGCACTACTACCGGATGGGTTTTCAGGATCGCACCGGTGATCGGGCTGGCCACCATGCTGGCAGCCATCCTGGTGGTGCCGTTTGCCAAAATGCACGCTGTGATTCCCTTTCAGGCAGATTTTGTGTTTTTCTCCTATATGCTTGCTTTGGGCAAGTTTTTCATGATCATCGGAGCACTGGATACCGGTAGCAGTTTTGAAGGAATGGGCGCCAACCGCGAAGCACTCTACTCCATGCTGATCGAACCGGCTTTTTTGGTGCTGATGGGCACATTCGCCATGCTCACAGGGTTCACCTCTTTTTCAGATGTGTTTACCGCATTCCATCTCTCAGAAAACCCGATCATAACCGTTTTCGGGCTTATCGGGTTCTACCTGCTGGTTCAGATTGCCATGATCGAAAACTCCCGCATGCCGATCGACGATCCGAAAACACATCTCGAACTGACGATGGTGCACGAAGTGATGATCCTGGATTACAGCGGATTCGACAAAGCCCTGATCCATATCACCACGGCTATCAAATTTGCCGTTTACGGTTCTCTGATCTGCAGTTCACTGGTCCCATCGGATTGGCACCCCGGATATCAAATTTTATTGTTTTTCTCAATCCAGGCGGGATTTGCCATTATTATCGGACTGGCCGAATCGTTCCATGCCCGGAATAAAATGCAGAAAAATGCAAAGTTCATCCTCACCCTGACAGCTGTGGCCATGCTGGCTTTCCTGGTGGTGTTGATTGTTACTAATAAGTTGATTATTTGATATATATGTTTTATCTACTGATCGTACTATTTGCAGGAACGCTGGTTTACATCAGCACTAGCGAGCGGTTTCGCTCCTACGCGAAACTCATTGCTGTGCAGGGGGTATTGCTGTTCGCAATAGCACTGATGGAGCTCAAAACCCTCGACCTGGGCAACCTGATATTTGTATCGGCAGAAACACTGATTTTCAAATCGATCGTAGTACCCTATTTCCTCTTCCGCATCATCAATACTACCAAGGTTTATAAAGTTCACCCAAAAGCATTCCCGTCATTTTATTCGCTGCTTTTTTCGATGGTTGGCCTGATTATCAGCATCATCCTCTCGGATGTTCTGAAGAATCCCAGTCTGGATGCCGTATTCCTGATGATTGCCCTGTTCACGCTCTATACAGGGGTGCTGCTGATTATTACACACCGGAGGATTTTCTCTCACATGATTGGTTTCCTGGTGGTTGAAAATGCCGTATTCTTCTTCTCTCTGGCCGTGGGCAGCGAAATGCCGATGTTGATCAACATCGGAATATTGCTGGATATTTTTGTGAGTGTGCTGATTATCGGTGTCTTAATGAACCGTATCGGTACGCAGTTCAGCGATCTGGAGTCGAATAACCTAACAAGCTTAAAGCATTGAGCATGATAGCCATCTACTTCGTATCGGCCCTGATCATTGCCATGACCCTATTGACGGTCAGGCGGCTGGCTGTCGCCCGCTGGCTGATGATGCTGTTCGTACTCATCCAGTGGCTGTTCAATGGGTATGTTCTGATGCATACCGGCGAAACCGACCTGACTTATTTCACCTATGACCCGGCCGGAGTGCTGTTTCTGGGACTGCTCACACTGGTTTCCACCGCAGCGGTTATCCAGGGATTGCCCTATTTTAACCACCAGACACGATCCACTCACTTCCGGCACTTTTATGCATCGCTCACCGGTTTGATTGCATTCATTACCGGGGCCTATCTGGCCAACGAGATCACTTTGGTATGGATTCTCGTGGAAGCAACTACCCTTACCGCCTCGGTTCTGATATACAGCGAGCGAACCACTCATGCCCTCGAAGCTACCTGGAAGTACATATTCATCTGTTCGGTAGGTATTGCACTGGCATACATGGGAATACTATTTCTGAGTCTCTCCATGAAAGGAACTGGAATGCACGGGCTCTCATTTGCGGGACTGGCCAAAGTGGCACATACGCTTGATCCGGTTTACCTGAAGATCGCATTCGCATTTGTCCTCGTGGGATACAGCACTAAAATGGAACTCTTTCCAATGCACACGGTGGGCATCGATGCCAACTCGGTTGCTCTGCCACCGGTAGGCGCATTGATTTCAACCGGACTCGTGAATCTGGGATTCCTTTCGATATTCAGGGTTTACAAGGCCTTGTCGGGCTCTCCGATTTTCAGCTGGATGAACCATGTCCTGATCCTGGCCGGCATCCTCTCCGTGCTGGTTGCCGCAGGATATATGCTGAAAGCCAAGCACACCAAGCGTATGCTGGCCTATTCCACACTCGAAAATATGGGGCTGGTCGCCATTGCACTCGGAACGGGAGGAATCGGCTATTATGCCGCATTTCTGCTGGTGATTCTTCACACGCTTACCAAATCGAGCCTGTTTTTTCAGGTGGGACAAATGGGTCGTGTATTGGGCACCTATAAACTTGACGACAGCGGGTTTTACCTCAAACTGTTCCCGACAGGAGCCATTGCATTGCTTTTCGGGATGCTGGCCATTCTGGCAATCCCGCCATCAGGTTTGTTTGTCAGTGAATTTCTGATCATGAAAGCGTTGGTCGCCCGCAACAGCTGGGTTGTACTGATTCTGACCCTCATCCTGCTCTGCTGTGTGATTTATGCCATGAGCACCCGCGTGCTCCATCTGCTGTTTTCACACCCCCGCGAAGGCGCCGATCTTCATGCGCAATGCCGGGTGGGCAAATGGGAAACCGTCAGTCAGTTCCTTTTTTTACTGGTGGTTGTCGGAGCCTGCTTTTATCAGCCTCCGTTTTTACAGGATATTATTAACCAGATCATTGCCGGATTACCGAATTACTAATGCCGATACAAGAACAGACCTATATCGAAATTTCTCCTGCCGATGGGCCCATCGGAATCGGAACCATTCCGGTTCTGGATTATTCCGGTTTTTCAGGTCAAATCATCGAACTTATGAGTTCTGATGCAGTTCATTGCGTGCTGTATTATGCTTTCCCGCAACCGGGAGGTTTGAAATTTATTGTCGTACTGGCTGATGACAGCACCGGAACATTCCGGATTTTCTCGCATGAACAGGAGAGCACAACAACGGTATTGGAATCCCTCACCCCGAAAATCCCGGCACTCCAGTTGTTTGAGCGGGAGATTCATGAGAATTACGGAACTGTTTTCGCCAATCATCCCTGGATGAAGCCTGTTCGGTTTGCGCATGACCGTTTTGATCAAGGTTCGGGGATGAACGACTATCCTTTTTACCGGATCGACAGTGTGGAGCTTCATGAAGTCGGCGTGGGCCCGATCCACGCCGGGGTTATTGAACCCGGGCATTTCCGGTTCATCTGCAATGGTGAAAAGGTCATCCATCTCGAAATTCAGCTCGGCTACCAGCATCGCGGAATCGAAAAACTGATGACAGAAACCGGATCTGAGCTCAGGCGCATGGTTCTGGCTGAGAGCATTGCCGGGGATACGGCCATCGGACACGGCGTAACCCATGCACAACTCATCGAGTCGCTGTCAGGGATCACCGTCAGCGACAATTTGAAAATGGAACGGGCGGTTGCCCTCGAATTGGAGCGCATAGCGGTACATATCGGCGACACTGCAGCGCTTTGTACCGACGTGGCTTATCAATTTGGACAGGTGGTGGATGAGGCTCTGCGTACCACCATCATCAACACCACCCAGCTGTGGTGCGGCAACCGGTTTGGTAAAGGACTGATTCGCATAGGAGGTACTCATTATCCGCTTACGGCTCCGGTTATCGGGTCGATGTTAAACACATTGAATGACAGCGGCATGCGATATCACGAGATGACTGAAAACATATTCTCGGCGCCATCCGTGCTCATTCGTTTCGACGGAATAGGCATTGTCAGCCGAAACCAGGCTCAGCGCATCGGCGCCGTGGGAATGGCGGCCCGAACCTCCGGTATCAGAAGGGATATCCGGGCAACCCACCCGACCGGATTTTATGCCGGAATTAATTACGAACCCATCATGCAGGAAACTGGTGATGTTTTAGCCCGTGCCATGCTCCGCAACCTCGAGGCACACCAATCCATCGAAATGGTCAAGAAATGGATAACGGAGACCGGAGACCGGAAACAGGAGACCGGAGACCGGAGACCGGAAACAGGAGACAGGAGGAGGATGCAGCCATCGGCGTTTGCGTTGTCGGTTACTGAGGGGTGGCGCGGAGAGATAGCCCATGCGGCAGTGACAGGCCCATCGGGAGAACTGATCCACTACAAAATCAAGGACCCGTCGTTCCACAATTGGATGGCGCTGGCGCTTGCCGTGAGAAATCAGGAGATATCCGACTTCCCGATATGCAACAAGAGTTTTAATCTGTCTTACTGCGGTCACGATTTATAATACGATATGTTCAGATCCATAAAAATACTCCGGCAACACGGCATCCAATATGTCCCCGACCTGCGTACTGCGGTCCTCACACCGCTTTTCCGCGGCCGGCCGGTAATTTCAGGAGAACCATCGGCTGAACAGGCCCGCGGGCTGGCTGCTCTTTGTCCCTCGGGCGCCATCTGCGCAGACCCCTTTTCGATCGATCTGGGAAAATGCGTTTTTTGCCGTGAATGCGAGTTCGCCGCTCCCGACCGAATCCGGTTCACCAATGATTATCATATCGCAACCAACCATCGCGATAACCTGATCATCAAACCCGATCAGGATAAACCCATCACGCTCGACCCCACACTCATCCGGCAGGAAATTCGCACCCTCTTTCACCGTTCGCTCAAGCTCCGCCAGGTTTCCGCAGCCGGCGATGCCTGCAATGAAATGGAACTAAATGCTGCCGGAAATGTTAATTTCGATATGGGTCGGTTTGGGATCGATTTTGTTGCCTCGCCCCGGCATGCCGATGGCATCGTGATTACCGGCCCGATCTCCGAAAACATGGCCGAAGCGCTGCAGATTTGCTACGATGCCACCCCATCACCCAAAGTCATCATTCTCTGCGGCTCGGATGCCATCTCAGGCGGACTTTTCACCGATAGCCCGGCACTCAACCGTAAATTTACGGCAACCCAACACATCGACCTGTACGTTCCGGGCAATCCCGCACATCCGTTGAGCTTCATTAACGGGGTACTGGACTTTATGGGCAGAAAGCTGATGTGCTGATGTGCTGATTAGTTGATGTGCTGATTGATTGATGTGCTGATGTGCAAAGGCAGAACTTATGGGGGATTTGGTTGTTTCATCAAGGTAAATACGAGCATTTTGCCAGGGATCTGATCCTGGCCGAATCCTTGTATCTTTATCGTAATTGAATTTTAGCAATGAACCGGCCAGAAAATCAAATCTTAGTCATTTTCGGAGCATCGGGGGATCTGACCAAAAGGAAGCTGATTCCCGCGCTCTACTCACTTGAAGTACTGGGACTTTTGCCCGAAAAATTTGCCATTATCGGGGTTAGCCGATCGGATATGAATGATGAAATTTTCAGGGATGTCATCAAGAATGGACTGCTGAAATTTTCGGAAGAAAAAGACAAATCCGGGATAGACGCCTTTTTGCAAAAGGTCAATTTTCTCAGCATCAACGCGGAAGATCCGGCTACCTATCCCCAGCTGAGCAACAAGCTGTCGGAGCTCCGGCAATCATTGGATATACCGGGAAATACCATCTATTACCTTTCGACCCCTCCGAATTTATATGGGATCATCCCGCAAAACCTGGCCCAAAACCTCATGAATAACCCATGTGACGGCTGGAAAAGGGTGATCATCGAAAAGCCTTTCGGATATGACCTGCAGAGTGCTATCGACCTGAACAACAACCTGCTCGGAAGCTGGCAGGAGGATCAGATATATCGTATCGACCATTATCTGGGCAAGGAAACCGTTCAGAATGTTTTGGTAACGAGATTTACCAACGGCATATTTGAGCCCTTGTGGAACCGCAATTATGTTCATCATGTGGAGATCACCTCTGCCGAGAGTATCGGTGTTGAAAAGCGTGGTCCCTATTATGAAGGCTCGGGGGCCTTGCGCGATATGATTCAGAATCACCTGCTACAGGTGGTCGGGCTCATTGCCATGGAGCCGCCGGCCTCACTGAACTCCGATGCCATTCGTAACGAAACGGTGAAAGTGCTTCAGTCGATCAGGCCCTATTCTCCCGAAGAGGTGGTTAAGTCGGTCATCAGGGGTCAGTACCTGGCCTCCACCATTAAAGGTGAGCCCATCAAGGGATACCGCGATGAAGATGGCGTGGATCCCCACTCCAAAACAGAAACCTATGCCGCCCTGAAATTCTATATCGATAACTGGCGCTGGGGCGGGGTTCCTTTCTATATCCGTACCGGTAAGCGACTCCCCACCAGGGTTTCGGAGGCAGTGATTCATTTCAAGCCGACTCCCCATTACCTTTTTGCCGGCGACAGAAACAACGAATCACACAACCAACTGGTTATCAGAATACAGCCCGATGAAGGCATGCTGCTGAAATTCGGAATGAAAATGCCCGGCAAAGGGTTCGATGTACATGCGGTAAACATGGATTTCCACTACTCAGATCTCTCCATCGACAGAATCCCGGATGCCTATGAAAGGCTGCTGCTCGATTGCATGACCGGCGACTCCACCCTCTTTGCCAGGGGCGACGCCGTGATGGCTACCTGGAAATTTCTCGATCCGGTGCTGGAGGCGTGGAAAAACAACCCTTGCATTCCGGTTCTCGGATATCCCGCCGGGACCTGGGGCCCCGAAAGAGCTGATGATCTGATCGAAGAACCGAATATGACCTGGCGCTATCCTTGTAAAAATCTGTCGGACGACGGTATCTATTGTGAATTATAACGATGAATTCCAGTATAAAAATATTTCCTGATATCAATCAGTTGACAGATTACCTGATCTCGCTCATCTCCGACGGGTTATCAAAAAAGGAATCTGGCCGGTATTTCACGATATCACTGTCAGGCGGTTCGACACCCCGTGCCCTGTTCGAATTGATTTCCGGTCAGTATCAGGATAGTTTAGACTGGGCGAGAATATTGTTTTTCTGGGGGGATGAACGCTGCGTACCCCCATCCGACCCTGAAAGCAACTACCGGATGGCCCAGGAATCGTTGTTGAAAAGCATGGAGATTCCGGAGGCAAATATTTACCGGATTAAAGGAGAAAATGATCCGGTTACTGAGGCAAAAAGGTATTCAGGCATCGTTCAGGAAAAAATTCCACCAAAAAACAGCATCCCGCAGTTTGATTTAATTCTGCTCGGTCTCGGCGACGACGGGCACACGGCTTCCATTTTTCCGGATCATATCGGGCTATTTGATTCCCATGAACTGTTTGCAGCGACAGAGCACCCGGTGACCCATCAGCAACGGATCACCGCCACAGGCCGCCTGATCAACAACGCCAAAGCGGTTTGTTTTATCGTTACCGGACCAGGTAAGGCTGAAAAAGTAGCTCAGATCATTCATCGGCAGGATGGTTGGCAAAAACTACCCGCCTCCCTGGTTCACCCGGCCGGAAAGCTCATCTGGCTTCTGGATGAAGGGGCGGGAATGAAGCTGATGTGCTGATTGATGTGCTGATTGATTGATGTGCTGATGTGCTGATTGATGTGATGCCCTGCAGGGGCAGCCTTTTAGTCCCCGCCGGTTGCACCGGCGGTAGACATTTATTTCTACCTTTATACTTTACCTATAATCAGCACATCAGCACATCAGCACATCAGCAAATCAGCACATCAGCAAATCAGCATATCATGAAACGCCTCCTCCCCATTCTCATCAGTCTGATTATACTCAGTTCCTGCCGGCCGGTCACCTATCAGCGCGACCTGTCAGGCTCCTGGAAATACCGTATTGACTCTCTTGACCTGGGGAGCGTACAGAGGTGGTTTGCGCAGCCATTCCCAGAGAATAACACGCTGCGTCTTCCGGGTTCGCTGACGGAAAACGGCAAGGGATTTCCGGTCACTGTCAACACCAAATGGACCGGCCAGGTGATCGATAAATCGTGGTACACCGCCGATAAATATGCAAAATACCGCCAGCCGGGGAACATTAAGATCCCGTTCTGGCTTCAGCCGGATGTTTACTATGCAGGAGCCGCCTGGTACCAGCGCGAGATAAAGATCCCGAAGGACTGGAATGATCAGCGCATCATGCTCACACTGGAAAGATGCCACTGGCAATCAACGGTATGGATCGACGGTCAATGTGCCGGACAGCTCGATAACCTCTCTACTGCCCATCGGTATGATCTCACCAATCTGATAAAACCCGGATCACATCTGTTAACCATCCGTATTGATAACCGCATGATCGTGAATGTGGGGGAAAATGCCCACAGCGTCTCCGACCATACCCAGACCAACTGGAACGGCATTGTGGGTAAAATGACTCTCGAGGCGTTGCCGGTTGTTGGATTACGGCAGGTCAAGCTTTATCCGGATGTGGAAAATCATGCGGTTAAAATTATCGGCGAAATCGAAAATAACTCTGTCAATCCTGAGGATATTTCTATTCAGGTGATGGCAAAACTTTACGGAAAAAACGGAAATACGCTGAATTCCATCGGGATAAAAAAGACGATCCCTACGGGCAGGGAGACATTTGAGCTCATCTATCCGATGGGGGATAATTGCCGGTTGTGGGATGAGTTTTCACCGAACCTGTATGAAATGCAGGTTAGTGTGGTCATGAATAAATCTTCCCGTAAAGAGGTAACCAAAACACTTTTCGGCATGCGGGATTTGAAAATCCAGAGAACCCGGATGGCCATAAATGGCCGGTCGCTGTTTCTCAGAGGCACTCTCGAATGTGCAATTTTTCCGAAAACCGGTTATCCTGCGATGACGGTGGAGGGATGGCAACGAATATTCAAAATCATCAGGGCACATGGTCTGAACCACATGCGGTTCCACTCCTGGTGCCCTCCGGAGGCTGCATTCACGGCTGCCGATATCGAAGGAATTTATCTGTACGTAGAGTGTGGCGCCTGGACGGATGTCGGAACCGGCGGACCTTTCGACACCTGGATATTTGCTGAAAGCGAGAGGATTATGAACGATTACGGCAACCACCCATCTTTTATTATGATGTCGTATGGCAATGAACCGGGCGGGGATGATCAGGTGGTCTTTTTAAACGGTCTGGTTACGCACTGGAAAAACAAAGATAAGAGGAGGCTGTACACCAGCGCTTCGGGGTGGCCGGTAGTTTCATCCCAGGATTTCTATTGTACGCCCGATCCGCGTATTCAGCGATTCGGCGAAGGATTGGCCAGCATCATTAACGCACGGGAACCCCAAACGAGTTATGATTTCCGGGAGATCATCGCCAACCAATATCCGGATAAACCGGTTGTCAGCCATGAAGTCGGTCAATGGTGCGTTTACCCCGATTTCAAGGAGATTCCGCAATACACAGGCGTTGTGAAGCCTAAAAACCTGGAGATTTTCAAAGAGACGCTCGAAGCAAACAATCTGGGTTCCCTGGCAGATTCATTTTTACTGGCATCGGGTAAGCTTCAGGCGCTATGCTACAAAGCCGATATCGAGGCTTCACTGCGCACACCGGGCATGGCGGGTTTTGAACTGCTCGACCTGCATGATTTTCCGGGTCAGGGTACCGCACTCGTCGGGGTGCTGAACGCTTTCTGGGAACAAAAAGGGTATATCACGCCCGAAGAGTACAGCCAATTTTGCAATTCACTGGTGCCCTTGGCCAGAATGGATAAACTGATATTCAACAACGATGAAATTTTCAAGGCTGATGTGGAAATCGCCAACTACGGGCCATCTGACCTGAAAGATCAGCAGGGGCCAATCAGAATTATCAATTCAGATGGAAAAACCGAGACGGAAATCACCTGGTCGGCAGCATCTATTCCAACCGGAACCAATACCGCTGTCGGAAAGATCGAGTGGCCTTTATCGCACATCACCGGGGCTTCGAAGTTTACCATTGAGGTCCAAATAGGTGACCGGGTCAACCATTGGGACTTCTGGGTTTATCCTAAAAAGCAGGCTGGCACAGTTTTGCCGGATATTCCCGTATTCAGCACAGTCACACCGCAACTGGTCAGCTTGCTTGACCGAGGAGGATCTGCGATATTGTGTCTGGGCCCGGATGGTGTTTCTCCTGAAAAAGGAGGCAATATCCCAATGGGGTTCTCCACCATTTTCTGGAACACCGCCTGGACAAGTGGCCAGCCTCCCCATACGCTGGGCATCCTGTGCAATCCAAAACATCCGGCATTAAAATACTTCCCGACAGATTATCACAGCAATTTCCAGTGGTGGGATATCGTATCACAGGCCAAACCTTTATTGCTCGACGGGTTGATACCGGCGCCAACTCCGGTTGTCAGAATCATCGACGATTGGTTTACTAACCGGAGTCTCGGACTGGTTATTGAGGTAAAAGTCGGATCAGGAAAGCTGATTATCACCGGAACCGATCTGAAACAAAATCTGGATAAAAGGCCAGCTGCTCGGCAACTGCTCTTCAGTCTCCGTCAGTATGCTTCGTCTGACGCATTTCAACCCAAGAGTGCTTTAACGCTGGACGAGGTGATGAAATATCAGAAAATGCAGCAGGCACCGGCATTGCAAAACCCAAATCACTCATTTACTAATTGATGCAGCCGGAATTTCAAACAAATTTCCTGACAAAAATCATAAGCCGACCTGCCAGGAACCCATGAAATAATGCCGTAATAGAAATTATCTTAGCCACGAAAACATCAACCTATCCTTATGCTAACAAAAAACCTTAAAACTTCAGGATTACGGGCACTGTTACTTTCAGTATTCCTTATCCTGCCTTTGGCAACATTTGCAGCCGGTTCCGGAACCGTTCCTTCGATCGGATCAATCCGTGTTGAATTCATCATTTTTGCGCTTACGCTGGTGTGCGTCGCCGTATTTCACAAACGCACCATGGAGGTGGCACTCACGGGACTGATTGTAATCCTTGCATTCAAGTTCATTTTCGATCCCTCATTTAACCTCATTGAACACATTGCTGGCACTCCTGAGAAAGAGGGTGAATGGAGAACACTGCTTAACCTGCTGGGATTGTTGTTCGGATTTGCCATTCTGGCCAAACATTTTGAAGAGTCGAAAGTGCCTGATGTACTTCCTAATTTCCTGCCAAACAACTGGACCGGCGGTTTGGTTTTGCTTTTTATGGTTATGATACTCTCCTCTTTCCTCGATAACATTGCCGCTGCCATGATCGGGGGTACCATGGCGATGGTCCTCTATAAAGGCAAGGTACATCTGGGCTTTCTGGCAGCCATTGTGGCAGCCAGTAATGCCGGAGGTGCCGGATCCGTTGTTGGTGACACCACCACTACTTTGATGTGGATCGATGGGGTCAACCCCACCTGGGTGTTTAAGGCATTTATCGGTTCGGTTGCCGCGTTTGGCATATTCGGCGTGGTCGGCGCGCTGCAACAACACAAGTACAATCCTATTGACGCTAATAATGAGCCAGGCATAAGAGTTGACAAAGGCAAGCTTTTCATCGTATTCCTGATTTTAGCCGGCGCCATTACCACCAACTATACCCTTGATTTCCCGGCATTAGGTGTATGGATTGCCATTCTACTGGGTGCAACCTTCAGAAAGACCCCCTGGCATGAGATGAAGAATTCCTGGCGCGGGACCGTGTTTCTGATGTCACTGGTAACCATTGCCTCCGTGATGCCGGTTGACGAGCTGCCTAAAGCATCCATGATGAGTTCGTTCATCCTGGGTTTTGTGTCGGCTGTTTTTGACAATATTCCGCTCACCAAGCTCTGTCTGGTTCAGGGAGGCTACGACTGGGGCGTCCTTTCATTCGCAGTCGGATTCGGTGGCTCCATGATCTGGTTCGGCTCCTCCGCCGGAGTTGCCCTGTCGAATATGTACCCGCAGGCCAAGAACACTTTCGGTTACCTCAGCAAAGGCTGGCACGTAACCGTTGCCTATATCGTGGGCTTTTTTATCATGATCGGAATTGCCGGCTGGCATCCGCATCCGGCTCATAAAAAAACAGAACGGGAAGTGGTTACCGAATCAATAAAAGAGTAACTTACCCGCTTCGTTTTTGCATGAAAAATTATGGCTAAAGGCTTAGTAAGAAAGGTTTTACTTCCCAAAGAAGAGAAGTTCTTCCCGATGTTTGAGGATATCGCAGAGTTGATATCCAAAGCGGCTCATCTCCTGTCGAGGATCATTGATTCCAATGAACCCGCCGAACAGGAAGAGACCTTCCGCGAAATCAAGAGTTTGGAAACCAAGGCAGATGACATTGTGCATCACGTTTTCGATACCCTTGACTCTACCTTTATCACTCCGTTCGATCGGGAAGATATCCAGCGATTGACCTCTCAGATGGATGATGTGCTCGATTACATCAATGCCACCAGCCAACTGATCAAGCTCTACAAGCCCAAGAAAATGCTTCCGCAGTTCCGTGAATTGTGTGAGGTGGTGGTCAGGGGTTGTGAGCAGATCAGAATCGCTGTACCTGAGCTGGCCAACATGAAGGATCCAACCAAAATCAAAAACGCCTGCATTAAAATCAACGATCTGGAAAATATTGCCGATGATATCTATCATCAGCTGATATCAGAACTATTTGAAACTGAGACGGATGCAATCGAGCTGATTAAAAACAAGGAGATTCTTGAAAAGCTCGAAGGCACCACTGACCGGATCGAAGACGTTTCAGATATCATGAAGACCCTGATCATCAAATCAGCGTAATAACCTATGCCAACGCTGGTCATCATCATTATTGCAGTTGCACTGGTCTTCGATTTCATGAATGGCCGGAACGATGCTGCCAACTCGATTGCAACAGTTGTTTCAACCAGAGTTCTCACCCCGTTTCTCGGTGTTTTATGGGCGGCATTCTGGAACTTTGCCGCGCTGTTTATTTTCGGCGTTCATGTGGCAACCACTGTTGGAAAAGGCATTGTCGATGCCAATGCCATCAATGAATATGTCATCCTGACTGCCCTTCTCTCATCCATAATCTGGGTTTTTACCTGCCAGCGTTTTGGATTGCCCAACAGTGTTTCGCATGCCCTGATCGGGGGGCTGATCGGACCCGCTTTATTGATTGGCGGCCCAGGTGCCTTGGTTGCTTCGGGCATCATTAAGGTCGCTATTTTCATTGTAATTGCTCCGCTTGCCGGTGCCGGACTCGGATTTTTGGTCATGGCCGCCACCATGCGGATATTTAAAAAAACAGCACCCCGAAAGGTCGATGCCGGGTTCAGGGTCATGCAGCTTCTGTCATCAGCAGTTTTCAGCCTCGGGCACGGTAGTAACGATGCTCAAAAAACCATCGGTATTATCTCGATTTTGTTATTCAGCACCGGCCAACTTGGAGCCGAGTTCTATATCCCAACCTGGGTGATATTTGCCAGCTACGGCACTATAGCGCTGGGCACTATGGTCGGCGGAAAAAAAGTAATTAAAACTCTAGGCACTTCCCTGACTCACCTGAAACCGGTTCAGGGATTCTGTGCCGAAACAGCCGGAGCCGTTTCGGTGATTTTCGCAACCCTCGGGGGGGTCCCGGTCAGTACTACTCATACCATTACCGGTGCCATCATGGGCGTCGGCGTGGCAAAACGACTGAGCGCAGTCAGATGGGGGGTTGCCAGCAATATCGTCAAAGCCTGGATTTGGACCATTCCGGTCAATGTCATCATCAGTGCCGGACTCTATTACATTATCACCCTGTTTATTCACTAGGTTGTGCCCTTAACGCTCAACGACTGATCAACTCTTCATAATAAAAACATCATGGCCCGAGGATTCATCAAAAAATTCCTTCTTCCGAAAGAAGAAAAGTTTTTCCCGCTGTTTGAAAAGATGGCCGATCTGCTCACTGAGTCTGCTCAGATATTATTGAAAATTGTCGAGAGTCCGGAACCGGGATTGCAGCTCGATCATTTCAGGCAGATCAAGGATTATGAAAAGCAGGCCGACGACCTTGCTCATGCGGTTTTCGATTCGCTGGATTCCACCTTTATCACGCCATTCGACCGGGAAGATATCCACCAGTTCACCTCAAAAATGGACGATGTTCTGGATTATATCAATGCCACGAGCCGTCAGATCAAGCTGTACAAACCCAAGAACCTGCTTCCTCAGTATAAAGAGCTGGTTAGCATTATTATCAGGGGTTGTGAACAGCTGAAAATTGCCACCCAGGAGCTCCGGAACCTCAAAAAACCAAGGAAAATATCCGATGCCTGCGTGAAAATCAATGAACTGGAAAATGTTGCCGACGACATATACCATTTGTTGCTGGCGGAACTTTTTGCATCTGAAAAAAATGCCATAGAACTGATCAAGGACAAAGAGATTCTTGAATCTCTGGAGATGGCTTCGGATTCTATCGAAGACGTATCAGATATCCTAAAGACGATCATCATCAAATCATCCTAACCCCCCATGAAACTAAAACCCATTCTATCCGCAATCCTGTTTCTCGGCATGCTTTCGTCATGCCAGACCGGAACTAAAACAACCCATATGGACAATCCTCTGCTCAAAGAGTTCACCACCCCATTCGGTGTTCCGCCGTTTGACCTGATCAAACCTCATCATTACATGCCTGCCTTTACAAAAGGCATGGAGGAACACATGAAGGAGGTTGAAGCGGTGATCAACAACCAGGAAGAACCCACCTTTGTAAACACCATCGTGGCACTCGACAAGAGCGGAGAACTTCTTTCGAGAACTTCACGGGTGTTTTTCGGGTTGGCTGAAGCCAATACCAACGATTCATCCA
>Ga0209373_10002180_pt1 | contig 20269 bp, 16 predicted proteins | sample Higcelweek5metaG_FD_187173 | JGI IMG/M metagenome (GOLD analysis project Ga0209373, IMG submission 187173) | Freshwater pond sediment microbial communities from the University of Edinburgh, under environmental carbon perturbations - High... | ecosystem: Environmental > Aquatic > Freshwater >... | reverse complement strand
CGCAGTGGTTGGCCAGCACCGTTTCGCGCGAGACGATGCCGGGCAGGATGCTTTTGCGCCCGCCGGAGAATCCGGCGAAGAAGTGCGGCTCGATGAACCCCTCGGCGACGACGAGGTCGGATTCCATCGCCAGGCGGTTGACGATGAACTTCCCGCCGGATGGCAGGGTTCCCGCCTCGACCAGCGACGCTTCGTCGCCGGAGTCGTGGGTGACGATGCGTTCGTGTTCGACGATTTCGCTGCCCAGCTTGGCAATCAGTTCCTCCCGCGTGGTGGCGCGGTGGAAGCCGGTGGCGACGAGGATGGTGACGGCGATGTCGGGCTGGCCCCGGCGGAGCCGTTCGAGGATCTGCGGCATGATAATGCGGCTTGGCACCGGGCGGGTGTGGTCGCTGGTGATGACGAGCGCGGTCCTCTTTCCGGCGGCCAGGGTTTCCAGCCGTTCGGACCCGATCGGAGCATCCAGCGCGCGGCGGACGGTCTCCGCCTCCGGCCGCTCCGGTTCGGGCAGCCGGGAGGAGTAGACCCCGGTCAGGTTGGCGTCCTCCAGCTCCGCCTCCATACAGCTCCGATGGTACGGAATCAAAATTTTCACTTGGCTCTCCCTGTTATTCCCATCCTGATATTATACAATAAGGAAAATCCAAAGTCAAGATGCGTTTGAGAGAATTTGAGATGAAAAGGAGCGAATTTGAGAAGGCGACTGTTTTCCCCTGAAGAACCTTTAATCCAGCTGTTCAAATGTGAAATTTCCTCTTGCTTTTATTTTATTTTGTGCTATAATAATATCGAAATAAGAAATTGTAATTTCATATTGTGAGATTAGATTGAAATCACTGCACAAAACCTTCGATATTCTGGAATACGTCGCGTTGCAGGACGGGGCGTGCGTCACGCCGAGCGAGGCGGCCGGGTTTACCGGGCTCAACCTGGCGACCTGTGCGCGGATCATGGGGGAGCTGGTGGCGCGGGGGTATCTGGACAAGGTTTCGCGCAAGGCGGGCTACGCGCCGGGGCCGATGTGCGCCGCGCTGGCGATGCGGAAGAACGGCTACACCCGGCTGGCGCGGGCGGCGAAGGAGCCGCTTCAGGCGCTTGCGGAGTTCATCGGGATGCCGGTGAACCTCTCGGTGGTGAGCGGAACCCGGCGGATCATGATCGTCTGCTGCTGCGGCAGGCCGGGCTGGAAACCGTGGGACAGCTTCGGCTTCCCCCTCGACGGCCCCGGCACGGCGACCAATCCGCTGCTGGGCGGAGAGGGCGGGGATTTCGTCAACTTCTACGAGGAGAAGGAGAAGCTGTGGATCCAGGGGTGCGCGGTCCGCGCGCTCGGGTTCCCTGTCGCCGCGTTTGGCTACGGCGTGCCGGAGGGGGTGGACCCCGAACAGGCGCTGGCGCTGGCCCGCCAGGCAGCCCGCGACATTGAGAAGAAACTGACGGTCGGCTATCAGGCGTATTGACCGTTGCAATCAAAGGATAAGAAAACGATGAGTTCCGAAACGGTTCTGCGGCAGGCGATGGATTTCATGGAGAACGAGAAACAGTTCCACCTCGGCTTTTTGCCGACCGAACAGTCGAATCCGCTGTCGCGGACGCTGGAGGCGGACTTCCGGGTTTCGCCGGAACGCGGCGTCGCCACGCTCCAGCGGGTGGACCGCGAGGTGCTGGCGATGGCGGAGCGCGTGCTTGCGTCGGACGAGTTTCGCCGACTGGTCGAAGCGGGCGAAAAAACCGTGCGCGGCGGCGGCCGGATCATCTGCTCCGGCTGCGGCGCGACCGGGCGCCTCAGCATCCTGCTGGAGAGCATGTGGCGCAAGTACTGCGCCGAAACTCCGGCGGCGGCGAAGTACGCCGATTCGATGGAGAGCATCATGACCGGCGGCGACTTCGCGCTGGTCCGCTCGGTGGAGTCGTTCGAGGACTTCGCCGCCTACGGCCGCCGCCAGGTCGCCGACGCCCGGATGGGGGCGAAAGATATGCTGATCGCCATCACCGAGGGCGGCGAAACCTCCTCCGTCCTCGGCACCGCGCAGGAGGCGCTCGACCGCGGCGCGGCGGTGTTCCTGATGTTCAACAACCCGGCGGAACTGCTCTGTGAACACCTGGAGCGTTCGCGCGCGGTCATCCGCAATCCGAAGGTCTGCGTGCTCGACCTCTCCTGCGGGCCGATGGCGCTGGCCGGATCGACCCGGATGCAGGCGACCACCTCGGAGCAGCTCATCGCCGGGGCGGCGCTGGAGCGGATTATGTGCAACCTTTTTGGATTGAAGCATTCGGACCCCGCCGCGGAGTTCCGGATGGTGCTTGATTCCCTCGAACGCCCGGAGATCGTCAAAATGATCGCCGACTACCTCGAATTCGAAGTGTGCACCTACCGCGACGGCGGGAAGATCACCTATTTCGCCAGCGACTTTTTGCTCGACATCTTCACCGACACCACCGAGCGTTCGCCGACCTTCATGCTGCCGCCGTTCCGCCGCCGCGACGACCGCGACGCGCCGGAGCCGTGGGCGTTCGTCAAGAACCCGTTCCACGACACGCCGGAGACCTGGCATAGCGAGATGCACCGCCCGCTGCGCTGCCTCGAATGGACGCCGGAGGACTATCGCGCCATGAACGCGCCGGAGAAGGTGGTGAAACAGCCTCCGGCGATCCGCGCCGGAGACCTGCTCACCATCCCGGTCGGCAACGAGGATATGCCGGAACGGTACGCGTCGGAACGCGACGCCGCCGTGCTGGTCTCCTTCGGGCGCGGCGCGGAACTGGAGCGCGCCTTCGCCGCCAGATTTTCCGGTAAGTTCCATACGGTGAAGCGCATGGAACTCTCCGTGCTGCTCCCGTTCAAGCCGGAGAATTCGCTGCTTGAGTTGATGGGGCACATGGCGGTGAAGCTCTTCTGGAACACCGTTTCGACCGGCTGCATGACCCGGCTCGGCCGGGTCAGCGGCAACTGGATGAGCTGGGTCAGCGTCAGCAACAAGAAGCTGCTCGACCGCGGCGTCCGGCTGGTGGCGGAGATCGGAGCCGTCGATTACCGGACCGCCTGCATCGCGGTTTTCGAGGCGATCGAAGCGCTCAACGGGCGGCCGGAAGACCGCCGCTCGCCGGTCCAGTACGCGCTGGAAACTTTGCGGGGAAACGGAATCGGGAAAAAGTGAGGGGAAGCGTTTGTATCCGGGCCACTTCGGGTGTAAATTACCCGCATGACGATAGATTCAATTGAAAGGTCCGGATCGCATGAATTACAGGATTGAAATTTCGCCCCTGCCGCAGTGGCGCGACGCCCGCGGCGAAGGCGTGAAGACCCAGGTGGAAAAGTTCTTCGGCTTCCCGGTGGAGAAGGTGTGGACGCGCGACATCTATACGGTCGCCGCCGACATCACCGAGCGGGAAGCGCAGCAGATCGCCGATCTTCTTTACAATCCGGTACTTCAGGGGTGGCGAGTCACTGCCGCCAAGTCGGCGAATTTCCAGGAACTCCCGGAATGCGAATTCCTGGTTGCCGTCGGTTTTCGTCCCGGCGTGACCGACAACGTCGGCCGCTCCGCGAAATCCGCCGTCGGCGATATTCTCGGCCGTCCGCTCCGCGAGGACGAGGCGGTGTTCAGCTCGACCGAGTATCTGTTTTACGGCAACCGGCTGACCCGCGAACAGGCGCAGGCCGTCGCGTCGAAACTGCTGGCGAACGAGCTCATCCAGACCGTTTGCGTGCTCTCCGGCGAGGAAGCCGCCGACGGCATCCCGATGAATTTGCCCTTCGTCACCGCGGTCGATGACGTCAAGGTGCGCGAATACAACCTCGAAGTCTCCGACGGGGAGCTGATGGAGATCAGCCGCAAGGGGATTCTCGCGCTGTCGCTCGACGAGATGAAGGTGATTCAGTCCTACTTCCGCAACGCGAAAAACCGTGACGCCGCCGGGCTCGGGAAGAACCCGACCGACGTCGAGCTCGAAGTCCTCGCCCAGACCTGGAGCGAGCACTGCAAGCACAAGATTTTCGCCGCGAAGATCGATTACACCGATGCCGAAACCGGCGAGAAGCAGGAGATCACCTCCTGCTACAAGACCTTTATCCAGAAGAGCACCAAAGAGATCGGCGAAAAGGTTGATTACCTTGTCTCGGTCTTCAAGGACAACGCCGGGGTGATCAGTTTCAACGACGATATCGATCTTGTCTACAAGGTCGAAACCCATAACAGCCCGTCGGCGCTCGACCCCTACGGCGGCGCGATGACCGGCATCGTCGGCGTCAACCGCGACCCGCTCGGGACGGGGCAAGGGGCCGACCTCCTGATCAACGTCTGGGGCTACTGCCTCGGTTCGCCGTTCACCGAAGACAAGGATGTTCCGGAAGGGCTGCTGCATCCGCGGCGGCTGCGCGACGGCGTCCACAAAGGGGTGATCGACGGCGGCAACCAGTCCGGCATCCCCTACGGCAACGGGTTCGAATATTTCGACGAACGTTATATCGGCAAGCCGCTGGTCTACTGCGGCACGGTGGGCACGCTGCCGAAAACCGTCAACGGCGTTCCGGGCTGGACCAAGCGGATCGAGCCGGGCGACCTCATCGTGATGGGCGGCGGCCGGATCGGCAAGGACGGCATTCACGGCGCGACCTTCTCCAGCGAAGAGCTGCACAAGGACAGCCCGGTGCAGGCGGTCCAGATCGGCGACCCGATCACCCAGAAGAAGCTCGGCGACTTCATCCGCGAAGCGCGCGACCGCGGGCTTTACCGCTTCATCACCGACAACGGCGCGGGCGGGCTCTCGTCGAGCATCGGCGAGATGGCCGAACACTGCAACGGCTGCCGGATGGACCTGGCGAAGGCCCCGGTCAAATACGCCGGGCTCCAGCCGTGGGAAATCCTGGTGTCGGAGGCGCAGGAGCGCATGAGCTTCGCGGTTCCGCCGGAGAAGATCGAGGAATTCAAGGCGCTCGCCGTCGAACGCGACGTCGAGGTTTCGACCCTCGGCGAATTTACCGACGACGGCAAATTCCATATGCTTTACAACGGGAAGACCGTCTGCCTGCTCGACCTCGGCTTCATGCACGACGGGTTGCCGCAGATGCACCTCTCGGCGGTGTGGAAGGCTCCGAAGTTTGACGAGCCGGACCTCTCCGGCCGCGACTGCGCCGAAGACCTGGTGAAGATGATGGGGCGGCTCAACCTCTGCTCCGACGAATACAAGGCCAGACAGTACGACCACGAGGTCAAGGGGTTGAGCGTGGTGAAGCCGTTCGTCGGCAAGGGCCGCGACGTTCTGGGCGATGCGACGGTCACCATGGTGGCGCCGCTCTCCCGCGAGGGCGTGATCCTCTCCTCGGCGCTGCTGCCGCGCTACAGCGACATCGACACTTACCACATGGCGGCGAGCGAGATTGACCTCGGCATCCGCCGGGTGATCGCGGTGGGCGGCAAGCTCGGCAAGCTGGCCTGCCTCGACAACTTCTGCTGGCCGGACCCGGTGAAAAGCGAGAAGACGCCGGACGGCGAATACAAGCTCGCCCAGCTCGTTCGCGCCAACCAGGCGCTGGCCGACTACACCAAGGCGTTCCTGGTGCCCTGCATTTCGGGCAAGGACTCGATGAAGAACGACAGCACCCGCGGCGGTCGCAAGATTTCGATTCCGCCCTCGCTCTTGTTCAGCATGATCGCCAAGATGGACGACGTGTCGAAGGCGGTCACGCCCGACGCCAAGCAGCCCGGCGACCTGGTCTACGTGATCGGGACGACCCGGCCGGAACTCGGCGGCAGTGAATACTTTGCGATGCTCGGCAAGACCGGCAACCAGGTTCCGAAGGTCGATGCGGCGAAGGCGCTGGCGACCTACCGGGCGGTGTCGGCGGCGACCGACGCCGAGCTGGTGCATTCGCTGACGACGCCGGCGCTCGGCGGACTCGGCGTGGCGTTTGCCCGCGTGGCGATGGCCGGCCGTTTGGGGCTGGAAATCAATCTCGACGCGATCCCGTCGGAGAACTGCGGCGATCTCGAAAAACTGTTTTCGGAGTCGAACAGCCGTTTCGTCGCCACCGTCAGCCCGGTCAACCGGGCGGCCTTCGAAGAGAAGCTCAAGGGGATTCCCTTCGCCCTGGTCGGTATGGTTGCGATGCGGAACGAACTGATCCTCAACTCCCGCAACGGCGGGGAGAGGAAAATCGCGCTCAAGGCGCTGCTCAAAGAATACAAGGGGACGCTCGATTCCATCTGAGTTTCCCCGCGATGCGGAAAAGCGAGGCCGGAAGTGGATGAGGAGAAATCCGAAGCAAAGCCGGAGGAAGTGGAAGACGTGCGCGTCAACGCGCTCATCGAACAGAACCTTCGGCTGGTGCAGAAAATCGCCAACGATTTCCTGGGCCGCGGCCTTTCCTGGGACGACCTGGTTTCGGAGGGCAACCGCGGGCTGATGACTGCCGCCCGCAAGTTCGATCCGACGCGCGGCGCGCGGTTCAGCACTTACAGCGCGTGGTGGATCAAACAGGCGATCCGGCAGGCGATTGCCGAGCAGTCGCGTACCGTCCGGGTGCCGATCGGCACGCAGGTCAACTGGCGGCGAATCCGCAAGACGGTCCGGGAGTTGACCGAAAAGCTCGGGCGCGAGCCGACCGATGCCGAAGTGGCCGAGGCCGCGAAGCTCCCCGGCGCCACCATCCTGCGGCTGCGCGGCAGCAATCAGGTCGAGGTGCATTCGCTCAACGCGCCGGTTTCCGGCGAGGAGAACGACGGCGGCGAGTTTCTGGAGTTCATCCACGACGAAGCCACCCCCGGCCCGGACCAGGAACTGATCAACCTCGAAGACGTCGAACAGCTTCTGGCGTTGCTGGAAACGCTGCCCGAACGCGAACGGCAGGTGCTGCGCCTCCGCTTCGGGCTGGACGGCGAACCGATCCGGACGCTGGAGGAGGTCGGCGCCATCATCGGCTGCACCAACGAGCGGGTCCGCCAGATTCAGAACCAGGCGCTCCGCAAGCTCCAGCGTCAGATCACGAAACTGCAGTAGCGTCCGTCATGCCCGTTACAACTCCGCTCTACGAAGAAAACGCCCTGATTCTCGCCCCGCTTTCGGGGTACACCGACCTGCCGTACCGGCGGGCCGCCCGGAAATGCGGGTGCGTCTACGCCTTCACCGAAATGATCGACGCCGCCTCGCTCGCCTATGCCCGGAAGCGTTCGGAGCTGATGCTGCTGCGCGGCGAAGACGAACCGTTCCTCGGCGTGCAGCTGGTCGGCGCGAATTTGGAACACCTCCGGATCGCGCTCGACGTGCTCAATGAGTACGATTTCGACGTGCTCGACTTCAACCTCGGCTGCCCGGTGCCCAAGGTGGCGAAGAAGGGGGCGGGGGCGGAGCTGGGGCGGCGGCTCGACCGGGCGCTGGAATGTTTTTCGCTGTTTCGGGAGCGCTCGCGCCACCGGCTTTCGGCGAAGATCCGCATCGTCCACGCCGAGGATCCGGAGCCGACGCTCGCATTGGCGAATGGGCTGGCGGAGCTGGGCGCGCGGGCGATCACCATCCACGGGCGGGTCAAGGAGGCATTCTACTCCGGCCCGGTCAATTTCGACATCATCCGGCGGGTGCGCGAGGCGCTTCAGCAGGTGCAAATCATTGCCAACGGCGGCGTTACCGGGCGCGCGAAGTATGACGAAATCCGCCGCGAAACCGGTTGCGGCGCGGTCATGGCGGCGCGCGGCGCGATGGGGAATCCGTGGCTTTTCGAGGAACTCTCGCAGGGCGATGCCTACCGGCCGCCGACGCTCGAAGCGTGGCTCGACATGATGCGCGAACACGTCTACGGGATGATCGGGCTCTACGGCGAAGAGGCGGCCATGCGGATCGCCCGCAAAGTGCTGCACGACTACTTCCGGGGGAGGGGGTTCCAGAGCGGAATCCGCGCGCGGATCTCCTTTTTATGCACGAAGGCGGAGTTCGACGCGTTCCTCGGCGACGTCCCCGCCGCACGCTCCGGTGCGCACCCCGGCGAAGAGCGCGCGCTTTACATCAGCGAGTAGAGGATCAGGCTTGGCGGCAGGAGCGCCGCACCGGTCATCAGGATACTCGGCCACACGTTGCAATCGTATTTTTTTACCAGCAAACCGAGGATTGCGAATAAGGCAAGGGCGGGGTATGCCCGCGTCCTCAGCCAGTAATACGGAAAATCCGGATACAGCAACAGCACAGTGGCCGGAACGGCGGCAAGAAAAGCCGTCAGCAGCGCGGCCGGAATCGCTTCGCTCAATTGCAGCGGCTCTTCCGTCAGCATGGAGCCGAAGAAGTAGGCCCCGACGGCGAACAGAAAATAAATCGCGAAGATCGCCAGGAACAGCAGAAGCGGATTCATCGGCAACTTCCTTTGCTTCAGCCTCCCATTATGGCGCGCCATAACATGAACAGACCCAAGGGGAAGAGCTGGGCTGCCACCGTCATGAAAATGCTGCTCCAGAGTCCGCAGTCGTAAACCCTGACCAGCATCGATACGACGAGGAAAAAAGTCAGCGCCGGACTGTACAGGGGGCCGAGAAACGCGGTGACCGTCGCCGTGACGCCCAGCACCAGGGCGCTCATCAGCGCCTCCCGCCTGTCGAGCTCCCGCTCCGTCGGCTTCGACCCGAAGTAGAATACGACGAACCCGGAGACGGTGTAAAAGAAAATCCCCGTCAGGGCCGCCAGCAGAAAATGCAGCATGGGTACACTCCTTCCGGATCGAACCGGAACGGCCGGGGCGCGTTTTCTTTGCGCCCCCGCGTCTCCGGCGTCAGTTGCGGATGCGCCGCGCGTTGGTCTTGCCGATGTAGAAGGCCTTGATGTTGTTCTTGACCACGTGCTCCTTTTCGTGGAAACAGTCCATGATCGCCTCTTCGAAGACGCGGTCGAAGTCGGCCTTGTCCTCGTTTTCGAGGTAAAGGTCGCACATCATCACCGCGACCGCCCCGAGCAGCACCGAGTTGGCGTACTTGAGGTCGCCGAGCTGCTTGGCCAGGTCGGAAGCGGGGAGCGTGTAGATGACCCGCTCCTCCACCTCGTCCGGGCAACTGCCGTTCGACTCGTCGTAAAGCAGGATGCCGGTTTTCTTGAGCGTCGGCAGGTACTTTTCGAGCGCGGGCTGGTTGAGCGCGATCAGCAGGTTGCACGCCTTGTCCACCACCGGGGAACCGATCGGATTCCGGCTGATGACGACCGAGCAGTTCGCTGTGCCGCCGCGCATTTCCGGGCCGTAGCTGGGCAACCATGAGACGTTGAAGTTGCGCAGCTTACCCATGGTGGCGAGCATGTAGCCGAGACTCAGCACGCCCTGTCCGCCGGAGCCGCAGAGCTTGATCCGGCGCTCCGAGCGGAAGATCCGCGACGGGTTGCGGAACGATTCGCTGACCCCGTCCGCCACCCGCACCGGGTAGAGCAGCTCGCGCACCGCCGACGGCTTGTAAATTCCCTGCGGCCGTGAAAGCGGATCGCGGCTGTCGGCGATGTCCTTGTAGACGCCGAGCGGGAAGTAGTGGCTCATCTGGTTGTCGAGGAATTCGTTCATCTCCTTGGCGTGCATCTTCAGGTTCACCGGGCAGCCGGAGAGGCACTCGACCAGGCTGAACCCCTTGCGTTCGATGCTGTTGGTCAACGCCTTGCGGATCGCCAGCCGCGCCTTGCGGATGTTCTGCACCGTGGAGAGCGCGACGCGTTCGACATAGACCGGCGCGTCGAGCGCCGCGACGGTTTCGGACACCTTGAGCGGATACCCCTCGTTGGTCACGCTGCGCCCCAGCGGGCTGGTCTGGGTCTTCTGCCCCGGCAGCGTGGTCGGCGCCATCTGGCCGCCGGTCATGCCGTAGATCGCGTTGTTGACGAAAAAGACCGCCATGTTCTCGCCGCGGTTCGCCGCCTGGAGAATGTGGTTGAACCCGATCGAAGCGAGGTCGCCGTCGCCCTGGTAGGAGATCACCAGGTTCTCCTGGTTGGCGCGCGCCAGCCCCGTCCCCACCGCCGGAGCGCGTCCGTGCGGGGCCGAAATGCCGAAGCAGTCGAAGTAGTAGTAGGTGAACACCGAACAGCCGACCGGCGCGATGAGGATCGTCTTGTCCTTGATCTTGAAGTCCTCGATCGCCTCGGCGATCAGCTTGTGCAGGATGCCGTGGCCGCAGCCGGGGCAGTAGTGCATATTGGTCTTGATCGGCCCCGGACGGCGCTCGAAACTGGGGAAGAATCCGTTGGAACGGCCGTATATGATCTTTTCGTTCATTTGCTTATGCCTCCTTCGCGCCGACGGCTTCGATGGTGCGCTCCACGATTTCGTCGATGGTCGTGATGTTGCCGCCCATGCGGTTGATCAGGTGGACCGGGCGGTCGCAGTTGATGGCCAGTTTCACGTCGTCGATCATCTGCCCGTCGCTCAGTTCGACCGCGATGAACTCCTTCGCGTGTTTGAGCGCACGGATCGCGTCAACTGGGAATGGCCACAGGGTGATCGGCCGCAGCAGCCCGGCCTTGACGCCTTTTTCGCGCAGGTCGTCGATGGCCGAACGGCAGAGCCGCCCGGAGATGCCGTAGCCGATCAGCACCACGTCGGCGTCTTCGGTCATGTATTCCTCGCTGCGCTGTTCGACGCGGCGGATTTCGGTGTATTTGGCCTGGAGTTTGCGGTTGACCGCTTCGAGTTCGTCGTGTTCGAGGTAGATCGAACTGATCATATTGGTGCGCGGGCGCGAAACGTCGAGCGCCCACTCCGGAATTTCAACGCGCGCCGGGAGCGGCTCCGGCAGCGTCACCGTCTCCATGGTCTGCCCGATCACGCCGTCGGTCAGCAAATAGACGACGAGGCGGTACTTCTCGGCCAGCTCGAAGGCGAGGAACGGGAAGTCGCACATCTCCTGCGCCGAGGCCGGGGCCAGCACGATGCAGTGGTAACTGCCGTGCCCGCCGCCTTTTACCACCTGGTTGTAGTCCGACTGTTCCGGGCCGATGTTGCCGAGGCCCGGTCCGCCGCGCATGATGTCCACCACCAGTGCGGGCAGTTCGCTGCCGGAGAGGTAGCTGATCCCCTCCTGCTTGAGGCTGATCCCGAGCCCCGAACTGGCGGTCATCGCGCGCCGGCCGTTCGCCGCCGCGCCCATGACCATGTTGATCGCGGCGATTTCGCACTCCGCCTGGAGGAAGGTGCGCCCGAGCTTCGGGAAACAGCGCGCCGCGGTGTGGGCGATTTCGCTGGCCGGGGTGATCGGGTAGCCGAAAAAGCATTCGCAGCCCGCCAGCAGCGCGCCGTAGACGACGGCCTCGTTGCCTTTGAGCAGGATCCGGTTGGTATATTCCATGACTTACTCGCTTTCGGTTTCGATTTCGACGATGGTGAGCGCGCCGGGTTCGGGGCAGGTCAGGAAACAGCCGCCGCAGCCGATGCACGCCTGTCCGGTCAGGGTCACGAAAGGAACCCCGAGGATGTTGAGGTTCGTCCCCATCTTAAGTACGCTGCGCGGACAGGCGATCACACACCGTTCGCACCCCTTGCACTCGTCGGGGGCGATCCGCACTTCGAATTTCTTTTTGCTCATGGGCTGGATTTCTCCTTCTGTTTCCGGCAAAACGGGCTGTGCGCCATCCCGCGCCGGAGGTGTCGCTCCTAGAGCGGAACCTTTACGCTGTCAATGATTTCGGAAACGATCTCCTGGGCCGACACACCGGCGTAGCGGGTCTTGGCATCGACCACGAGGCGGTGGGAAAGCACCAGCGGCGCCAGCTCCCGGACGTCGTCCGGCAGCACGAAGTCGCGGCCGGCAAGCAGCGCCAGCGCCCGCGAACAGTCGGCCAGCCGGATCGCGGCGCGCGGGCTCGCGCCCAGCGTCAGCCGCGCGTCGCGGCGGGTGGCCTGCACGATCGAAAGCAGATAGGCCGAAACCGACGGCTCCATGCCGACCTTTTTCATAGCTTCCTGAAGCTCAAGCACTTCTTCGCAGCGGATCTCCGGCTTGAGCGAGTCGAGCGGATCGAGGTGGCGGCGGTCGAACAGCATTTCGCGCTCGGCCTCCTCGTCGGGATAACCGAGCGAAAGACGCATGGCAAAGCGGTCGAGCTGCGCCTCCGGCAGCGGGTAAGTGCCCTGGTACTCGATCGGGTTCTGGGTGGCGACGACCATGAACGGCGCTTCGAGGATCCGGCTCTGGCCGTCCGGCGAAACCTGGTGTTCGCACATGCATTCGAGCAGCGCCGACTGGGTGCGCGGCGAAGCGCGGTTGATTTCGTCCGCCAGCAGGATGTTGGTGAAGACCGGACCGGGCCGGAACTGGAACTGCCCCGTGCTCGGGTTGTAGATTGAGGTTCCGGTGATGTCCGCCGGCAGCAAATCCGGCGTGAACTGAATCCGGCTGAACTTGGCGGCGACGAGTTTCGCCAGCGCCTTGGCCAGAGTGGTTTTGCCCACGCCCGGCACGTCGTCGAGCAAAACGTTGCCGCCCGCGACGAACGCGGTCAGCAGATGGCGGATCACATCCGATTTGCCGCGGATGATCCGATTCAGCTCGGACTCCACTACGGCGAGTTTTTCGATCGGTGTCGGCATATTTTCTGTTTCCTTGTGCAAGCTGTCAGAACCAGTTCCCGTCATAGTTGAACGTGCCGGTTTCCTGACTGTTCCAGTGGGCGTTCTGCAAATCGTAATAGTCGAATACCCCGGGCAACCGCGGCACGGAGTGAATCTTCTGCGGATAGACCCGGGTGAGCCCGCTGCGCTTCTCGAAGCGCACGACGAAGGCGTTGCCGCGCGCGTCGCTGAGGTCGCCCTCCACCGGGATCCGGGCGCGGCTGACCAGCAGCACCGGCCGTCCGTAGCGGTAGAGCTCCACCGGGAGCACCGACTTGTCGCGCAGCGCCTCGACCGCCGCCTTCTCCAGCTCGATATGGGCGGAGACCCGGGTCACGCCGAAGCGCGACAGTTCGAGCGCCGCCATTGAGTTGCAGACCGGCAGCGGGGCCGAGGCGATGATCTCGGCGGCCTCCGTTTTCCCAAGCAGCGCAAGCCCGTAGAGCGAGGTGACCCGGAAGCGGCGGATTCCGGCCTCCACGGCGCTGCGAATCGCGCGGCGCACCGTTTCGACCCGTTCCTCCGGGCTGAATTCCGGAAGGATCGCTTCATCGGTCAATTTGCTGAAATCGAAGAGGCTGCATGCCCGGATCGCCTTGCGGTTGCCCGGTACCGCGCCGTTTGGCTTGGTCGCGACGGTTTCCGTCAGGTGTTCCGGCAGCGCGTAGGCGGGCTTGAGTTCGAGCCAGGCGCGGCGGAATTGCTCCAGCCCCGTCGCTGAGTCGCGGAAGACCGAGCCGGGAACCAGCGCGGACTTCACCGCCTCCCAGAATTCGCGGCGCAGGGATTTGAGCTCGCTGGCCGGCAGGAAGTAGTTGCCGTCGATCCGGCAGTGCAGGGCGCCGAGCGCGAACTTATCCGAATCGGCCGCGGCGAATTCCTTCGCCAGCGTCTCTTCCATGACCGGGTGCGATTCGGCGGATTTGAGGTTGATCGCCTTCTCCCAGCGCGGGAACGGCGCGTTGACGACTTCGATTTCGATTTTCGTCGCGGTGAGCCGGAGGTCCAGGTTCAGTTTTTCGCGCGGCGGCGGCAGCGCGGCCAGCTCTTTCGCATAGTCGGGGAAGCTCTCGCCGATCTTGAACACCAGTCCGCCGGGGGCCACCGGCTTGTCGCAGAGCACGACCACGTGCTGCCCCGGCAGCGCCCGGCGGGCGGGGGCGTTGTCCACGAACATTTTCGTCACTGTCAGCGCCGGGCCTTCGTCGCCGGACTGCGGTTGGACGCGCAGGCGGTCGCCGAGGAACAGCCGTTTGGTGGAGGTGAACCCGAACCCGTTCTCGCGCAGTTCGCTCACGTTGCCGCAGAGCTGCCCCGCCGCGCCGAGCGAATCGTGCGAAATCAGCGTCTCGGCGGACTCTTTGGTGTAGAATCCGGCCGACCATTTGCGGCCGCCCCCCTTCGAAAGCATGTTGCGCGCTTCGCCGAGGCGTTTGTGGAACTCTTCCGGCGGGGAGTCGAGCAGCAGCCGGTACGCCCCGACGGCCTGCCTGACGTAGTCCGGCTGGCGGAGCCGTCCTTCGATCTTCAGCGACTGGACGCCGAGTTCGCGCAGTTGCGGCAGCAGTTCGGCGGAGCAGAGGTCCTGCGGCGAAAAGAAGAAGCCGTTGCCGTCCTTGGCGTAGTAGCGGCGGCGGCACGGCTGCTTGCACTTGCCGCGGTTGCCGCTGTATCCGCCGAGATACGACGAAAACAGACACGCGCCGGAGAGCGAGGCGCACAGCGCACCGTGGACGAACACTTCGAGTTCGAGCTTCGTTTTTTTGCGGACTTCGGCGATCTCTTCGAGGGTCATCTGCCGTTCGAGCACCACCCGGCGGAGGCCGAGTTTTTCGGCGACTTCGAGCCCGGCCGAGTTGTGGAAGCCCATCTGGGTCGAACCGTGCAGCACCAGTTTCGGGAAATATTCGCGCGCCATCCGGATGACTCCGAGATCCTGCACCAGGAGCGCGTCGGGGCCCATCTCTTCCAGCGTGGCCAACGTTTCGGCCACTTCCGGGAGCTCCTGCTCTTTGACCAGCGTGTTGAGCGTGATATAGACCTTGCGGCCGAGTTTATGGGCGTGTTCGATGATCCGGGCCATGCTGTCCGGGGTGAAATTCTCTCCGCGTTCCCGGGCGTTGAATTTGGCCAGTCCGGCATAGATCGCGTCGGCTCCCGCTTCGAAGGCGGCCAGGGCGCAGACGGGGCTTCCCGCCGGCGCCAGGAGTTCGGGAATCGGCGGTGTGCCGGAATTGCTGTTCTGATTCATATAAGTTCAATATCTTTCTGTTTCTGTAACTATAAGGCAACTTCCGCAAAAATCAATTGGAGAACGCCATTTTTCTCCGATTTTCGGGGCGTTACTCCAGTCGGATGCGCGGGTCGGCCCAGGCGTAGGCGAGGTCGGCCAGCAGGTTCATGGCGATGAAGAGCAGCGCGCTGGTGACCACCAGCGCCTTGAGGAGCTGGAGATCGGAGTTGTACAGCGCGTCCACCCCGGCGAATCCGAGGCCGGGAATTCCGAAGAACGATTCCAGCAGCAAACTCCCGGTGAACAGGAACGGCAGCGCCGCGCTCGCCCGGGTGATGATCTGGAGCGCCGCGTTGCGCAGCAGGTGCCTGCCGTAGATCCGGAACGGCGAAAGTCCCTTGGCCGCCGCCGTCCGCAGGTATTCGCGCCGCAGCTCGTTGACGAAGACGGTCCGGTAGAAGCGGACGTTCCCGCCGATGCCGCAGAGGATTCCGACCAGCACCGGCAGCGCGAGGTACGCGATTCCCTCGAATCCCCAGACCGGGAACCAGTCGTAGTAGTACCCGAGGAACCATTGCGCGAAAATGATGACCACCAGGTACGAGACGCTCATCCCGGCCACCGAGACGATGACCAGCGCCCGGTCGATCAGCGTATCCTTGAACGCCGCCGCGACCAGCGCCAGCACCAGTCCCGCAATCAGTTCGCCGAGAAAGATCGGGATCATCAGGCAGAGCGACGGCCAGACGCCGCGCAGCAGGATCGTCGAAATCGGCTCCCGCGTGGTCACCGTCCGGCCGAAATCGAGCACATGGAGATAGGGGAAGGCGGGGCGGAAGTTGACGATCTCCCCGATCGCCCGGCGGAACTGCGAATTCCACGGCGACGGCTGTTCGCGGTAGAAGCGGATCTCCTCCAGCCCGGCGTCGGCGAGGGTGAACACCGGGGCGGAACCGACTTCGCATTCGGAGATTTCTCCGTTCCGGGTCACTCTCGCCACCACCGGCGCGCGGGCCGGAAAGCGTTGGCGGAAGGTCAGTTGCCCGTCTTTATGTTCCACCCCGTGCGGCGGCTCCCCGTTTTTGCTCCAGGCCGGAAACGCCTCGGTGGCGCAGCGTTTGCCGTAAAAGAGCGGCAGGTCGGCGCCGAGTTCGCGGCGCAGCGACTCGACCTCGTCCGGACGGGCGTTTTTACCGAGCACCGCGGCGGCGGGGTCGCCTGCCGCCACGTTGAAAAGCGCGAAGGTCAGGGCCACCACGCCCAGCAGGATCAGGATGGAATACAGTGTTCTGCGGACGATAAAGTGAAACATATTATAAAATACGTGCAAAAACCGTTTTTTTCAATTGCAAAATCGCCGCAATGGAGGTAAAATATAAAGAAGAGGAGTTGAAGACGCGGTTGCCAAAAGTCCCGTCGCGCCTTTTTGCCCGCCGCTTTGCCGGTTCTCCACCGCCCCTCGGGCTTTACCGCTCTGGGTAAAGCCGCTTCGGGAGCGTTGAAGAACCGGCTTTGCGGCAGAACAAAAATTCATCGACGTTACTTTTGGCAACCGCGTCTGGAAGGCATTTTGCACGGGGAGGTTCAAATGGGCGACGGATACGAATCTTTGTTCGACCGGAAAAGTCTGGACGACATCCAGGCGTTCTACGACACGCGCGATCGTTGGAAGGAAATCCTTGATTACCGGACGCTGGCCGCGACCGTCGGCCATGTGAAGAATCTCTTCTACGGCGACTCGATCACCGACGTGTGGCCGCTGCATGAATTTTTCCCCGGCTCGTCGATCCTCAACCGCGGAATCGGCGGCGACAATGTCTGCGGACTCTACAAGCGGCTGGAGGCGGATGTCTTCCCCTACACCCCGGAAAAGGTGTTTCTTCTCATCGGAATCAACGGCATTGAGCAGGACAAACAGCTGATTTTCGATCGCGTCCGCGCCGTCGCTTCGCTGATCCGCGAACGCGGCAGCCGGGTTTACCTCGGCAGCATTCTGCCGCTGCGCAGCCCGGATGCGTGGGACCGGTTTCAATACCAGGGGAAAATCGCCGAAATCAATGCCGAACAGCGGGCATGGAGCGAAACGAATCTCGACGGATTCCTCGATTATCACTCCCGGTTGAAGGATGACTCAGGGCAGCTCGCGGCGGAATACGCGAGGCCGGACGGCACCCACCTGACGTTTGCCGCCTACCGGGTCATGGCGGATCTGGTCCGCCCGTTCCTCGCTTGAAAACCCGCAACCGATGAGGTGACCGGAATGATCGATACCACCGTGCCGTTTGCGACGAAGAGAGAGCAGCCGGAAGCCCATCACGGCTTCGGGGAGGATCGCACAATGCTGCTGCTGCATGTTTGTTGCGCCCCGTGCGCATCGGGCTGCGTCGAGCGGCTGATCGCCACCGGGCGGCAGGTCCGGCTCTATTTTTCGAATTCCAACATCGCCACGCGGGAGGAGTTCGAGCGCCGCCTTGAATCGGTCGAGCGGCTGGCGAAGATTTTCGACCTCGAGTTGGAAGTCGATCCCTATGACCACGATTCGTGGCGCAAGGCGATCGCCGGGCTGGAAGGCGAGCCGGAGCGCGGCAGGCGCTGCCCGGTCTGCTTCTGGCGCTCGCTCGGGCGCACCGCGCACCGCGCCGCCGAACTGGGCGCGAAGTTCGCCACGACGCTTACGGTGAGTCCGCACAAGCCCAGCCGGGTGATTTTCGGCGTCGGCGCGGCGTGGCATCACTTTGAGCCGTGGGACTTCAAGAAGCAGGACGGCTTCCAGCGGAGCCGCGAATTGGTCCGCGAGCACAATTTCTATCTCCAGAACTTCTGCGGGTGCGAGTTCTCCATCCGCGGCTGAGCACAGGAGGGGAGGGACCATGCGAACGAGGATTCTGCTGATTGCGTGCGCCGCCATCGCCCTGCTTGGCGGCTGCGACCGGACGCTGCCCCTGGCCGCGGTCCGGGATTCGCCGTGGGCCCGGGATCAGCGGCAACTGGTCGCCGAGTTCAACCGGAAGACCGGAAATTTCCAGATCGAATCCCAGGAGTTCTGGTGCGGGCGGATCGACCGGATCGACCGGAACGATGTATTCCTGAAACCGGCGAAGCGGATCGAAAGCCGTTCGTACTTCAGCGAAACGCCCGCTGAACCGGTCCGGATCGGCTTCCCGGAAGGAGATGCGGCGGAGTTCCACCCCGGCGATTTTCTGGCCGTGCGCGTCTCCGTCGATCTCAAGAAGCAGCTCTTCGCCAGGGATTGGCGCGTCATCACCGCGATTCCGGTGCTGCCGGAATCCTTCCGACCGGTATGCGACCGCCTGATCGGGGTCCAACTGCAATACCGCCTTGCGTTCCGTTACCGGCTGCTGAATGACCGGACGCTTGAGGTGACCTGCGGCGCGCCGGAACTGCGCAAGGTTCATTCGCGGTTGCCGGACGGCGGCTGGTCGAAAAGCGCCGACGCCGACGCCGAGAATTTCCCGTGCGACGCATTCCGCCTGACCGTTCGCGCCCTGCCGCCGGGGGAGTCGGCCCCCGAGGTGGCATATACGCCCGGCGTGATCGTTGCCGACGCTGTTGAAGAGGGGCTTTCGTGCCGTCTGGAATGCGGTTATGCGTTTCGCGGCGAATTGTTCCATGCGCTGCTGCCTGCTGCCCCGCTGCCGAATCTGCTCTCCGGGCGGAGGCCGCAACGGTATTTGCTGCTGGAATCCAGCGGGGTGATTGCCATGCACCCTTCGACGCAGGCGCGGTGCTGCGAGTTGCAGTGCGCCTTCGAGCGGGCCGGGTTCAAGGGGAAGTGGGGAATCGGCGACATGGGCAAGATGATCTATTACGGCGGAACGCATTCCTATGCGAATCCGGCGAAAAATCCGAAGGAGCTGACCGGTCCGGCCGAAGACGGCTGCATTCTGACGTTGTCCGCTCCGCAGCCGGGCTGGGATGCGGCCCCGGCGCCGGAACTTCAGGCGGCTCATGCCGGAGAACGGTTTCTCTACTGGAATTTCAAATGCGGCAATCTTCAGGGCGCGTTCGAGCGGGCCGGTCGGCGTCTGCATTATGAGTGGACGCTGGAATCCGGCGACCGCTTTTCCGCGGACGAACTGACCCGGATGCTGCGGATCGTCGATCAATGCAGCGCCTGGGAACTCCCGGACCGGAAGCCGGAATTACCGCTTCCGGCCGGAACGGGCGAAGCTATTTGACGCCGACGTTCATCACCGAACCGGCGATTGGTCCGAGGCGGTCCGATTCGACTTGCGAGGCGATTTTCGCCTTGGCGGCGGCGGCGTCGGGCGTCACGCGGAAAGTGGCGACGACCTCCTTCTCCCGGCCGGGGGCGATTTCGAAGCGGACCTGTTCCGGTTCGCAGCGCCATTGTTCCGGCAGCCGGAGCCGGACGGTTCCGGTCTCCTTCTCTTTCCCGAGATTGGTCAGCCGGACATGGACCATGTACGGTTTCCCCGCTTCGAATTCCGCCGAGAGGTTCGGCTTGTCGAACACCGATTTCCGCGCCGGATGCTTTCCCTCCGCCGGGAGCACCGCCTGGATCAGCGTCTTCCAGCGGTCGTTCGGCCGGAATCCGGCGGGGAAGAGTTTCAAGCTGAAATGTTCCGCCTCCTTCAGGAGTTCCGGGTCGGCGCCGGTGACGAATTGCGGATAATCATCGAGCTGAAGCGTGAGGAACCCTTTGTCGGTCTTGATTTTACGGCTGTTGCCCATCAGGTCGGTGACGACGACTTCCGGAACTCCGACTTTGAAGCGCACCGGGCGGGGCGGGGGCGGCGTCTTCGCTTCCGCGCCGTTCCAGAGCAGCGAAACGCCGGGCTTCTGGTCCTGCCACGCGGGGGTGTCGATCGGTTCGGCGACCACCTTCTGCCGGTAAAGCGTCGCCCAGCAGGCGAGGAGCGGCGCGCCGTCCGGCCGCCGGAAGGCGCGGATGTAGACGTAGGGCTCGAGGTCGAGGACCGGTTCCGCCGGGGCGGTTTCGCGGTCGGCCGAGAGCAGCTCCTTTTCGAGTCCCGGCGTGGCCTGCCCGAACCAGGAGCGGCTGAATTCGCCGTCTTTGTCCATCGCGCCCGACACCCGGCCTGGGGAGAGCAGTTCTCCCGCGTACTTCGCGCCGTCGAGAATCCGGGTCATCGCGGCGTAGGCGGGGTAGGCGGGCAGCGGCTGGCCGTATTCGGTGATGCCGAAGCCGCCGTAGCTGTCGATGGTGAACCACATCTTGTTGGCGACGCCGTAGGCGAGGCTCTGGAGGTAGGCGCGGACCATAAAGGCGGCGGCGATGTCGCTGTCGGAAACCGAGCGCAGCGGATACTGTTCCACCCGGCGGTCGGGGTAGCGCGTCAGGTAGCCGTTTTCGCTGTCGTAGACCGGTTTCTCCCCATACTTGTCCATCAGGCCGCGCAGCAGGGTGACGCGATCGTGCAGCCAGAATTCGCGGGTCATGGTGTTGTTGATTTCCGGCGCGCGCGGGAAGC
>Ga0209373_10002179_pt1 | contig 20274 bp, 20 predicted proteins | sample Higcelweek5metaG_FD_187173 | JGI IMG/M metagenome (GOLD analysis project Ga0209373, IMG submission 187173) | Freshwater pond sediment microbial communities from the University of Edinburgh, under environmental carbon perturbations - High... | ecosystem: Environmental > Aquatic > Freshwater >... | reverse complement strand
TGAAAGAACCACCAATATACCCTTCCACATAATCGGAATACTCATCTTTATCATCGTTGCACCCAGCGCCAAGAAAGGCCACACAAAGCGGCAACAGTAGCAGGAAAATGGTATGCAGTTTTAAAATGGTTATTTTCATTCTGTTTTTCTTTTTAAGGTTGTTAAAACATAATTAGAATAAGTATTTGCAGCTATTGCACCTTTGGGTTCACACAATTCAAATTCATCTGCTGATAAAGTAATATAATCCCCCTTTTCAGAAATATTCCAACTTTGAATTACATTAGGAAAATTACAAATATTGCTGCCCCCCATCATTGTTGTTCGAATAGAATAGACTAATGCATTATTTGTTTCAGGAGTGTAGTAAATAAAAAGAGATTGCTCTCCATTGGAAGATAAATCCTTCATGTCAGAGAATGAAGTCTTTGAAGCATCAAACAATAAAATTTCATTCATCGTTACTTCTTTAATAAAACTCATTTCCGAGTCACAAGGGCATTTGGTATATTCCAAAGGAATATTTTCATAATAATCTTCGTCTTTTTCGCACCCTGCCCCAAGTAAAACCACACAAAGCGGCAACAGGAGCAGGAAAATGGCATGCAATATTTTAACTTTCATTTTACTATTCTATTCTAAAATTGATTTTTAAACTGATTGTATCGGTATAGAAATGGGTGTCTTCTGAAAACTCAAATCTCTGATTAAAGCCAGTATTGTAGTTTCCTTTTGTTAGTAATTCTTGTTTCGCACTTTCATAATAGCCGTATCTCCATCGCCATATTGAGTCTCGTTCATCCCTCCATTGTTGTTCGAATATACAGCTTTCACCTACATTTAAGGGGTATGCTCCTATTCCAATTTTATCTGCACCTTTAAAAACATAAGGTTTCCCAATATCTTGTCCTTCTGAATTATAGATTCTACAGAAGGCATTTTCATTGGAATAGGCAAAATCAGGATAAAAATATAGTTTCTTGTCCCGATTGTTGGTAACCGAAAAATAGAACGAAAAACTTTCTCCTTCTTTAAAAACAGTAGCTGCCTCTCCCTCTTCGTTTAACAGACAGAACTTAAATTCAATATCATCTACTTCTTTTTGGATCACGGCGCTTTTACTATCGGGAGAAATTTCCCAGAGATATTCATCGTCCTGTACGCACGCTGACCCAAGTAAAACCAAACAAAGCGACAAAAGGAACAGGAAAAAGGCATACCGTTTTAATTTTATTTTTTTCATAGCTTTTATTTGTAACTAATGACTTTTGTAATTATAAATTGATTAGCTGTTGGTGATCCATAAATCCCTTGGCAAATTATGGGCGGATATGTCGAAAAAAGGCCCTCTCCTTTTTCCTCATCGGTCAATTCCCTGTATTCGAAATATAGCCATGTTCCAATAGTCTGAGGAACAGAATCAGGGATTCCAATTTTTGAGAAATAAGGAACACGAATAGCATTTTCATAGCTTATACTTATCTCTCCACCTATAGTAGAAAAGGAATCAGCTAATCCGATACCTTTAGGGTTTTCCACTTCAATAAATACAGCTTCACCATAACACATTGCAGTAACAGCAATAATTTTACCTTTGGCATGATATGGTGTAAGTTCACCGTTTTTTTCGCACCCTGACCCAAGTATCATAACTACGCAAAGCGATAACAGGAGCAGTAAAGATGGTCGTAGTTTTAATTTCATTGTTTCCATACTTTCAAGATTAATGAATATTCATAATAATCTCAATGCTTGTAAACGGCTTCTCCTAAAGCGGTTTTCAGGGCAGGTATATCATGACCGACAGGTTTTAAGTTTATAACTTTCCCTTCATTATTGCTTTTGCTTCCCTGCAAAAAATTTCAGAAGACCTGCTTAACAGATAAATTTAAATATGATAAGGTTGCGTGGTAAAAAACATATAAAACAATTCTCAGGAAAGAAATCCCCACACTTTCTCTTGTAATATAGATTGAAGGTTACTATTCAGTGACTAAAATTAAGAGTGCCTAAAATGCCTAAAGTTAGAATGCAATACATATACATTCAATACAATTTTGATAGCTGTGAACTTTTTTTCCTTAATTATTACTCTGAATATTGAATCCAACATATAAATAACAATTTGAGTTTGAACTTTAGGCACTTCAAACTCTAGTTCACTCCAGGCACTGAATAGTTACGATTGAAGAAAAGAAACTTAATCTTCCCCCTACTCCTCTTCTTTTTCCTTTTCTCTTTGAATAAGAGTTTCCATATTCGCTGTTAGCTTTCGAACCAGCTTAACATTTGAGAAAAATTCAGCTGCAAAAACACGCAAGATCGTATAAACAGGAATTGCAAGAATCATACCCATGACTCCCGCCATACTTCCAGCAGCCATAATTACCAAAAACACTTCAAGGGGGTGTGCCTTCACGCTACTTGAATAGATAAGTGGCTGGATTAGCATATTATCAATAAACTGAACAACCGCTACAACAACAATCATAAAGCAAAGTATCGGAAAAGTGTGTTCCATAAAAGGAGCGGTTACGTTGATGGCCAACACAATTAAAATCCCCACGAGGCCTCCGATCCAGGGACCCAAATAAGGAATAACATTGAATAGTCCACAGAGCAAACCAATCAATACCGCTTGCCCAAAATTCAAACCAATAATAGATAAACCAATTACAGTTAGCAGGGCAACCAGTAAAATTTCAAGGACTAAACCAATAAAATAGCGACCTAACAAATGGGTAATCCGGTCAAAACTCTTCGAAATGCGCTCTTCGTAATCTGTGGGGGTAAGCACCAACAAACCATCGCGAAACATTCCTTCTTCTTTCAAAAAGAAAAAGGTAATAAATGAGACCGAAAATAACCCGACCATAATTTCTCCGATGGTACCGGCAACAGTTCCAAAAAGGTCAGTAACCTGCGATACCTTAAAAAAGGAGGCAACCCTAGCTCCGGCCAGTCCTAGCAGGGAACCGTCAGTCAATGAAACCGGTTCATCAATGAAGTATTTTGTAACAGAATTTAAAGGCTTTTCAAGTTGAGCCAGCATGGTATTTAAATCAATGGAGCCCAAATTACTAAACTCGTTTGCCAACAATGGAATAAGAAAAATAAAGAACGCAAGTAAAACAATCCACATGGCAATTAATGTAATCAATGCGCTTATTGTAGCGTTTAATCTGATTTTCCAGATCTTTATTTTTTTAAGCCACCGGCTTAACGGGCGCCCCATTGTGGCCATAACTGCCGAAACAATTATATAGGTCACTATCGTACTAAAAAACCATACAACAGCTACGAGAATGATTGCTCCGATAACAATCAAAATATTCCGTGTACGTTTTGACATTTCCATAGTTTATTGATTAAACAATTAGAGGGTTACCCAAGTTTTAATGAATCCAGATTTTCGAAGAAATTCAGGTTCTTTTGAGTGATAGGCAGTTCAAATTCAGTTTCATTTAAACTTACCACACACTTTTTCAGTTTGCGATCTATCCGGGTAACATAACTCAGGTTGATGATTACAGAACGGTTGAGAACCTGAAAATTAGTCCCTTCAAATTCTTTAGACACAATAGAAATCGGCAAAAGTACCTTTTCGACAAGGCCCGATGTCAAAAAAAATTCGCAGTAATTTCGGGCAGAACGGATGAAAACAATCTCTTTGGGCAATAAAAACAGATAACCATGATTGGTTCTGAATCTCAATTTACCATGATAGTCTGTCATCAAAGGAGTATAAGATGCAATCATCATGTCATCAAAATACTTTTCAATTTTTTTTAATAAGGTCGAAATTTCAGTTACACCAAAGGGTTTCACCAAAAATTCGAAAGGTTTCATATTAAATGCATCAAGTGCATAATTATGAAAGGCCGTGGTAAAAACAAGGAGGGTTTCAATATTCAACTCTTTCATCCGTGAAGCGAATTTAAGGCCATTTTCAAAAGGCATGTTGATATCGAGAAATACAACATCGGGTTTATATTTATTAATCACTTCGACTGCATGTAACGTATTCTCCAAACAAGCCACAATTTGTACCGTCTCCTCAATCTCAAGAAATTTCCGAAGAATATCGCGAGCCTGAGAATCGTCGTCAATCAAAAGTGCCGTAATTATTCTTTCCATAGTTTACCGTGTCAAAGAAAATGCTTTTTAGCCAGTTTTTTCACGCACAATTTTGTAACCTTAAATTTTAAAAGTTCTTTACCCGTATCGATGGTACAAATTTCTTCTTTTTCGTCAATGTCTTTTAGCATCTGCATGTTGACGATCATCGAACGGTTAATCCGCACAAATTGGTATTCTTCTAAAACGTCTTCCAGTTTTCCAAGGTTATAGCTTAAATATTCAACCTGCCCGCTGATGAAATGCAATTCGGTATAGGAACCATCGGCCTTACAATGCGAAAGCAAATTTAAATCCACCAGCTGAAAACCGTTGGGAATCGATAATTTTACTTTCATATTTTTAATCTGACGACTCTTCAATTCTGCCTTCTTTTCTTTTTCAATTTCACCGATGGCCCTTTGAACAGCGGCTACCAACTTATCGCCGGCAAAAGGGTAGATCAGGTAATCGAACACCTTCGACCTGATAGCATCAATTGCAGTTCCCGAATTATTTGAAAGGATGATAAAAGGTGATTTGAAGTTGATTTTTTGCAAAAGGTACGCCAGCTTAAATCCATTCCTGCCAGGTAAAATATCGGAAGCAACAATAATTTGGGGATCTTTTTCCAATAGAACAAAGAGGGCATCTTCAGCCGAGCCACTTTCTAAAATAGTTGTTATGGCTTTAACTCTTTTAAGTTGGTTTTTAATCAACAACCTTAATTCTAAATCTTCAGCAATAATAAGAAGTATCATGAGAGAAAAAAAGATTGATTAAGTTTCCGAAATATAATATAAAATTATGAATAACTGAATATCTTCTCGGAATCAAACTTTTAGAAAGAAAACAACAATTCCAGCAACGGCAACCAAAGCACCCAGAACTTCATTGACAGTCAGTTTCTCCTTAAAAAGAATGTGCGATGGCAACAGGATAAAAACAGGAACCGTGGCCATTAACGTTGAAGCGATTCCCAGCGAAGTGTGTTTGAAAGCAACCATGCCAAGCGAAACACCCAGAAAAGGGCCAAAGAACGAACCAATCACCAATGCCCGCGACACCTTCCGGTCGTTAAGTCCCTGCGAGAGATTTTTCCAGCGCCCCATGATAGAAATCATAATGATAAAACCAGCCATCCCGGTTATAACCCGAATTTGTGATGACGCGAACGGATCGTAATCCCCCATTCCGATTTTACTAAATACGGCTCCAACACCCTGCCCAACGGCACCACCAAAAGCCAATAAAATACCTTTTAACGGATAACGCATTTTTTTCTTCCCGTTTTCATTGTCCTTTTTCAAAACCACCAATGAAACCCCACCCAAAACAAGGATCATTCCTAACCCGTTCATCCATGTGAATGGTTCCGACATCATGATCCACCCCAACAGAGCGGCAATTGGAGGCGCCAATGTCATAATCAGCATCGAAATTTTCGAGCTCACATATTCATACGACTTAAACAGGAAGAAATCACCAATCACGAACCCGATCAATCCTGAAATACTTAGATAAATCCACGCTTTAAGGGGAGCATCGAAAGGCAACCAATGACCGAGGAAAAACTTGCAGTACAAAAGGTAAAAAACGAAGGCAAAAACAAGCCTGATGAGGTTTACCGAAACCGATCCGATACGGCGCGATGCATACTGAAAACTCATCGCGGTAGCTGTCCAGCAGATGGCTGTTGCCAATCCGGCAATTTCTCCGGTATAACCCATTTAAGTAGTTTTTGAAATTATTTCTAAAGGAAATAATTATCTGATAAATGTTGGAGCCGAGCAATACAAAGTTTTCTTTTTTTTAACACTGAAGAAATGGAACTTCGGCAAGCGTCTACGAAACATTATAAACCTTCCTTCAACTTCATAATACGGTCGTAAGATTGCCTGATCCTCTCTTTCGAAATTTTGCCATCATCGACCAGTTTATGAATGATTGAAACCACTTCGGAAACAATATCTTCATTGAAAAAGGAGGTGTTATTCGAAAAAACCAGAATATCGCAACCGGCATTGATGGCCTTTTCGATGGCCTCTTCTTGTCCGAAATTTTCAGTAATAGCACCCATTTCCATCGCATCGGAGACAATAATCCCATTGAAACCAAGTTCTTCGCGCAGGATTCCTGTTAGTATTTTTTTCGAAAGGGTGGCGGGATAATCGGCATCGAGGTTTTGATTGAAGACATGAGCGCTCATAATTAGTTGGCATTTTCCCGATGCGATCAGTTGTTTATACGGCTCCAGTTCAATTTCGCTCCAACTGTTGGTTACATCGGTAAGGCCAAGGTGCGAATCGGAGGTGGCGCTGCCATGACCGGGAAAATGTTTGCAACAGTTAAGAATCCCAAGCTTCGTATGCTCTTCGATAAAAATACCGGCATGAAAAACCACGGTATCGGGATTGGCCGAGAAACTACGTCCCAATGCCCCAATTGCCGGGCTTTCGGGATTTACATTCAGATCGACAACCGGGGCAAAATTCAGGTTGATCCCCATCTCTTTCAATGTTTGAGCAATAACAGATGCCTGATAACGGGTCGAATCTCCGTTGTTGAGGGTACCCAGATATTGCGCACTAACCGATGCCGGAAAGCCATAACTTGTTTTAAGCCTATTCACAGTCCCCCCTTCCTGATCGATGGCGACAAATAATTTTTCCTTGCTGTGTATTTTCAGGTCGGATACCAGCTTTTGAAGCTGATCGGGCGATACAATGTTACGTGGCCTCGATTGGGTCGGGCCATCTTTCTCATAAAGGATGACCCCGCCAAGATTATAATTTTCCAAATCGGCGATGATGGGATTATCGGCAGTTAGGTCAGTACCCCTAAACCCCACAAGTAAAAGCTGGCCTATCTGTTCATCGAGACCGGGGGTTTGGTCTTCGTCTTTCTCACAACCGGCAACTAAAAAAAGTGCAAATAGAACAGTTACTGCCCATTTCAGATTAAACTTCATAAATACAATATTTTGAGATTTCTATTTTTCCAATACATGCCCCTCTTTTACAGGGTAATAATACAAAAGATTTTTCGACCAATATCCGCTATAAAAAGATTCCCTGGCCGGATTACCACCCGTCAACACCATCGAATTAGACCATAGCAGATCGCCCGTATGAAGATCTAAAAGAGCGATATACGAATTAAGGCTGGAAACATCATAAAAATAGTAGGTGAACATACCGAATGTGATGAAGGCGGTGGCAAGTCCAATGGTAACACCTTCAAGAATCGACTTTCCAACAGGGACAATGGAACCATTCCCTATCATAAACAAGATCTTATCGTTCCCCGTCCGGTCAGCAATTACCTGCAACCCATCGCGCAAAATACTATCAGTTGAAAAAGTGGGTTCATTATTACCCGTCATTGTAAAATAAACTTCCCTGAAAACATCAAGTAAAGCGTTCACATATAGCTCGTTGTTCGCAAGCGAATCTTCAAAATAGAAGGGTGGATTGATGTTTCGTATTTCGCCCCCTTTTTCGTCGGCAACCCTGAACAATTCATCAGATGCCAGAAAGCTGCCCACAAAAGGCGAAGCAACAAAATTGACTGTGTAACCTTTCGTCTCCAACGACTTCTTAGCCTCCTCGACCATCAGAATGGATGCAACCTTCGAATCGTCGAGCAACACATAGTCCTTTTTAAATAACGGATCCAATTGGAGACATACATCGTCGATGATCCCTACCCTCTCCGACTTTGAAATACGGGTTTGATATGAATCGCTTGTCCGTACAAACATCTTGGAAGGCGCACACGAGGTGGCTAGCAATGCCAGAACAATAACGAAAAAGAACAGTAGGTTTAGTTTCATAAGAATTCAGTTAAATCAACGGATAAAATTAGCAAATTTTAGATGAAGTACGATTTGCACTGATGAAAGTGGTATACCCAAAATGTTTGAAAATTGATATTCAAAAGATAGACTTTTTGAAAATATGATTGAATGAATCTAACAATGGAGAGATAATTCACATTTAAAATTATAAAAAAAACATCCGTATTTAATTGCACAAGACTAATTATATGACACTTAAACTCATTACGAACATTTTTGAACATAAGGTTCAGCAAATTTGTTTGAAACATAGATCACTATATTTGATCCCTTCAACCGAATATTAATACTAATTTATCATGAAAAGAATTTCACTTTTATTCTCGTGTATCCTGTTTTCTGCAATGTCGTTTGCGGGAGGTTTGTTAACCAACTCAAACCAGAGCACACAGTATATCAGAACATTATCGCGAAATGCCTCTACGGGTATTGATGCCACGTACTATAATCCCGCGGGATTGAGCATGCTTGAGAATGGTTTTCATCTTTCGATCGACAACCAGTCAATTTTTCAAACAAAAACCATTACCAACGATTTTTATCTTTTAAACTCTTCCGAATTCATTGGGAAAGTAAGCGCTCCTCTTTTTCCTACCGGCTTTGCCGTTTACAAAATGGACAAACTGGCTTTTTCATTTGGTTTTGGCCCAAATGCTGGCGGAGGTTCTGCCACTTTTGACAAGGGATTACCTTCGTTTGAAATTCCAATCGCCAAAAACATTCCGGCTTTAAGCGGTCTGAGCAAACTTGGAAAACCTGTTGAAGCTTATGGTGTTGACATTAATTTTGAAGGATCATCCATTTTTTGGGGTTTTCAACTTGGAGCAACCTATAAAATCAACGACATGTTTTCAGCATACGGTGGTGTTCGTTACCTAATGGCAAAGAATGTCTATACCGGATATATGAAAAACATCCAATACGGACCCACAGGTGGTTTGCAAAATGCCCAAACGTATATTGGCGAAGCAGCAGCCATTGCATCGGCCACAGCCACAACACTTTCAACCACTGCTACTTCACTACAACCATTAATCAACATGGGTGGTGGTGTACTGACTATTGCCCAGTTGCAAAATCAAGGCTATATCGATGCAACAACTGCAGCCAAACTTCAGGGCGGATTGGGTAGTCTGGGTCTAACTTCGGAACAAATCAACGCTATGAACTTCTCTCTGATTCAGAAAACTTTTAACGAAGCTTCTACCCAATTGTCTGGTCAGGCTTCAACATTGAATGCCACCTCTGCTATGCTGGGCGACAAAGATGTTGATGTTTCTCAGACAGGAACCGGCTTCACCCCAATTTTAGGCATTAATATCAAGCCAATTGAAAACCTGAACATTGGTTTGAAATACGAATTCTTAACCAAGCTTGAACTGACCAACAAAACCGTTGTAGACGGAACAGGTAAATTTCCTGACGGTGTGGTTACCAAATCTGACATTCCAGCCATTCTTGCAGCAGGTGTTGAATATAAAATGGGTAAGTTAAACGCTTCTGTTTCTTACAATCAATATTTTGACAAACAGGCTGACTGGGATGGAAGAGAAAAACTCATTGATCATGGTCTATGGGAAATTGGACTTGGATTGGAATACAACATCACCGATAAATTTCTGGTGAGCGTTGGTGCCAATCACACAGAAACAGGGGTTCAACCTGCATATCAAACCGATATGAGTTACAGTAACAGCTCGAACACTGTTGGTTTGGGATGTCAGATTGGATTGACCAAAAAAATAAACCTAAACCTGGGTGCGTTGAACACATTCTATATCAAGAATGAAAAGCAATATACCCTCGATGCGTTTCCAGACCCAATCACCGAAACCTACCAGAAAACCACCATGGTTTTCAGCTTGGGTATCGACATTAAATTGTTTTAATTTAGTTTGAACAACATGATTTATATAATACTCATCTGATGAACAGGTTTCGTCAGATGAGTATTTTTGTTTCGACCTCGCTCTTTCAGTTTTGTTCTTTTCCCTTATCGATGAGCAGGTTTTGTAACCTTTTTCTATATCACGATTTTTTTTGCTTTACTTCCCCGGGCAATGTACAATACGCCATAAGCAGTGTTATTTAATTTCGCTTTGCGCCGACGAGGTTTGGTTCGCTGTTGCGGCTACCCGCAGGAAATAAGGTATCTGAAATATATAGGCCCATCGAAATGGTTGTTTCACCACTCTCAACAACATGGTTTTGCAAGAGCTTACCGTTAATGTCGTAAAGCGAAGCGGCATATTTCACGTTAATATTGATAGAATTAATTTTTTCAGTAATCGATAACCATATAAAATCTAATAACACTTTGATTTTTTTTCATAATTTTTCCTTTTAATGGGGTTTAACTAGAATGGAAATATTTGATTAAACGCAGAGCGCTTATTAAAACATAAAGGGTTATAAACGCAATAGTTGTAGCTATTCCTGATGAAGCTGAGCCTTTCCCAAATAGATTTTTGTCTATGCAAAGTGGAACAGTGGTTATCCCAGGTAGTGTTGGAGTTATGCAAGGTGAAGCATGAGTTACAACATAAGGTTTATGAAAGAACTGAAATCAAGTAATCATTTCCCAACAGATATTTAGCTTAATTTGTAGTTGGTTTGAAGAATCGAAATGAGGAAGGTATTAATCATATCCTATTACTGGCCACCCTCGGGAGGAGTTGGTGTACTACGATGTTTGAAATTTTCAAAATATCTCAGGCAATTTGGCTGGGAACCAGTGGTATATACCCCTTCAAATGCTGATTATCTTCTCCGCGACTTCACCAATTTTAAAGATATTCCAAAGAACCTTGAAATTCTAAAACACCCAATTAAAGAACCTTTCGGCGTTTACAAATTCCTGTCGGGAAGAAAACAAGACGATCCTACCGATCCGGTGCATGTAAAAAGTAAAAAACGTTTCATCGATAATTTTGCAATATGGGCGCGCGGAAATTTTTTTATCCCCGATGCCCGTTGCCTCTGGATAAAGCCATCGGTAAGATACCTGAAAAAATACCTGAAAGAACATCCGGTCGATGTAATCTTTACCGACGGGCCTCCCCATACCAACACCATGATCGGCATGAAATTATCGAAAGAACTTGGTATTCCCTGGCTGGCCGATTTTCAGGATCCCTGGACCCAAGCAGACTACTACCAGCGGTACAAAATAATGTACCCTGCCGACAGGTATCATCACAAACTCGAACAACAGGTTTTCAAAACAGCCCGGAAAATTACAATCGCCAGCCCCTCGTGGGCAAAAGACCTCGAAGCCATTGGCGTTAAAAATGTTGATGTGATCTATTACGGTTACGACGAAGATGATTTCAAAGGGTTGAAACCGGTTCCCGATGATGACTTCACGATCACACATACCGGCCTAATGGGTTTTGACCGCAACCCCGAAGAGCTTTTCACTGTTTTAAAAGAATTAAAAACTGAATTGCCCGGTTTTAAAGACCATCTGAAATTAAATTTTGCGGGTAACATCGACCTCTCGGTTAAACAATCGATCGAAAAATACGGACTTAAAGAAAACTTCAATGATTTAGGATTTATCAACCGGGACAAAGCCATACAACTGACCATGAATGCCCGTATACTCCTGCTCCCTCTCAATAAATCAGAAAACGCGTATGGACGCATTCCCGGTAAGCTTTTCGAAAACTTACGGACAGGCAGGCCAATCCTGTGTTTTGGACCTAAGAATTCCGATGTGGCCAGGATACTTGAAGAATGTAATGCCGGTGTTTGCGTTGATTACAATGACCAAAAGCAAATTAAAGAATTTATTACCGGGCAATACCACAAATATCTGCAAGGAGAAAGCCAATCAGCACCCCGTGACATCGGGAAATATTCAAACGAGGAACAAACCCGTATCCTTAGTAAACATCTGAACCAACTTCACAACAACAATGTATAAGGTACTTTGTTTTGTCGACGATCAGCAGGGACGGGATGTTGAGTTGCTGCTACCGCTTATTTATCATGCCGAACGGCACCTCAACTGTGACGTAAAATTCCGGTTTGTCTGGGACATTTTTGCCATTTACCTCGAACAGCCTGACATGATTTTGCTTCCCAATACTGTCGGATCGAAATGGCTTTTCGAAGTATCGAAGTATGCCCACGAACAAAACATACCCGTTTTTGCCCTTATTTCAGAAGGGAATTTCCGCACAGACGGCACATTCGATTATTGGGGCTATAATTCAGACCACGAATTCTATCAAGAATATGTATGCCTCTGGTCGGAACGAACATTGGATTTCTTTAAAAACCATCTGCCCGATGAAGCTCATAAGATGGTACTTACCGGGGCAACGGGTTTCGACCGGTACAAAATTTATCGTTTCCCTTCAAAGGAAGCTTTTTTGCAGCGAAAGGGATTGACCCAATTCAAAAAAGTAATTGGCTACGCCGGATGGGCATTTGGAAAACTGCACACCGAAATAGGGCGGCAAGAACTAAAATATTTCATGAAAGGCAAACCCGGCTGGATGGAATGGATTGAAAAACAGCGGTCTGAAGTGGAAATCATATTGCGCCAACTCATTGAAAAAAACATAGACACACTGTTTATCCTGAAGGTTCACCCCAACGAAACCCACCCGCATATTACAAAGGAAAGCCCGAATGAAATGTACCAGTTGAAGGAGTACCCAAATGTATTATACATTAAAAATGAAGAGCCTATCCACGACCTGATCTCCGCATCGGATATCTGGATGGGTTTTGAAACCACCACCTCTATTGAAGCATGGATGATGGGAAAAGAAACCGTGTTGATCAATCCCGACCCAGATTTTGGACGCGACTTTGCTTACAATGGTTCTGCCATAGCCCAAACCTACGAAGCCGTTCAATCCTGTATTGATGAATTTTACCGCGATGGGAAAATCGGCGATTTTAATACTTCTGAGAAAGTTGAACTTCGGAAAACAATTATTGAAGAGACCATTGGCTTTGACGATGGACTGAACCACTTGCGTGCAGCGCGTTACCTTGCAGAATCCCTGAAAAAAACCGTCGAGCGACAAAAGAAACGGGTGTTCCGGTTTGAATATTTTCTGCGCAGCTTTAACCTGCATGTCGGGAGCCTGTTTTACAACCGGTGGTTATTCCTGCACCTGCCCAAATTCAAAAAAACGGTTTGGGCTTTCGACCGGTGGAAGCTGAAAAATATCCCTGTTTTAAAGAAAAAGTATTATCCGTTTTTGGATGAATTCTACAAAAAAAGGGGCGGTTTAATCCCATAATCGCAGCAATTTGATGCGTGATCGCAATGAAACGGTGCGTTCACGCATCGGCGCGCTGCGTTATCACAGTAAATTGATGGAACATCGCAGTAAATGGATGCGTTATCGCAGCAAATTGATGTGATCGCGCAGTAAAAAAATGGAACATCACAGTGAATTGGTGCGTCATCGCAGCGCCACGGTGCGTTATCGTAGTAAATTGGGGGATTATAAGACATAGTGTAGGACACTAATTTTATCGCGGATTTCACGCATCATTTTCACACAATCAAATTTTTTTTCAGTTTTCATAATTAATTAAATCTTTGGGTGAACGAATCTCTAACGTTGAATATCCATTTTTAAGGTTGACTGAATTGTATCCCCTTATTCTCTGAATATTTACAATGTGCTTAAAATTCCAGCTTACCAACAAATCTACTTTGTTATGGGCTGTTTTTAATTTCATTAATCAATTCATCCTTCTCGTAGAGTTTTAAGTCAAGGTTAATGATAGTATCATTTTTAAAAATTATATTCTTGTAAATAGCCAATTTAGGCTCATCTTTCCCTTTGACAAAACCTATTAACATTGCTCTTTTGTTCTTCTCAAGATATATAATGCCATTTTTCTTGGCAGGAGTCAAATTTGGGATAATTGCCCATTTGTTTTTATCCCAGTATAGAATCCCTTTTTCTTTAGCCGAGATATAATTAATTGACCTATGATTATCGGGATAGTAAATAGTAAAATTTATACTGTCTTTATTCTCATTACTTAATTCAACTTTTACTCTATTTTTCTTTTTGGGTTTGGTGTATTCCCAGCAGTAGATATAAAGACTATCTCCACTTAATTTTTCCGCCAAATATTTATAGAAATATGCAAAGTCGTTTACTATCTTTTGAGAACTATTTGAATAGATAAAATCAAAATAAACTTTTCTCTTCTCAAATTCTTTTTCTGTTACATTAAAAAACACATACGTTTTTGCGTATCTATCTTTAATCTCCAGACTATCAAAGTTGATTGGAAAAACAAAAGGTATATCAACAAATTTTCCTCTTGCTAACCCTGGTAACCAGTCTTTAAGTCCATTAACAAACCAAAAGGCAACAGAATCACAAATTGGGCTTGCTGATTTTACAATTTTAGTGTTTTTTAATTCTCCATTTTCACCAAAAATCGTATATACAAACACTTTCTCCCCATAGCAATCAAGATTTTCAAAATCAACATTCTCAAAATATTTCAGTGTCTGAGTATGAAAGTTTTTGAAAAAGAATAATTCATCCCAGCCATGTCCGCCAAAAACAACTTCATTATCAGGAATTGTATCATACACAATCTGCGCCGATAGGTTTATCGTCAATAGCAAAAAAATCATTAATATGTTGTTACGTCTTTTCATAATAGATACCCACCAATGACGTATATTTTTCCAAAACCCTCAACAATTAACTCTGCGATTTACGTTATTCCCGTTCGAATGTCAGCAGGAATATTGATAAATGGGTTAAGGTTGCTGGTTTTTACGGATATTCCCCCAAATATAGAATTTAATTCCTTATCAATCATACTAACAGGGCAGTATATTGCGCCATACGCTGGTCATAATCAGGTTTCGGTTGCAGTAAGAATCCTATTTAGATTGCTTTGTCCTCGTTCCTCGTCCTCGCAATGACAAATTGAGTCGTGATAAAGGGGGGGATGGTGGCGGCTTCGCCGCCACCATCCCCCAATATTCCAACGAACCCCGTCATTGCGAGGAAGGAGGAGGCACGACGACGAACCGAAGCAATCTCTTTATGAGTAGTTGGTTTGGAGAAGCCGTCAATAGTTCATAATAATTCACCCACCCATTAGACACGTATTCCTTTGATTATTTATATTTTTGAGCAACAAAAACCTGACATCAATGCTCAACCATCAATCAGTGCTCATTACCGGGGGAACGGGGTCGTTCGGGAAGAAGTTTGTAGAGACCATCCTTGCCCGCTACCCCGAGGTGAAGCGGATAGTGATTTACTCGCGCGACGAACTGAAACAATCGGAACTGAAGCAGAAATACCCGTTCGACCGTTACCCGCAACTTCGCTTTTTCATTGGCGACGTGCGCGATGCCGCGCGGCTCAGGCGTGCCTGCGAAGGGGTCGATATCCTGATCCATGCCGCGGCTATGAAACAGGTTGATACGGCTGAGTATAACCCCGATGAGTGCATTAAAACCAATGTCAACGGGGCACAAAATGTGATTGATGCGGCTTTGGCAGCCAATGTAAAAGAGGTAATCGCTCTCTCGACCGACAAAGCCTGCGCCCCAACCAATTTATATGGCGCCACCAAACTTGTTTCCGATAAACTGTTTATTGCTGCCAACAACATGAAAGGGAGCCGCAATATCCGCTTTAGTGCCGTGAGATATGGAAACGTAATGGGATCGAGGGGTTCGGTCATTCCTTTTTTCATTCAAAAGAGAATGGAAGGTATACTGCCAATTACCCATCCCGATATGACCCGTTTCAACATCTCGCTTCAGGCAGGAGTCGATCTGGTGCTGTTTGCCATCGAAAACCATTTGGGCGGCGAAATCTTTGTTCCGAAAATCCCTTCTTACAAAATAACGGATGTTGCCACAGCTATTGCGCCATCGTGCAAAACGGAAATTACGGGAATCCGCCCCGGCGAGAAGCTGCACGAAGAGCTAATTACCGAAACCGATGCGCTCGAAACCATCGACCTTGGAAATTACTATGCCATACTTCCGTCGGTATCGTATTATCATTCCAAAGAGGATTATTTAAAGCACCATCAGGCAATTCCGGTTCCCACTGGATTCCGTTACAATTCATCGACCAACAGCGAATGGGAAAGTGTAGAAAGCTTGCGAAAAGCAATTACTGAACATGTCGACCCCAACTTCAAACCACTCTGAAAGATGAAACGGATACCCTACGGAAGGCAGCATATTACCGATGAAGACATCAGGGCGGTGACCGATGTCCTGAAATCGGAGTACCTGACGCAAGGACCAAAAATTGCTGAGTTTGAAGCGGCATTTGCAGAATATATCGGGTGCAGGTATGCGGTGGCCGTATCGAACGGAACGGCGGCTTTACATTTGAGTGCGCTGGCTTTGAAAGTAAAACCCGGCGACAAGGTGATTACCTCCCCGATCACTTTTGTGGCAACGGCCAATTGTGTGAGTTACTGCGGTGGCAAAGTAGTCTTTTCCGACATCGATCCCGAAACCCATCTGCTCGACATTGACAAAGTAAGAACGCTTCTCCAATCTTCACCCAAAGGAACTTTCAAGGGAATTATCCCTGTCGACTTTGCGGGAAATGCAATTAATCTGGAAGAGTTCCGCAAGCTTGCCGATGAATTTGATCTTTGGATAATTGAAGATGCCAGTCATGCTCCTGGTGGATACTTTATCGACAGCAATGGTCAAGAGCAGAACTGTGGAAATGGTAGTTTTGCCGATCTTACCACCTTTTCCTTTCATCCGGTAAAGCACATCACCACTGGCGAGGGAGGAATGATCACAACGAATGACGAAAAGTTATACCACCGGATAAAAAACCTACGTTCCCATGGGATTCAGCAGAATTACGATTTGAACCAAAAAAACGATGGCATCTGGTATTACGAAATGCAGGAATTGGGCTACAACTACCGCATGACCGACATTGAGGCAGCGTTGGGAATAAACCAGCTAAAACGTGCAGACTCTGGATTGCAAAGGAGAAGGGAGATTGCCGCTACTTACGAAAAGGCATTTGATAGAAAATCTTTTATTAAGCATCTCCCCGGAAATATTGAAGGCCATGCGTACCACCTGTATGTTGCTGAATTTGAAAACCGAAACGGGTTGATCCAACACCTTCGGAACAACAACATCATGGCGCAGGTGCATTACATCCCGGTTCACCTGATGCCCTATTACCGGCAGTTTGGGTGGAAGGAGGGCGATATGCCTTTTGCTGAAAAATACTATCAGCATTGTTTAAGCCTGCCAATTTATCCAACATTGACTGAAGAAGAACAGGACTTTGTAATCAAAACCATTGAAGAATTTTATGCATAACCTTGCTGTGATACCTGCCCGCGGAGGAAGCAAACGCATTCCGGGGAAAAACATCCGCGATTTTTTGGGAAAGCCTATTATTGCATATTCGATTCAAGTTGCCATTGAAAGTAATTTATTTGACGAAGTAATGGTTTCGACCGATGATCCGGAAATTGCAGAAATCGCCCTCAACTACGGGGCAAGAGTTCCATTCCTGCGCTCGCCCAAAAATTCCGACGACCATGCCACCATTGTCGATGTGCTGATGGAAGTGGCCAATGAATACACAAAAGCGGGGAAAGAATTCGAAGCCTTGTGCTGCCTTCTGCCCACAGCTCCACTGATCCTTGGTAAACGAATTGTTGAAGCATACCAAAAGTTGATTGACGAAAACTTTAACTCCGTTTGTCCGGTAGTGGCTTATTCCTATCCCATTCTGCGCTCACTTGAGATTACTGATGATGGAAAATTAAAAATGATATGGCCTGAATATGAACGTACCCGAAGCCAGGATTTGATGCCTGCCTATCACGATACCGGCTCGTTTGTGTGGGTTAAAACACCGGCATTATTAAACGAAAAAACACTTTGGTGCAAAAACGGAGGGGCCATCATCCTGCCCGAAACTGAGGTGCAAGACATTGATTCGGAAGAGGATTGGAAATTAGCTGAATTTAAGTATCTGTTTCTAAAACAAATATTATAATTAAGGTGCCTAATAATGAATACATTAACAATAAAAAACCGAAGACGAATAGTATAAAATAAGAATAATGAAACGAATTTTAATAACAGGTGGTGCCGGATTTATTGGTTCTCATTTATGTGAAAGGCTATTAAATGAAGGAAATGAAATTATTTGTTTAGATAATTTGCTTACTGGTCATAAATCAAATATTGCACATTTGTTAGGCAACCCATATTTTGAATTTGTAAGGCATGATATTATCCAGCCCTACTTTGCTGAAATTGATGAGATATATAACCTGGCTTGTCCCGCTTCACCTGTACAGTATCAATTAAATCCCATTGAAACTATTAAGACTTCAGTGATAGGAGCTGTAAATATGTTAGAATTAGCTAAACAAACAAAATCTAAAATCCTGCAAGCTTCAACCAGTGAGGTATATGGTAATCCATTAATACATCCTCAAATAGAAAATTATTGGGGTAATGTAAATCCTATCGGCCCCCGCTCATGTTATGATGAAGGGAAAAGGTGTGCTGAATCTTTATTTATTAACTATCATCAACAAAATAATGTTCGCATTAAAATTGTCAGGATTTTTAACACTTATGGTCCCCGCATTAATCCGAATGATGGCCGAGTTGTTTCAAATTTTATTATTCAGGCATTAAAAGGAAGAGATATAACTATTTTTGGCGACGGCAAACAAATACGTAGTTTTCAGTACATTGAAGATTTAATTGAGGGATTTATTCGAACAATGAATACTGATGATTCTTTTATAGGTCCTATAAATATTGGGAATACCGAAGAAACAACAATACTGGAATTGGCTGAAAAGATTTTAAAACTTACTGGTTCCAACTCCAGAATCGTTCATTTATCCTTACCACAAGATGACCCGGACCAAAGATCACCTGATATACAATTAGCCATAAAAGAATTAAATGGCTGGAAGCCAGAAGTAAAATTACATTCAGGACTTAAAAAAACAATCGACTATTTTAAAAATTTATGATTTACTAATTTCAAACTAAATTACTTACTAATTGAAACCTTATAATTTTCTACAAATCAATAAATTTAAAATTGGAGAACATTACATTACTCCATTAAGGGAACAAGACATTTTTAAAATAAAAGATTGGAGAAATTCCCAATTTGATATTTTGCGCCAAAAAAATAAATTGACAAACGAAGATCAGATAAGGTATTATCAAGATGTTGTCAAACCCACCTTTTCATATCCCAAACCATTACAAATGCTTTTTAGTTTTCTTCTGAATGATGAATGTATTGGTTATGGCGGACTTACAAATATCGATTGGGAATCGAAACGGGGCGAACTCTCCTTCCTGCTCGATCCAATCAGGGCAGACAATCACGCTCTTTATGAAAAGGAGTTTTCGAGATTCCTCGACTTAATGAAACAACTTGTATTTGAAGGGTTGCAGTTTAACCGTATTTTTACTGAGACCTACGACATTCGGCCTTTTCATATTTCAATTCTTGAAAAAAATGGTTTTACACCTGAAGGGCGTTTGCGAGAACATGTTCTGATAAATAGAAGTTTTGTCGATTCGCTGTTTCATGGATTTATAAAAGAAAACTATGTCGCTATATAAAAAACGGGTTTTTGTAAGCGGGGGCGCTGGTGTCATTGGCAATGAGCTGTGCCCGTTGCTCTTCTCATTGGGCGCTGTGGTGATGGTTGGCGACCTGAAACCCCGGCCTCTCGATTGGGATAAAACGATCATTTACCGTCAGGGCGACTTGAACTTTATCACCAAAGAAGAAATTGAGAACTTCAACCCCGAAATATTTATCCATCTGGCAGCAACCTTCGAACAATCGGCAGAGAGCTACGGATTTTGGGAAGAAAACTTCATGCACAACGTAAGGTTAAGCCACCATTTGATGGGTATCATGAAAGACCTGCCGTTGCTCAACCGCGTTGTATTTGCATCGAGTTATCTTATTTATGAACCGCGACTGTACAATTTCGAAATTGCCCAAGCCGCTCCTTGTTCACTAAAAGAAACCGATCCTGTCTATCCACGGAATTTAACAGGGATGGCAAAGTTTGCCCATGAAATTGAACTACGGTTTCTTGAAGGTTTTAAAAAAGATGCCATCTCGTTTATCAATGTCCGTATTTTTAGGGGTTATGGCAAAGGTTCGCGTTGCATCATTTCAAGGTGGATCCGTTCATTGCTAAATAACGAAGAAATATCTGTCTACCGGAAAGAGGGCATTTTCGACTACATTTATGCTGAAGATACGGCCAAAGGACTG
>Ga0209373_10002178_pt1 | contig 20275 bp, 15 predicted proteins | sample Higcelweek5metaG_FD_187173 | JGI IMG/M metagenome (GOLD analysis project Ga0209373, IMG submission 187173) | Freshwater pond sediment microbial communities from the University of Edinburgh, under environmental carbon perturbations - High... | ecosystem: Environmental > Aquatic > Freshwater >... | reverse complement strand
TCATATAATAGTTGCTAAAAAGTTAAAATATATTTAATCTTACATATTATAACTTTTTTTGCCTTTACGACATTTCTATTATTTACTTTTACGACATTTTAATTATTTCTTCTACAAAAAGAACTTACAACTTTGACTTTTTGACTTCCGTAGCTTTTTAAATCTTTGAATGCTTTTAATTGAGAGTGAAAAAGCCCGTGAATTGAGACAATTTATACTTGATATTACTATTGATACAATCAATAAAAAAACTTGATGAAATACAAAATATATAAATACGAGAGATGTAGAATTTTTAGAAAGTTCTTTTAAATCAGAAAATTATAGAAAAAAGTTTACAGATGCTTTGAAAGATTATGTGGAAATTTGAAATATAAAATATCCATTGTTTACTGATAAAGTTTATAACTCCATAAAAAATTAAAATATGCAAAACTTTTTTGCTTTTACGACATTTCTATTATTTACTTTTACTAAATTTATATATATTTTTTTTGAATTATTAAAAAATATGATATAGTACCAAAAATAAGTGTTAAATATAGTTTACATGACAATATTACAAACAATACCACAAATAAATTGAGTATCAGAACAAGTCTGACTCAGCACTTGATCCATGAAATCTTGGTTAACCCAGAGATTATTTCTTGATAAAGATTTATATACTGAATCACGTAATGAAGATAATTTCATTAATGCAAAGCCTTTTGTTAAGTGGGCGTGATGAAAAAGGCAGATATTATCAAAATTAGAGGAACATCTGCCTGAAAAGTTCAGAAACTATTTTGAACCATTTTTGTGATGATGAAGTTTTTACTTTTATCTGAAAAGCAAGAATAAAATTGCTTGAAAATCGTATTTATCAGACTATAATGTAGAATTAATAAATACTTATAAGGTCATTAAAGAAAATCCTGATAAGCTAATAGACCATCTTGAAGAATTTAAAAACAGTAATAATAAAGATTTCTATTATGAGTTGAGAGCATTGGATAGGCTTGAAGAATTTAATAAAATATGTGAAATACAAAGAGCAGCTAGATTTATTTATCTCAATAAAACTTGTTACAACTGAATTTGGAGAGTAAATTCAAAATGACAAAATAATGTCCCATATTGAAAAAATTCAAATCCTGCAATATTTGCTAAAGAAAACATATTATCGTGCAACAGGATACTAAATTATAAAACTTTTTTGGATCCATGAGATTATAAGAATATTTTAAAGAAAGCTAAAAAATGAGATTTTATTTTTCTTGACCCACCATACGACCCAATTAAATTAACATCCAATTTTACAAGTTATAACGGATTTACATTTAGTAAAGATATGCAAATTGAATTATTTAATACATTTAGAAAACTAGATAAAAAATGATGTTTTGTCATGATGACAAATAGCTCAACCCCATTTATACAAGACTTATTTGAAGAATATATCACAAAATATCAGAAAAATATTATTTCTGTAAAAAGATTTATAAACTGTCAATGACAAAATAGATTAAGTGTTGAAGAGATTATTATTAAAAATTATTCAAATGAAGATAATCATTTGATTAGATAATATTGATAATTATAAATGAGAAGAAAAAGTGAAGATAGAAATGCAGATAAAAGTGTTTTCTTAAAAATTTTAAAAATTATTACTTTATCTTTACATTATTACCCATACTTTATGGATGAAAAAACAAAAATAGGTCTGTTGTCAAAGCTTATATCTTGAAATGATATACTAAAACAATTAAAAGACAGAAAAAAAGAGTACTATACTGAGTCAATTCCTAAACACTTAATTGAGAAGTACATTAACGATGGATGGTCGATTGAAACAGAATTTAAAAATACTATACGATTGAAGAAAGATAAGCCTATCGATGTTGCTTTCGAGGATTGTGTATGGAGTTTGTTTGCTCAGTTCTGATATACTTTTTTAAATAAAGATAGACACTTTTCTCTCCCTTATGATAAACATGACCCAAATAATGCTCAACAAATTGATGTCTTTGCAAAGGAAGACGAAACGATACTTTTAGTTGAATGTAAAACTGCTCAAGAAAATAAAAGATGAGATTTTAAAAAGGAATTAGAAGCAATGACTTCCAAAATACAATGATTAAAAAACTCAGTTAAAGCACTCTTTCCAGACGGAAAATATAAAATTAAGTTCATATTTGCTACAAAGAATTTGTTTTTGTCTGAAGAAGACACTCAAAGATTAAAAAATATCTGATGAATACATTTTAATGAAGATAACTTAAGTTATTTTTTAGATTTGTATTCCCAGTTATGAGACGCAGCAAAATATCAATTATTAGGTTATTTATTTGATAAAGAAGAAATTCCTGAAATTGACAATAAAGTTCCCGCAATTGAGTGAACAATGGGTGGATATACATATTATTCATTTAGTATTGAACCAGAAAAAATCCTCAAAATTTGATATGTATTGCATAGAAATAATGCTAATATGAATATGATGCCTACTTATCAAAGACTAATAAAAAAAAGTAGATTGAAATCTGTTGAGAGTTTCATCGAAAATTGAGGGTATTTTCCCAACTCAATTGTGATAAGTTTAGATGAATCTAATTTAACTTTTGAAAGAGCAAATACGAAGTCAAATTCTACTATATCAAGAGCATGAATTTTACACTTGCCTAAAAAGTATAGGTCTGCTTACATAATAGATTGACAACATAGATTGTATTGATATTCAAACAGTAAATACAAAAATACAAATACAATTCCCGTAGTAGCTTTTTTAAAACTCAGTAGAAAAGAACAGATAAAAGTATTTATGCAGATTAATGAAAATCAAAAAGCTGTATCAAAGAATTTAAGAAATACCTTAAATTCAGATCTATTATGGAATTCAGATAACTATACAGAACAAATGAAGGCACTATGTTCACGTGTTTCAATATCGCTTTGAGAAAATAGGGATTCTCCTCTCTACGATAAAGTATCTATTTGAGAAGATAATAAAATTATAACGTCACAAGCTATTGAAAATGCACTGAAAAAAAGTGGGATGTTGGGAAAAGTTTCTAAGCACAAGATTGATGAATTATGAACAATTTACAACGGAAACTTAGACCAAACTTTTGAAAAGTTGATTGTATATCTTAAAAGTGGGATTAGGTACATTTCTGAGAATACGGAGACTGATTGGAATAGTGAAAATAGTATGTTACTAATTAACAAAGGTATATATTGAATAATAATGATACTGGGGGATTTGTTGGTACATCTAAATTCTAATAAGACTATTGATTCAAGAAAAGATACTATAAAAAATATTTTTCAGGAGGTGAAAATATTTCTTGACCCAATTATTTTATATGTTAATGAAGTAGATTTTGAGACAAAAGAATCATTGAAAAAACTTTATTGAGCTGGATGAGAAGTAAAATATTGGAGAACATTTCAACAAGTAATTCAAAATACTTACCTAGATTTCAAACCAACCTGATTGGATGAATATATATTAAAAGAAGAGAAACGATATAATGATGAGGCTTTTTGACTTATTAGGGATATTGAACAATATTTTAAAACTGATTTTAAAGAGAGGCTAGAAGAATATTTTTGAAAAAAATGGTTTGATAAAGGACTACCTCCAAAAACAAGTTCTGACGCATACGCACAAGCATCAAGTAAAAATCGTGAAATTGATGATGACTCAAAAGAAATTCACCCATGGGATTGTATTACAATTATTGCATATAGAGAAATAGCAGTGAAAAATTGGCAGAATATATTTGAAAAAGAATATACAAAGCCATGAGAAGAAAAATGAAATGTAAGTAAGGAAGAAAAGACAAAATGGATGCAAAAATTAGAAAGGATTAGAAATCAAAATTCACATTCATATTCCGTTTCAGAAGAAGAGTTGGCTTTTTTGCATGAAATCCATGATTGGGTGGTATTGAAAAAAGTTAGAAATAAGTATCAATTAAAAGTAAACTAATTTAGTTGACTTTTACTTTTTTAAGAATATAATAGCCATGCTAGAAAAAGAAATAAAAGATTTTTTGCAAAAAAATAACTTGAAACAAGCTGATGTTTACACAAAGCTAGAGATTTCAAAGCAAAATTTTTATAAGGCAATTCACACAAAAAATTTTGATAATCCTACATTGCAAAAAATACTAGACTTTCTTTGACTAGAAATAATTATTTCTTTAAAAGAAAAAGATGAGAACAAACGCAAAAAATAAGGTTATAAACCTAAAGCCTTTTTTCAAATTATTAATCATATTACAAAAAAATTTTGATATATCTTATGTTGAGATAGATATTTATAACAACGATAGTACTATAAGAACTAGTGATGATTTCATATTTATGCAACATTTAGATATATCTAATTTAACTGAATGTCAATTATTTGTTACTCATAATGATGTCCCTTGTTGAAAAATATTTTCAACAAAAGTGCTGGATACATTAGATAAACTGAATATACTTTATGTTATAGATGACTATTGCCATTTTGAAACTATAATCAAGTAAACTTCGGAAAAGTTCAGCTTATTTTTTAAAGCCCCTAGATTTTCTTTGCTAGAAATTATTATTATGTTACAATGAAAAGATGAAAACTTGATTGAAAAAAGCAAAGTTTAAAAAACTTTATTGTCTCCCAAATTGTAGAATTAGAAAAAATACAAATTTGATGTATTTTGTATTTTGTTGAAATAATTGGGATTGGTATTTTTCAAGAAAAAATAAAGTTAAAGAAATAGAATTATTTGAAAATGTAGAGCTAACAAGAGAATATAATGAAGGAAATTATATTGATCGTGATCGGGATGATAATGAATGACTTTACTTGCAATATATTTAACATAGATAAAGTAAATATATAACTTTTCCTTGATTCCTTTGAACTTGAATCTTCAACTGTTTGGTCTTTCCCACCCTCGCAGAAAGTAATTCATGACCTTGAAGTCTCTTCTACCAAACTTGAAAAAGTGGCTCTTGAATGCTTTCGAGTATTGAAGCCTTGAAAATTTTGTGCTATCCTGATAGGTGACACGAGAAGAAAAACTCTCTATCAGCCTCTTGCATACAAAGTCATGCAAAGATTTATCAAAGCGTGATTTACCCTCAAAGAAGACATCATCAAACAACAACATAATTGTAAAGCAACGTGATTTTGGAAAACGAACTCTCAGAAATACAATTTCCTCCTGATCATGCACGAACACTTGTTTGTGTTTAAAAAAAATCTGTAATCATACAAGTCAATACAAAAACATTTCCCTTTTTTTTGGGGAAATGTTTTTTTGTTAAATAAATATTCTTGACTCTTTGTTATTTTTTATACTATGGTATAGTTGTATTTAACACTAATTATTGTATATGGAGCATCCAGAAAAAATTTTTCGTTTACATATTAAATGTGCCTATATTTATTGAAATTTTAGAACCATACTTGTATCTGAGGATGATACTTTTGAGGATTTACATTTTTATATTCAGAAATTATTTTGATTTGATAATAGTCACCCACGGACATATTTTGTACGAAAACAAAGAAAAACACTTATCGAAATCTCATATTCAGATTATTCGGAATATCCTGAATATACTCCACATGAATTGACATTAAAAGAGGTATTTACAACCATGTGATTTAAAAAGATTAAATATCTCTATGATTTTTGAGATGAACGGAGGTTTGAAATCTCACTTCAAAGAATCAGAAAATTCGACAAATCCATTCAATTACCTCAACTCATTCTTTCTGAAGGTTGAATGTTTAGCGATGATATGTGAGGATTTTCTTGAGTGTGACAGTATATAGAACAATGTGAAAATAAGGAATTTGATGATCGGAAATTTGATTCTTTTGAAGAATTTAAACAAGTTATGACGCCTATTTTGAACGAATTGGATATAAAAACTTTTAAATTTTAAGCAACGTCATTGCTTCTTTTTTGGGTACTATTCGAGATCCAAGTATTGGTCAATCCTCACTTCCATACAAATTCATCCATATATCCACTTTAATCATTTTTCAATCAAACATAGTTGAGCATCTCAAAACAGAAATCATAAAATTTCATCACTTGATCGTGCGAATACCAAGACTCTTGCCACCTTGACAGCAGAGATACATATTTGCACAAACAATATACAAAGCATTCTCTTGGCTTAAAACTCTGCATGAGACTTGGGTATTCTTGCGTGAGTCATGCTATCAGATGATTGAGAAACTCAATCTCTTGATATACTGTTCCACTTTCATCTATATAGTTTTTGGCAGAGTGTTTGTGAATCAAAAGCAAAAAGAGCTCAACTTGGACGGGAACACAGCCATAGAATTCAAAATCTATAATTCCTGTCACTCCCTGAGAGTCAACTAAGATATTTTTGTACCAAAAATCATGATGCACCAACGAGGGCTTGGAGTCAGAAAAAACATCAAAGTCTTGAAAAAAAAGAGCTTGAAGCTTTTGCTTGTCTTCTTGGCTCACAAAAGGATTTGATGTCAGTTTTTCTAAACCATCAAGAAACACGTCCTTGAGAAGAAGTGAATATGAGGTATGTGTGTATTCTTTCTGGAACCAAACTTCCCTGTACGTGTTTGCTGGTACGGGAACACAGTGGAGTTGTTTGAGGAACATACTGAGGTCTTTTACAGCGTGTGCTTGTTGGTCTTTGCTCCAAGAATGCCATTGAGAATCTAAAGGCTTTCAGGCAATTCGATGCAAGAGAAGAAAATCTCAAAATTGATTGGATTCAAAAAACACTCTCTTGGGAATATTTGGCATGTATGTCTTTATCCATTCTAGAGCTTGAGATTCACGGAAAAGAAGGGAATTTGATTGCTTGAATTTTAAAATATACTTCTCATCTACAGCAAAGACATGATTTTGATGACTCTCAACAATAGGAATCAAACTGGAAAAAATTATATGTCTTCGAGTCAATACTTCAAAGATAATGTCGTGAATATTCATGGTTTGAAAGTGTGAAATATAACGGATCCTATTGGATAGAAGATAAGGGAACACGGATTTGAAAAAGAAGCAACGTCGTTGCTTCTTTTTTGGGTACTATTCGAGATCCAAGTATTGGTCAATCCTCACTTGCCATACAAATTCATCCACATGGCTCACGAGAATCATTCCTCCTTCAAAGGCATCGAGTGCTTCGGCAATCACGGGAATATGACGGAAATTGATATGGTTGGTTGGCTCATCGAGGATCAGGATTCAAGGTTTTAAAAAGACCAAACGACAAAAGGCTACGAGTCCCTTGAGCCCTTCAGAGAGTTCTCAAATCTTGAGCCTCATGACTTCTCCAGTGATGAGAAATCCAGCCGCAGTGCTTCTCATGTCTTGCTCGGTCATCTCAGCTCAGGCACTGTCACGAAGACAGTCATAGACGGTTTGATCAAAGTCGAGGTTGGAGAAATCCTGACGATAGTATCCAATCTTCACTCATGGAGTGAGCGTACATCCCGTCTCGTCTCAGGAAACAATTTTTTCCAGAAGGGTTGATTTTCAGATTCCATTGGGTCCAGAGATGAGGAGATGATCGTCTTTTCTGAGGTTGATTTCTACTGATTTTTCGTTGACTTCGTGGTTTCTGATAATATGCACAGAGTGGATAGCAAGAAGCACTCCCCCAATGTCTTCTTGGAGAGGAATGGTAAATTTTCTGATGGTCTTGTCTTCTTTTCTCGTATCTACTATATCGTCTTCCATCTCTTCTGCGTCTTCACGCATTTTCTTGGCAACCGATCTGAGCTTTCCTCATTTGTGGGCAAATTTCTCTGCTTGCTCTTTTTTGGCTTGAGCTTCTTTGGCAAGACGAGCATTGAGCATATTTTCTTTTTCAATATTTCTTTTGATCTGCTCCACTACATCGTGATAATCTCCCACAAATTGCTCAACTTTTTTGGTATGAGAATCCAAGTACAAGACTCCGTCAGTGAAGCTATTGAGAAACTCAGCATCATGGGAAATCACGAGAACGGTCTTTTTGTAGTTTTGTAAAAAGGTGGTGAGATGCCAAATTCACTCTTTGTCGAGGTTGTTGGTAGGCTCATCAAGTAGGAGGATGTCAGGATTTTGGATGAGCGCAGCAGCAAGGAGGAGTCTGGCTTGTTGTCCTCCAGAAAAAGTGGCAACTTTTCTGTCTACTGGAATCTTGAGATTCACGACCTCAAGGATTTCTTTGATCTGTCTATCTATATTGTACACAGATTTGTCGTGGTAGTAGGTATGAAAATAATCATAGACCGTTTTTTCTTTGTCTTCTGGCTTCATCACTTGAAAAGCTGTGGCAATAGAAAGATTTTGGTCTATGTTGATGATCCCCGCTTTTTTTTCTTGGGTACGATTGATAAGCTGAAAAATAGTCGATTTTCCAGCTCCATTTTGTCCCATCAGAGTGATTTTGGAACCTTTTCTGATGTTGAAAGACACGTCTTCTAGGAGTGGTTTTCTAAAATCATAATAGAAATCTACTCAGCGAAAACTGATGACCGTTTCGTTGGAAGTGCTCATGAATACAAATATTTATAAAATAATGCCTAGAGATTATAGAAAAAAGCAAAAATATCAAAAAATTATGCAAAAAAGGACGAAAAGAAAGAAAAATTGGTGCATAGATTATTTTTTACCCATGATTTCGATTCTTGAAAGATTGATTTTCATTTGCAATAAGACAAGAGAATTTTTTTGTGAATTGCATTTACAATTTTTTGGTTTTTCGTATAATCGACGTATTAATTCTTAACTCCTCTCAAATGTTGAAAAATACAGACCCAATACTTTTTGATCTCATTCAAAAAGAAGCTAAAAGGCAGGATGAGGAAATTGAGATGATTGCTTCAGAAAACTATGTGTCTCGTGAAGTGATGGAAGCCAATGGAAGCATTTTGACCAATAAATATTCTGAAGGATACCCTTGAAAACGTTACTATGCTGGTCAGGAATACATTGACCAAATCGAAAATCTTGCCATAGAGAGAGCGAAAGAACTTTTTGGCGCTGAATATGTCAATGTTCAACCGCTGTCAGGAAGTCCAGCAAACCTTGCTTGTTATCTTGCTGTGCTCAATCCTTGAGATACGGTTTTAGGATTGAGTTTGGATCAATGAGGACACCTCAGTCATGGTCATCCCCTCAACTTTTCAGGTCTTTTGTATCATATAGTTCCCTATACTATCAATAGAGAGACGCAAAGAATTGATATGGATGAAGTGAGAAGACTCGCATTCGAACACAAACCAAAGATGATTTTGGCAGGGTTTTCAGCCTATCCAAGGGATCTTGATTGGAAAAGATTTCGTGAAATAGCCGATGAGGTCGGTGCCGTACTCATGGCTGATATAGCGCATATTGCAGGGCTTATCGCAGGAAAAGTACTTGAAAATCCAGTTCCTTACTGTGATATCGTCACCACTACTACTCATAAAACCCTCAGAGGACCAAGAGGTGCAATTATTATGTCAAAAGAAAAGTTTGGTCCAGCAATTGCAAAAGCTGTATTTCCTTGAGTACAAGGAGGACCACACGAAAATCTTATTGCTGGAAAAGCAGTTGCTTTTGCAGAGGCTCTCAAACCAGAATTTCATGAATATGCAAAACAAGTTGTCCAGAATGCACAATGCCTTGCGTCAGAACTGATGTCCCTTGGATTTCGTGTGGTTTCTGATGGAACTGATAATCACTTGATTCTTATCGATGTGTTTGGAAGTTTTGGAGTGACAGGAAAACAAGCAGAAAAAGCACTTGAAAAAGCAGGACTTTCTACCAATAAAAATATGATTCCTTACGACACAAGAAAACCTCTCGACCCATCTGGAATCCGTGTATGAACTCCAGCAGCAACTACGAGAGGGATGAAAGAGAAGGAAATGAACATGATTGCAAGGGTCTTCCATCAAGCAGTCCTACATCATGAAGATGACACAGTGCTTGCTTCACTCAAACAAGAGATTCAAGTTTTGTGTAAAAAATTTCCTATCTATAAAGACGAGTAATGAATGTATTTGTGAAAGAATGTCAAAAGTTTTCCAGAGAAAATAGGTGGATTTATGCCATCTTTTTTCTTTGTCTCACCTTGATTTTTTTCACCAATATAGGAAACATATTTGAGATTGTTGCGGTGTTCATTGGCAGGGGGGATACCTTTATGATGAGTGGGGGATTATTTTACACTTTGAGAAGTGAAACAAGCTTGTAGTGTACAGTTTATTTCTATCATAGAGGGAAAAATGATGATTTTGACTTTTTTTTATTGATAAGTGTAATGTATTCTTTCGCATAAAATTCCGAAAAATTCTCTCATTTTATTTGACAAATGAGAAATTGAGATACAATATACGAGACTTTTTATAAAAAAGTTCTGCTGTATGTTGTATTAGAAAAAATTATTTTTAATAGATTTACTTACATTTTTTTCAAAAATATTCTCAAAAATTTTCTCAAATTTGTTCATAAGGTTCTTTTGTCAAAGATTCTTCTATTAGAAATAATATTATCCCACCCCCTCATTATCAAGCGATTTTTTGAAATTTTTCGTATAAGACCACTCTCTCTGGGGGTTGGCTTTGAAGCATAAAGTATTTTTTTTTCATCATTTTCGTCTCAGAGTATGAGGATTTTCCCCTTTTTTTTTCGTATTTACTAAACACTTAGAAAAAAAAGAGGTTTACTTATTTACCCAACCCACACTATGGATTTGATTGTATATGTTTTGTCGTGAGCTATCGTAGGGATAGTATTCACATTTATGCTGATTAAATACTTTGATACTCGTCAGATGCTTCAAACAAAAAAAGTAGCTGATGAAATGTACAAAACCGCTATCAAGCAGAGAGAAGATATGATGGCAAATGCCAACAAAGAATACGAAGATTATATGAAGAAAGCCAAGATAGAAAAGGATGAAATGCTCCAAAAAGCGAGAAGAGAGCAAGAAGAAATTATCACAAAAGCTGATAAAATAGAGAAAAGATTACTAGAAAAAGAAGAAAAGCTAGAATCAAAACTTGAAGAAATTTCGACCAGACAGGAAGCGGCCATTCACAAGGAAGAGGAGCTCAAAGTCAGACAGTCTGAGATTATTATGAAAGAGGAAAATCTTGGAAAAAAGCTTTCAGAAATTGCATGACTTTCTGTAGATGAAGCCCGTGAAGTGCTTCTTAAACAAGTAGCGGTGAAATACGAGAGAGATTCGTTAGGGCAAATTGAAAAATATAGGAAATCTCTTGATGAGAGAAAGCAAGAAATAGCCCGTGAAATTTTGATTAAATCGGTTCAACAATATGCTTGAGATGTGACTTCTGAAGTGACCACTACTTTGATTCCACTTCCAAATGACGAATTGAAAGGGAAATTGATTGGGAAAGAATGAAGAAATATTGTGGCATTTGAAAGAGCTACGGGAGTTGCTCTCATCATCGATGACACCCCTGATACAGTATTTATCTCAGCATTTGACCTCTTTAAAAGATATGTTGCGAAGAAATCACTTGAAAAGCTTTTAGAAGACGGAAGAATTCAACCAGCAAGAATCGAGGAGATCGTTGAAAATACTATGAGTGAAGTTAATGTACTTCTAAAAGATATTGGAACTACGACCATTAGCGACTTATGAATCAGTGGAATTCCAGAAGATATTGTTCCACTTATTGGAAAACTGAGATTTCGTACCAGTTATGGTCAAAATATTTTGAAACACTCTATTGAAGTTGCCTATATTGCCGAAAGTATAGCCAAAGATCTCAACCTTGATGCACAATTAGTAAAAAAATGAGGACTTCTCCATGATATTGGGAAAGCACTTGACCATGAGATTGAAGGGACTCACCCAGAAATTGGTGCAAAAATCGGAAGAAAGTACGGACTTGATGAAACTGTAGTAGATATGATTGAAAATCACCATGGTGAGCATTCCAATATTTCTATTTATGCAGCAGTAGTCCAGATTGCTGATGCTATCTCATCGATTCGTCCATGAGCGAGAAGAGAATCAATTGAACAATACATTAAGAGAGTAAAAGAAATGGAATCTTTGGTACAAAGCTTTTCGTGAGTTTCCAAAGCCTATGCGATTTCAGCTGGGAGAGAAGTAAGAGTTTTTGTAGATGCTGCTACGGTGAGTGACTTTGAAGCTCACGAAATGGCGAGAAACATTGCTATTGAAATTGAAACAAAACTCAATTATCCATGAGAAGTAAAAATAAATTTGATCCGTGAGATGAGAGTAATAGAATATGCAAAATAAAAAATTTAATTTTTAACTACAATTTATGGCAGGAATGGATGATGTAAAAGTTGGGAAGAAACTTCTCATCGAAGGGATCCCATACGAAGTGATGAAATCTGAGCACCTCAAGGTGGCTATGGGAAAAGGAATGGAAAAGACAGTTCTCAGAAATATGCTCACTGGCAATACGATGCAAAAAACCTTTCGTGAAGTGGATAGGGTTGAACTTGCTGATATCACCTACGCAAGTGCTGAATTTCTCTATATAGATTCTGAAGGTTACAACTTTATGAAGCTTGATACCTACGAACAATTTGCACTGAAAAAAGATATTTTGTGAGAAGCAGTACTATTCCTCACCGAATGAGACAAGGTAGTACTTCAAGAATTTAACGGGGAGGCTATCAATGTCCAACTCGAACCAAATGTGATTCTTGAAGTCACTGATACTCCACCTTGAGAAAGAGGAGATACGGCAACCTGAGGAAAGAAACCTGCTACTCTCACTACAGGACTTGTGGTACAGGTTCCACTGTTTGTCGCAGTTGGAGACAAGATCAAGGTAGACACGAGAACTCATGAATACTTACAAAGAGCATAATAAAAAACCAAGCTTTCGCTTGGTTTTTATATTGATAAAAAAATATTTTTAAAAAAAGTTTGACAAGTCGATATGTATAGTATATCCTAATGCAGATTTTTTAACAAAAACAAAAAAGTTCTTGCTTGATGGTGTGTCTATGCAAGTTTGAAAGTCAGAATTCAAAATGTTGAAGAGGATTATTTTGATTTTTTTAAATGAAAAATAATGAGAAAACTGAGTATTCCGAAGGGCTAAAGCCCTCGGTTGAAGCAATCTTGGCTCAGATAATCAAGTGATTTTAGTATAAAACGAAAAATCGTCTCCTTCACTCATTTTCTTCTGATCATTTACTTCTTAATCAAAACACTTTTTATTTCTCCTTGTATAGACCAATTATAAGCATTTCGGCATGTTTTAAAATCGAGCTTTGGTATTTATAATCTAACAAGAAACAGTATGAAAAAGCTAAAATTTAATATTTTAGTATATAATAAGAAATGTATGAAAAATATATTTTTTTTGTTTTCTGTATACATATTTGCTTTTCAAAAAAAGAGGCTATAAAACATATCGCATATTTTTATAGCCTCTTTTTTTGCACTAATAAAATTTTATTTTTTTATTATTTTTTATGAAAAAATTGCTTTCGTACCTAGTACTGCTGAGTTTTCTCGGCATAAATAACCTGAGTTTTGTCTTTGCATTAGAAGACTCGTTGCAAAAAGAAAAAACAAATACCACTCTTTTACTTGATAAAATGGAAGATAAAGTAATAGACACTTTGGATACCATAGAAACAAAAATAAAAGATGACGAAGTGAAAGATAAAATAGAAGAAAAACAAAAAGAAATAGAAGAATTGATTCAAGAAACCAAAGAAGAAATACAGTGAGAAAACAGTAAAGCCGATATCCAAGAGATATTGCAAGAAACCCAAAAAGCTATCGTACTCAAAGCGGTTTCTTGAGTTACTCCAAGCAGTGATGTCACAGAAAATTTGCAAAAACAAATAGAAGTGAAACCATCTGAACAAACACAAGCAAAAAATACTCTTCTTGCTTCGTTTGAAACAGAAAATGGATATTCATTTATGATACAAACAAAAATGAGTGAATCAGAAATTTTTGACACTCTCAAAAAGTATGACGAAACCCTCAGTTTAAATTTTTTGTTTGAAGAAAGTGGTAAAAATATATATGAAATACATATAGGTAAAGAAAGCCTTTTGAAACAAGAACTTTTGGAAAATATAGAAAGCTGAGAATTGCCAAATCATCTGTTTTGAATAGAAATTATCAAACCAGAATTGATGAAGATTTGAGAAACAACGAATACTCCTTGATTGGAATGAGAGGAAACGAGTAAATTATGGTGAATGGAAAAATATGGAATGGATAAATACGAAAAGATATTAAAAGACCAAACCATAAAAAATGGAAAAAAGATAAAAATCTGAGTGATAGATACGGGAATAGATTATAATCATCCTGACTTGAAAAATCAAATCAGTCAAAGTATCAGATGATATGATTTCGTGAATGAAGATACTGACCCACTAGATGACCAATGACACGGAACTCATGTAAGTGGGACGATTGCTGGAGAAATAAATGGAGCAGGAGTGTACGGAGTAAATCCAAATGTAGAACTCGTATGACTCAAAATCTGTGATAGTAAATGATTTTGTCCAACATACGGAATATTCAAAGCTATAAAATATGCGATAGAACAAAAAATAGAAGTACTGAATATGAGTTTGTGAGCGAAATGAAATCCAGCAACGAGTACTATTTGTCAAGCCATAAAAGATGCTACGAGTGAGTGACTTGTTGTGGTGGCAGCAAGTGGAAACTCAAATGTAAATACTGCTACTTTTGTACCATGATGATGTCAAGAGGCTATAACGGTTTGAGCCGTGGATGAAAATCTTGTGAGAGCCAATTTTTCAAATTATGGAGACAAAGTAGATGTTTCAGCTCCATGAGTATGAGTGTATTCCAGCTACCCAAATAATTCGTATAAAAGTTTGAATGGAACGAGTATGGCAACTCCACATATAGTGTGATTGGTTTCAATAATCAAGACTTTTAATCCAAATATTACAACGAATGAAGTAAAAACACTCTTCAAAAATCATGTTTTGCCAGTTACCACCGAAAACAACAAACCTATTGCTAGTTTTGTGAATAATGAAACATTGATGAAAACTTTGCGAGTGGAAATGAAGAAAGAAGAATGATCTATTCAAACGAAATGAGAAGAGGAAGAAAAGAAATTGGAGGAAGTGAAGAAATTAGAAGAAGAGAAGAAGTTAGAAGAAGAGAAAAAATTAGAGGAAGTGAAGAAATTAGAAGAAGAGAAGAAGTTGGAAGAAGAGAAGAAGTTGGAAGATAATACATCACAAACGGGAAGGAGTGAAAAAGCTGAGGAGACAAAAATTCATTCTTGAGGGATAAGTGAAGAAAAATGAGTGAGTAATAGTGGAGGTATTGAAATGATAGGAACCAATAATAGTTTTGAAATTATCAATCAATCAAATCCTATTTCTCAAAATATTGCGAAAGTAATATATAACACTTGAGTTTTAATTCCCGAAATTGATACTAGTGAAAGATGACAAGATATGTCAATTTTGAATGAAAGTATTTGAACTCAAAATATTATAGAGGAGCAAACTCAAATCAATAGTACGGAAGAATCAACAGAAAGTACGGATGAAAATACTTGAAGTGGAGAAAGTACGGATGAAGTGCAAATAAATAGCACCGAAGAACCAACCGAAGAAAATACTTGAAGTGGAGAAAGTACGGATAAAGTGCAAATAAATAACACCGAAAAAAATACTTGAAGTTGAGAAGAAATAATTGAAAATACTACCATTCAAGCTACAACTACCATAAAAACTTTGAAACTGAGCACTTACAGTTTGATTATTCCCCAATGAGAATACAAAACCTTTACCATAACATCTTGAAACGGAGGGTATAGGTTTTATAGAGATAATGAATTTATCTCTATGGATCAAAACTATACAAATCCATATAGAATTTATGGGAATCTTCCTTGAGAATCTATACTTACAATTGAGGATAGTGCTTGAAAAACTGCATCTATAAAAATATCGGTAGAAGCTCCATTGTATGTGCCAGAAGAAAAAATATCTTTTTATGTATGACGGGAATATCATTTTGGAATTGTTTGAAATGGAAATTATACTATTTCATCTTCAAATCCAGAAGTTGCATGAGCTAGCATTGCATCATCATGAGTAGAATGAATAATAACAGCAAATAAACCATGAACATCTATAGTAACTATAAAAGATTGAAAAGGAAAAACAAAGAAAATTGAGGTAAAAGTACTTGCCTATTTAAGGATAAATATATCAAATATACGGTTATATAATTGAGAAAATGCTGACTTAACTATTGTTTCTGGAAATGGATGATATACCGTTTCTTCTAGTGATACCAATATAGTAAAATATTCTTGAGCTGGAACCAAGTGGAGAATAACTTGAGGAAATCCTTGAAGCGCTACTATAACAGTAAAAGACAAGGAATGAAATGTCGTTCCTATTCCTATAGAAGTAAATGAAACAGTGGTAAATAGAGAAGTAAGTATATTGTTTGATCGGATGAAAAATGATACAAATTATCGGTTGGTAGATAATTTATTATGAATGTCTGTGGCAAGTATAGAAGAATGATGAGAAGATGAAAAGAGAGAAAAATATTTAGCAGAATGGAAAGAGAAAAGACAAACTGAATGGTTGCAAATTGAAAATAAAGACACAGAAGCACAAGAAGAAAATATAGAAATAAATAGTGCAGAATCTTCATTGAGATGTGAATTATGATCAACATGACAATATGTTATAAGACCATTCAATGCCGTATGTGTGGATAATAATCCAAATATTGCATGGAAATGTAAATCATGATTTATCGATTTATCCAAAATAGATGGAACGAATAGTTGTGTAAATAGCCAATATATAAAGGTAAGTGTTCCCATCAAGCAAAAAATAAATGAAATAGTGTCTGATGCCATTCAAAAATGAAATTATTCTGACCAAGCGAGACTCCAGTATGCGATAGAATTTGCATCAGTAATCAGATTATATTATAATGATGGTCCATTTTCTTCATTGGGTCTTTCGGTAGTTAATGCTTATTTTGACACTCTTATGAGTGAACTTGATAAAAAGCTGAATCCACAAACAAAAGACTACCAAGATTTATTTTCATATTATCGTTCTATCCAAATAATTGGAAATGGAGGAGAAAATTTTGATGGATATGCTCCAGAGTATAGAGAACGGACGAGTGGAACCATGCCAGAATATCAATGAAAATGAAGAACTGATATAGAAAAAAGGATCAAAATATTTACCGATAGATATATAGAATATAAGTTGAAATATGATAATGAGTTTATAAATATTTTTAATGCTGAATTAAATAAAGAGATATGATATGGAGGGAAAAAAGAAGAAATAGAGAAATGGCTCAAATTATGAATAAATGATAAAATTACTCAATATGTATTAAATGAATATGATACAAAATGAGGTGCTAGTTTGATAAATATTCAGATGAATTATTTATCATCAGAGATAAACAAAATACCAAGTCTTCATTTTGTTACCCTTGATAAAACGAGTATAGAAATGTATCTTTGAGAGAGTGTTGTGGTAAATGTTACTAGCGGAAATGGTTTATACAAAGCGACTTTTGATAATACCAAAATAGCAAGTATAAAAAAAGGTATGAATGATACTATTTGGACGATGACAGGAAGAACAGTATGAACTACCACTCTAACATTTTTGGATCAAAAAGGAAAAAGTGCGACCGTGAGAGTGGAAGTGAAACCAATAATAGTGGATATAGAGACAACAAAGATATTAGCCGAATTTACGAAACAAGCGAATAGTTCATTACTTTCAATGTGATATAATAGTTGACCAGTTATAGCGAATGTTTGAGAAAATGAAAAAGAAATAAATATTTGAGAAGACGAGAAAAAAGTAGAAATAAGCAGTGTTGCAAATGCAGGTAGATGTGAACTCTGAAGAACTGGAAAATATCGGATAAGACCATATAATGCAACTTGTGTAGATAATAATCCAAGCATAGCATGGAAATGTAAAGATTGATATGTAGATTTATTTAGTATAGATGGAACAAATAGTTGTGTATTAAAGGATTATTTATCCAAGAGAAAAACTATTAAGGATACTATATCTTTATCTTCAAAGATAACTTGGAATGGAAATGGTCCAGTTCCACAATCTTTGATAAACAACGAAATAAATTATTTTATATCTGAGCGAGAAAAATGTAATGCATCAGCAAAAGATGATTTACATAAATCAGTGTGTAATGTAGCATATGATGATTTTATTAATGCATTAGATAAAGAGATAAATCCACAAATAAAGGAATTTCAAGATATGGTATGGACATATAATGAAATGGTGCTTATATCAAACGGATGTAATTGGTGAGACGGAATAGTACAAGAATGTAGATGAAAATGAAGAGCTGGTATAGAAAAAGATGCACAAATATTTGCAGAAAAACTATTTAGCTATAAAATGGAATATGAGCCAGAGTTTAAGAAAAATTTTGATGATGAGGTAGAAAGACAAGTAAATTTATCAGAATGATCTACAAAGGAGGAAATAGAAAGATGAATCAAAGAATGAATCATAGAGTGAACGAAAGATTATTTGATGAGTTATTATGATACATTCAAATCTTTGACAGAACTATCATTTTGAAGTCTATTTACTTGAATAAATAATGTTTGGAATGCGATAAAAGATCCAGTAGTAACAGTAGAAAGAGCAGTAGAGGATGTAAAAAAAATAGTAGCAAGTATTTATACGAAATTATCCACTCTTACGGGATATGAATGAGCGAAATGATGAAGTTATGTATGAACGAATTTGGCACTTTGAGCAGCAGACCCAGCAGGAAAGGTATTCAAGGCTGTGTGAGGAAAAAGCTTGAAGAAGATAGAAGAATTTGTAAAACAATTAAAGTTATTGGCAATACAAAAATTTGTAAATAAATTTAAGGATATAAAATGAGTAGATGATATAACAAAGATAGTTTCATGAGAAAAGATTTTAGACCCAAAATTGCAATGATGAGCTCTATTTATTCACTGAGATATGGAATTTGCAAAATGAATAGTATGAGTTTTGGAGAGTAAAGGGCGGAAAATGGATTGAAAGCCAATTACTACTAATAAATGAACTGTTACAACTTATAAATCATCAGACTGAAAAGAATGACTTACATTGAGAAATTTTTGAAGTAGTGATCCACAAGTAATAGAAGCTTGATATATTCCATGAGCAACGATGGAATTTTCAAGAGATATAGGAGCTGGATTAAAACCTTATGGTTCTGAGATAAAATTCGTATTTTCTAAATAGTTAATTATGGATGATATATATTGAATTACAAAGTGATTTGTAGATATTGAAAGAAGAGAAACAACAATAAGAAGACTTTATTATGATAAAAGAACTTTGGGATTAAATGAATTTTTATGAGAACATATACCGATAGAAAAAATATGAATATACGATAGACCATTAGATGTTCCATACGAAGTAAGAAAAAAAATATTCTTATCAACCCTTAATTATTTATATCCATTTTTGAGAGAAGGAAAATTGAAAGTAAAAGTAATGAGAGATATAAATACAAAAGAGGATATTAAAAAAGAATTAGCAAGATGAGTGAAAGAAATATGGTTAAAAGAATATTTGCAAAAATCTCTTTGAGATAGTAATTGGAAATGAGTAACAATTTCATGATATGAATATGGACAAGAAAAAGTTAAAAAAGCAATACGAGATGTAGTTAAAAGATGGTTAAAATGCTCCAATACAGATGAAAGAAGAATATTTGAAATGCAACAAGTTTTATTTACTCTTTGAGAGAACGAATGGGAATATTAAAAAAGAAAAGAGGAAATTCCTCTTTTCTTTTTTATAAAGAATATAGAAAAAAATGCAAAAATATTTGCAGAAAAACTATTTAAATATAAGATGGAATATGTTGAAGAATTTAAGAATAATTATGAGAATCAAGTAAAAAAACAAGTAGAAGAAAGTGAATGATCACAAGAAGAAATAGCAGAATGAATCAAAGAATGAATCATAGAGTGAACGAAAGATTATTTGATGAGTTATTATGATACATTCAAATCCTTGACTCAACTATCATTTTGAAGTCTATTTACTTGAATAAATAATGTTTGGAATGCGATAAAAGATCCAGTAGTAACAGTAGAAAGAGCAATAGAGGATGTAAAAAAAATAGTAGCAAGTATTTATACGAAATTATCCACTCTTACGGGATATGAATGAGCGAAATGATGAAGTTATGTATGAACGAATTTGGCACTTTGAGCAGCAGACCCAGCAGG
>Ga0209373_10002177_pt1 | contig 20283 bp, 22 predicted proteins | sample Higcelweek5metaG_FD_187173 | JGI IMG/M metagenome (GOLD analysis project Ga0209373, IMG submission 187173) | Freshwater pond sediment microbial communities from the University of Edinburgh, under environmental carbon perturbations - High... | ecosystem: Environmental > Aquatic > Freshwater >... | reverse complement strand
AACCTCTTCCGCGCGATTCCTGACAAGGCAAGCCTGAAAGTCCGGCGAAAAACAGCCGCTTGGGATGACGACTACCTGCGAAAAGCCATCACTCTGGCGGCCGGATAACTTTCAAGCGATTGCCCTGGATGCAAGACCAGGGCAACGAAGTCAGGTTAACGTAACGTCACCAACCTGGAAGACGTGCCTGAGACACGGATGAACACGGATATCCACGGATGAACACGGATAAAAAATTTCCCCCTGATCCGTGTTCATCCGTGGGCCGACGCAGTCGGCATCCGTGTTTATCCGTGTTCAATGTCATTTTCCGGTTTTGAAGTGCGGTCACGTTAACCTGACTTCGTTGCCCTGGGCACAAGACACGGAAACGCAGCCCAAAACGCAAGAGCCGCGCCCGAAGGCGCGGCTCTTGCGAGAAACCCGTTGGCGAAGAGGCCGGGGAGTGGTCCCAGGCCGCCCAGCCGGATCAGCCCTGACGGGCCTTGAAACGCGGGTTCTGCTTGTTGATGACGTAGACACGGCCCTTGCGGCGGATGACCCGGCAGGCCTTGTGACGCGTCTTCATCGACTTCAGAGAATTGACGATTTTCATGATGATGTTCCTGGACGCTCTGGCGGCTCGATCGAAGGCGCGCACCATAGTGCGGCGTCCCCCACCTGTCAACGCTTGGCTTTGGATGAGTTTCCATCCTTTTGCGAAGATCCGGCGACCGCTTTTCAGGCTCTCCCGCCCGCGCCGTCGCGCCGGGACTTCGGCCAATTCATACGAGGACTCACGAGATCTTGACCCCGCGCCCAAATGACGAGTCAACGAGCCGCCGCCGCCTTGCCGCGTGATTCGGGCGCGACGATGGTGGATTCCGTCATCAAAGCTTAACGGGTTCCCGTTCACCGCTGGGGATACAAGACGCTTCCGTAAGGGTCACGCCCCCCTGCCCTGCACCATCGGGCAAGCGGGTCCACAGGACAACGGGAGCATCGACATGAACATCCGCAACGCGCTTCTCGCCACAGTCGGCGCGCTCAGCGCGCTGACCCTGGTCAGCGCCGCCGACGCCGCCACCACGCTGACCGTCTACACCGCGTTGGAGACCGAGCAGCTCGATCCCTACAAGAAGGCGTTCGAGGCCGACAACCCCGGCGTCACCATTCAATGGGTCCGCGATTCGACCGGCGTCGTCACCGCCAAGCTGCTGGCCGAAAAGGCCAACCCCAAGGCCGACGTGGTGTGGGGGCTGGCCGCCTCCAGCCTGATGGTGCTGGACGCGCAGAGCATGTTGGAGCCTTACGCGCCCAAGGGCCTGGACGCGGTGAAGCCGACCTTCCGCGACGCCAAGACGCCGCCGACCTGGGTCGGCATGGACGCCTGGATGGCGGCGATCTGCTTCAACACGGTCGAGGCCGCGAAGAAGAACCTGCCCAAGCCCGCCTCATGGGCCGATCTGCTGAAGCCCGAATACAAGGGGCAGGTGGTGATGCCGAATCCGGCCTCCTCGGGCACCGGCTTCCTCGCCGTGTCGGGCTGGCTGCAACAGATGGGCAAGGACGCCGGTTGGGCCTATATGGACGGTTTGGACAAGAACACCGCCGTCTACACCCATTCCGGTTCCAAGCCCTGCAAGATGGCCGCCGCCGGTGAATACGCCGTCGGCATCTCCATCGAATACACGGGCGCGGTTCAGAAGAACAAGGGCGCGCCGATCGACGTGATCCTGGCCAGCGAGGGCGTGGGCTGGGAAGAAGAAGCCACCGCCATCGTCAAGGGCACCAAGAATCTCGACGCCGCCAAGGCGCTGGCCGATTGGGCGGCGACCAAGAAGGCGAACGAGCTGTATGTCCAGTTCTACGCCGTCACCGCCGTGCCGAACGTCGGCAAGGCGCTGCCGAACTACCCGGAAAACGCCGAAGCGAAAATGTTGAAGACCAACGATTTCGCTTGGGCCGCCGCCAACCGCGACGCCATCCTGGCGGAATGGACCAAGCGCTACGACGCCAAGTCCGAAAAGAAGTAAGCGCCAGCAATCCCGCCGTTCCGCCTCCTCCCCGCCCCGTCGCGGGGAGGAGGCTGTTCGTGCGGGCGCCGTTTTTCAAGGGGGGCGACGCCATGACCCATCTGCATCTCGACTCCATCGTGAAACGCTACGACGCCTTCACCGCCCTGAAAGGCGTGTCGCTGGAGGTCAAGCGGGGGGAGTTCCTGTGCTTTCTCGGCCCGTCCGGCTGCGGCAAGACCACCTTGCTGCGCGTCATCGCCGGGCTGGATCCGCAAAGCGAGGGTCGGGTGACGCTGGACGGGCGCGACGTGTCGCGCCAACCGCCCTCGGCGCGCAATTACGGCATCGTCTTTCAATCCTACGCGCTGTTTCCCAATTTGACCGTCGCCAAGAACGTCGCCTATGGCCTGAAGCTGGACCGCGCGGCGACCAAGGCGCGGGTGGATGAGCTGCTGGCCCTGGTCGGGCTGCCGGACTCCGGGCCGAAATACCCCGGCCAATTGTCGGGCGGGCAGCAACAGCGCGTGGCGTTGGCCCGCGCGCTCGCCCCCTCCCCCGGCCTGCTGCTGCTGGACGAGCCGCTGTCGGCGCTCGACGCCCGCGTGCGCGGCCATTTGCGCCAGCAAATCAAGGATCTGCACCGCCGTCTGGGCATCACCACCATCATGGTGACGCACGACCAGGAAGAGGCGTTGACCATGGCCGACCGCATCGTCGTGATGAATCACGGCGTCATCGATCAGGTCGGCACGCCCGACGAGATTTACCGCCATCCGGCCACGCCCTTCGTCGCCGATTTCGTCGGGGCGATGAATTTCCTGCCCGGAATCGCGGGCGAGGACGGCGTGGTCCAGGTCGGCGACGCGCGGCTTCACAGCAACAGCGATCTTGCGCCGGGCGCCGCCGTCACCGTCTGCCTGCGCCCGGAAGACGTGGTGGCCCGCCACCAGAACGGCGCCAACCGCATCGAGGCGACCATCGAGGCGCTGGAGTTCATCGGCCCCTTCCACCGCGCCCGCCTGCACGCGCCGGAGCTGGGAAGCCACCGGCTGACCGCCGATTTCTCCGCCAATCTGGTCCGCGACCTGGATTTGGTCATCGGGGGCCGCCTGCCCGTCATGCTGCCGCGCGAGCGGCTGCGCGTTTTCCCGGTGGCCTGAAATGAGCGCGACCGCCGCCGCCGCCATGTCAAAGCCCCAGAGCAAGCCGAACAGCAAGCCCGCCCGCTCCCCCCGCCCGGTCGAAACGGCGGATTCGCGCCTGTTGAACGGCGGCACGCTGATTCTGGCGCTGTTCTTGACGGTGTTCGTCCTGCTGCCGCTGGGCGCGATCTTTCTGCGCAGCCTGTATGACCGCAACGACGCCTTTGTCGGGCTGGCCAATTTCGCCACCTTTCTTGGCACGCCCGCGCTGTCGGCCTCCATCGGCAACAGCCTGAGCGTGGCGCTGGTCAGCACCGTCATCACGGTGATTCTGGCCTTTCTCTTCGCCTTTTCGATCACCCGCACCGGCATGGCGGGCAAGGGCTGGTTCAAGGCCATCGCGCAGATCCCGATTCTCGCCCCGTCGCTGCTGCCCGCCATTTCGCTGGTTTATCTGTTCGGCAACAAGGGCATGCTGCGCGACGTGATGATGGGCCACAGCGTCTACGGCCCCATCGGCATCGTGCTGGGCGAGGTGTTTTACTGCTTCCCGCACGCGGTGATGATCCTGGTGGTGGCGCTGTCCACAGCCGACGCCCGGCTGTATGAAGCGGCGGAATCGCTGGGGGCCGGACCGTGGCGGCGTTTCTGGACCATCACCCTGCCGGGCGCCCGCTATGGCCTGATTTCGGCGGTCTTCGTGGTCTTCACGTTGGTCGTCACCGATTTCGGCATCCCCAAGGTGATCGGCGGCAATTACAACGTGCTGGCCACCGACGTGTACAAGCAGGTGATCGGCCAGCAGAATTTCGGCATGGGCGCGGTCATCGGCATGGTGTTGCTGCTGCCCGCCCTCCTGGCCTTCGTCGCCGATTGGCTGGGCCAGCGCCGCCAGATGGCCTTGCTGTCGGCCCGCTCCGTCCCCTATGTCCCGCCGAAAAACCCCTGGGGCGACCGGCTGGCGCTGGGCTATTGCCTGCTGATCGCGGCGCTGCTGGTCGGCATGCTGGGGGTGTCAGCCTACGCCTCGCTCGTCAAATTCTGGCCCTACAACCTGTCGCTGACCCTGGCGAATTATGATTTCGAGCAGTTCGACCCCGCCGGCTGGGGCAGCTACGCCAACAGCCTGCGTCTGGCCGCCTGGACCGCTGTGGCCGGAACCGCCGTCATCTTCACCGGGGCCTATCTGGTGGAGCGCAGCGCCGCCCTGCCCGCCCTGAAGCTGACGGTGCGGCTGTTGGCCATCGTGCCGTTGGCGGTGCCGGGCATGGTGCTGGGGCTGGCCTACATCTTCTTCTTCAACGCGCCGTGGAATCCGTTGAACGGGCTGTACAACACGCTGGCGATCCTGGTCCTGTCCACGCTGGTGCATTTCTACACCGTCGGCCATCTGACCGCCGCCACCGCGCTGAAACAGTTGGATCCCGAATTTGAATCGGTGTCGGCCTCGCTGAAGGTGCCGGTGTGGAAAACCTTTGGCCGCGTCACCGTGCCGTTGTGCCTGCCCGCGATCCTCGACATCGGCATCTATCTGTTCGTCAACGCGATGACGACCGTCTCAGCGGTGGTGTTCCTCTATTCCCCCGACACCAAACCGGCGGCGGTCGCCGTGCTGCACATGGACGACGCCGGAGAAACGGCGGGGGCCGCCGCCATGGCGATGATGATCGTCTACACCTCCATCGCCGTCCGCGCCCTGCACACGGGGCTTGGCACGTGGCTCGGCCGTCGGTCGCAGCGCTGGCGCGCGCGCTGAGGCCAGCGCGCAAACGCGCCGTCACGCCGCCGCCAAATCCCGCGCCACCTCCAGAAAGGCGCGGACCACGGCCAGACGGCGGCGTTCGCGCAGGCACACCACATACTCGTCCATATCGACCGCCGCCCCGGCGATGGGCAGCAGGACCAAACGCGGGTCGCCGGTGAATTCGGCGGCGGACACGAAACCGACGCCCAAGCCCGCCGCCACCGCCTCCACCACCGCTTCGCGGCTTTCGATCACCAGCGCGCTGGATGCCGTCAGATCGGCGTCGGCCAACGCCCGTTCGATCAGGCGGCGGGTCATCGAGCCGACCTCGCGCATCACCAGCCGTTCCGCCGCCAAATCCGGAACCGTCACCGCCCGCTGGCGGGCCAGCCGATGGCCGCGCGGGACCAGCGCCCGCACGGGGTCGCGGCGGAACGGCACGACGTAAAGCCGCGCGTCGCCCGGCACGTCGGCCAAAACCGCCACGTCGATCCGCGTGTCGAGCAGCCCCTGCATCAGCGTTTGCGAATTGCCGACCGACAGCGTCACCGTCGGCCCCGGATGCAGGCGCGTGAAGGCGGCGAGCAGCGGCACGGCGTGGAACGGCCCGTCCGCCCCGACCGCCAGCGCCCCGCCGTCGAGATGCCGCACCCCGGCCAACAGCTCCAACGCCTCCTGCTCCGCCGCGAACAGGCGGCGGGTGACGGCGAACAGCGCCTGCCCCACCTCGGTCAGGGTGACGCCCCGGCGGCTGCGCTCGAACAGCAGGACGCCGTGGGTGTCCTCCAGCGCCTTCACCTCTTGCGACAGGGTCGGCTGGGTGACGTTCAGCAGGCGCGCCGCCTTGGTGAATCCGCCCTCGCCCGCCACGCTGTGAAAGGCGCGGAGATGGGCAATATTCATTGATTTCATCTATGGACCCATAGATCGAATGGATTGGATTTATGGTACGCCGCCGGGTGTCATCCGTCCACCGCAGCGCGTCCGCCTGCCCATTCACCAGACCGCCGCCCCACCTGATGAGCGCAGCGGTGGAGCCTTTCCGATGACCGAACCCTATTTGCTGACCCCCGGCCCGCTGACCACCTCGCGCACCGTGAAAGAAGCGATGCTGCGCGATTGGGGATCGCGCGACGGCGCCTTCATCGCGCTGAACCGCCGCATCCGCGCCCGGCTGGTCGAGCTGGCCAACGCCGCCGACAGCCATGTCGCCATCCCGGTCCAGGGATCCGGCACCTTCGCGGTGGAGGCGATGATCGGCACGCTGGTTCCGCCCGACGGCAAACTCCTGGTCCTCATCAACGGCGCCTACGGCAAGCGCATCCAGCGCATGGCCGAGGTGATCGGCCGCCGCGTCGTCGCCATCGAGGTGGCGGAGGATCAGCCGGTCAACACGCTGACGCTCGACGAGGCGCTGACCGCCGACGCCGACATCACCCATGTGGCCGTCGTCCATTGCGAAACCACGTCCGGCATTCTCAACCCGGTTGAGGCGGTGGCCGACACAGTCGCCCGCCATGGCCGCCGCCTGCTGATCGATTCGATGAGCGCCTTCGGCGCCCTGCCGCTCGACGCCGCGCGCGTGCCGTTCGAGGCGGTGGCGGCGTCCGCCAACAAATGCCTGGAAGGCGTTCCCGGCATGGGCTTCGTCATCGCCCGCGCCGATGCGCTGGCCGCCGCCAAGGGCAACGCCCATTCGCTGAGCCTGGACCTGCACGACCAGTGGCGCGGGTTCGAGGCCAACGCCCAATGGCGCTTCACCCCGCCCACCCATGTTCTGGCCGCCTTCGGTCAGGCGCTGGACGAGCATGAGGCCGAGGGCGGCGTCGCCGGGCGCGGCGCGCGTTACGCCGCCAATGGCCGGATCCTGATCGACGGGATGCGGGGCTTGGGCTTTGAAACGCTGCTGCCCGACGCGCTGCAAGCGCCGATCATCGTCACCTTCCGCATGCCCGCCGACCCGGCCTTCGTCTTCGACGCTTTCTACGACCAGCTCCGCGAGCGCGGCTTCGTCATCTATCCCGGCAAGCTGACCGTCGCCGACAGCTTCCGCATCGGCTGCATCGGTCGGTTGGGCGCGGCGGAGATGCGCGCCGCGCTGGACGCCATCCGCGCCACGCTGGACGCCATGGGCGTGGCCAACGGCGCGCCGTAAGGCCGCGAGACTGCGAAATCCATCCTTTTCATTCGTCATCCCCGCGAAGGCGGGGATCCAGACCTATCCATTGATTTTGCTATGGAAACGTCTGGATTCCCGCCTTCGCGGGAATGACGGTGGAGAGCGCCGCGACAGCCGCCTTGCAAGTCCCTCCCCCTCTTCGCCGTCAAGGATCCCTCGCCATGACCGTCACCTACACCCGCCGCTACACCGGGCCGCTTCAGGCGGCGATTCTCGATTGGGCGGGCACCACCGTCGATTTCGGCTGCCTGGCCCCGGCCGGCGCCTTCATGGAGGCGTTCGCCCGGTCCGGCGTGGAGATCACGCTGGAACAGGCCCGCGCCCCGATGGGCATGGCGAAATGGCACCACATCCAGGCGATCACCCGGATGCCCGCCGTCGCCGACCTGTGGGCGTCGGTCCATGGCGCCGCCCCGACGGACGAGGACGTCAACCACCTCTACAACACCTTCCTGCCCTTGCAGGTCGCGGTGGTCGAACAGCACGCCGACGTGATCCCCGGCGCGGTCGAGGCGGTGGCCGCCCTGCGGGCGCGCGGGCTGAAGATCGGCTCGACCACCGGCTACCCGCGCCCGGTGATGGACGTGGTGCAGCGCGTCGCCGCCGAACAGGGCTACAGCCCCGACGTCGTCGTCTGCGCCGGTGAAACGCCGACCGGACGGCCCGGCCCGTCGATGGCGCTGCGCTGCGTGATCGAGCTGTCGATCTCCCCGGTCGAGGCCTGCGTCAAGATCGGCGACACCGTGGTCGATGTCGAAGAGGGGCTGAACGCCGGGATGTGGAGCATTGGCCTCACCGACACCGGCAACGAAATCGGCCTGCCGCAAGCCGAGTGGGAGGCCCTGCCCGCCGACCGCCGCGACGCCCTGCGCCGAACCGCCGCCGACCGTCTGGCCCGCGCGGGCGCGCATTACGTCGTCCGGTCGCTGGCCGACGCCGTGCCGCTGCTCGACCTCATCGACGCCCGTCTGGCGCGCGGCGAAAAGCCGTGAGCCAAACCCACGCCACCCCGCCCAGCGAGTCCGTGGACGTCGTCATCGTCGGGGCCGGGATTCTCGGTCTGGCCGTGGCGTGGGAGTTGGGCAGGCGCGGCGGCCGCTCCGTCCTCGTGCTTGATCGCCACGCCCCGGCGACGCAGGCGACGGCGAAGGCGGCGGCGCTGCTGACCCGCGCGCGGGCCGACGCGGCCACCGCCGCGCTGGTCCGCGCCACCTACGACGCGGTGACGGCGCTGGAAGCCGCGCTGGGCGAGGATCTGGGGCTGCGCCGCGTCGGCACGCTGCACGTCGCGGCCTCGCCAGAAAAGGCCGCCGCGCTGCGCGGGTTGTTGGCCGACAGCGCCGATCCGGTGGTCTGGCTGGACGGGGCGGGGGCGGCGCGGTTGGTTCCCTGGCTTGATCCGGCGGCGGTGACGCTCGCCGCCCACGCGCCGCTCGACGCTTACATCGACCCCTACCGGCTGGCCGACGCCTATGGCCGGGCGGCGCGGCGGTTGGGCGTGCGGGCGCGCGGCGGCGTGTCGGTGCGCGGGATTCGCGTGGCGGATGGCCGGGTGCTGGGGGTGGACACCGACGGCGGTTTCATCCAGGCCCCCGTCGTGGTCAACGCCGCCGGGGCCTGGGCCGCTGCGCTGGCCGCCACCGCCGGGGTTGGCCTGCCGCAAGCCCCGGTGCGCAGCCAATATTGGATCACCGAAGCTCGGCCCAACCTGTTCCCCAGAGATTGTCCCATCACAATCCTGCCCGACGCCGGGGCCTACGCCCGCCCGGAATTGGGGGCGCTGCTGTTCGGCCTGCGCGGCGGCGCGTCCTTCGCGCTCGACCCGGCCAGCTTGCCAGAAGACAGCAACGGCCTGCTGCTGGACGATTCCGACGATGGTTGGACGACGCTGGAGGCCGGATGGCCGGGGCTGGCCCGCTTTTGCCCGGCGCTGGAGCAGGTCGGTCTGGCCCATTATGTGGCGGGCCTGTCCACCTACACGCTGGATGGCCGTTTCGTGCTGGGGCCGGTGGCGGCGGTGCGCGGGCTGTTGATGGCGACCGGCTGTTGCGGGGCGGGCATCGCCGCGTCGGGCGGCGTCGGCGCCGCCATCGCCGCGCTGGCGGCGGGTGAGGACAGCCCCTTCGACCTGTCGGGCTTCGCCCCCGACCGGCACGGCCCGGTCGATCCCTTCGCCCCCGCCCTGCGCGCGGCCTGCGCCGCCGCGCGGTCGGGCAAGACCGCCGGTTGACGCGACACCGTTCCCCTCAGCAAAAGGACCGCCCAAATGCCGGTCGATCGTTCCGAAGGCGACGTCAACCATGGCCCGCGCCGCGCCCGCTGGGCCGGTGACGGCGTCGGCCCGCGATCGCGCGCCCTGGTGGAGCGCGACGCGGCGGCCTTTCTCAAGCAATCGCTGTCCACCCCCTGCCTCAGCGCCGTGCGCAAAGCCGAAGGGATTTGGATCGAGGATATGGACGGGCGCCGTTTCATGGATTTCCATGGCAACAGCGTCCACCACATCGGCTACGCCCACCCCCGGCTGGTCGCCGCGCTGAAGGCCCAACTGGACGAACTGACCTTCGCCCCGCGCCGCTTCGCCTGCGAAGCGGCGGCGGAGCTGGCGGAGCGGCTGACGACCAACGCCCCGACCGGCCCGGACTCCCGCGTGCTGTTCGCGCCCGGCGGGTCGGAGGCCATCGAGATCGCGCTGAAAATCGCCCGCGTCGCCACCGGGCGTTTCAAGACCGTCTCCTTCTGGGACGCCTTTCACGGGGCCGGCTTCGGCGCGGTCAGCGTCGGCGGCGAGGCTGTCTTCCGCTCCCACGGGATCGGCCCGCTGCTGCCCGGCGCGGAGCATGTCGCGCCCTTCGCCTGCTCGCGCTGCGCCTATGGCTTCCCGTCCCGCAGCGGCGCCCCCGACCTTGACGCCTGCAAGATGGCCTGCGCCCGCATGGTCCGCTACGCGCTGGAGAAAGAGGGCGACGTCGCCGCCGTGGTGGCGGAGCCGATCCGCGCCGTTCCCTATGTGCCGCCGCCGGGCTTCTGGCCAGCGGTGCGGCAGGCCTGCAACGAGGCGGGCGCGCTGTTGATCTTCGACGAGATTCCGACCGGGCTGGGCAAGACCGGGGCGCTGTACAGCCACGAACCCTTCGGCGCCGCCCCCGACATTCTGGTGTTGGGCAAGGCGCTGGGCGGGGCCATGCTGCCGCTCGCCGCCGTCATCGCGCGGGCCGGGCTGGACGTGGCGGGCGACCGGGCGCTCGGCCATTACACCCACGAGAAAAACCCGCTGCTGGCCCGCGCCGGGCTGACCACGCTGGACATCATCGCCGACGAAGGGCTGGTGGAGCGCGCCGCCGATCTGGGCCGCCACGCGCGGGCGCGGCTCGACGAGATGGCCGCCCGCGATTCCGGGATCGCCGAAGCGCGCGGGGCCGGTCTGCTGCTGGGCGTCGAGTTCGTCACGCCCGACGGCGCGCCGGACAACGACCGGGCGGAGGCGACGCTCTACGCCGCCCTGGCGCGCGGCCTGAGCCTGAAAGTCAACATGGGCAGCGTCCTGACCCTGTCGCCGCCGCTGACCATCGCGCGCGCCGATCTGGACCGCGCGCTGGACATCCTGGACGACGCGCGGCGCGAAACGGCGGTCGGGGCCTGAACCCCGCTTCAACACGGATGAACACGGATGCAGGCTGCGCCTGCCCACGGATGAACACGGATCAAGAGATCTCTTATTATCCGTGTTCATCCGTGGATATCCGCGTTCATCCGTGTCTCATGACCCTTATCCTTGATTGACGGTCAACCATGGCTTGGGTTCACGGCCACAAAGAGCGTGACCGGGCCATTGACGGACCCCCTCCGCGCGCGCTCCAATGACGGGCGGTTTCCAGGCTCCGGCCCACCCCCTTGGACCCGCCCGTCATTGGAAGAGGGTCGATCATGGCCTCCGACATTCGCGTTCGTTTTCTGCACCCGTCGGGCGCCATCGGTCCCGGCAAGATCGCGCTGTTGGAGGCCATCGACCGCACCGGCTCGATCTCCGCCGCCGCGCGGGCGTTGGGGATGACCTTTCGCCGGGCGTGGTTCCTGGTGGAGACCATGAACAGCGCCTTTCGCGATCCGGTGGTGAAAACCAGCGTCGGCGGGCGCGAGGGCGGCGGGGCTGGGTTGACGCCGCTGGGGCAAGAGGTCGTCGCCCGTTACCGCCGGGTGCAAGAGGACGCGCGCAAGGCCGCCGCCCCGCATCTGGAGTGGTTGGACGGCGTGCTGAAGGAACCGCTGCCGGACGACGCGCCAAGCGCCGACACGCCAATCACCGACACGCCCGCCTGACCCCTTCTGTTCGCGCAGGGCTGTTTTCCTTCCATGCGCGCCGTGCAGCCCTGGGTGGCCGGAGCCTCTCTGGTGAAGCGGCGGGGAGAGGCGTAGATCTGCGTCCTGTTGCCGCTGGGCAGCAGCGTTGCCATTTGGCGACACCCACCACCCCCACACCGACCGACCACCCCGGCCATCGCGCGCCGGGATCGCGCCCGTGCGCCCGCCCCCCGATCCGCCTCATCCTTCGAGTCCGCCGTCATGATCTTGTCCTCGCTGTCCATTTCCGCCGCTGACGCCTTTGGCGCGGCGGCCTTCGCCGGGTCTTGCCTGTGGCCGCTGATGAAGCAGCGCCGGGGCTTGCTGGTGGGACAGGCCGCGACCAACCTTCTGTTCATCACCCATTTCATCCTGCTGGGGGCCTACACCGCCGCCGCGCTTTGCGCGCTGGTGGTGACGCAGGTGTTGACGGCGCTGCCGGAAACGCGGCGCCGCTGGCACTCCGCGCTGTTCGCCGCCACCGTGCCGGGCATCGCGGCGGTGGCCGTCGCCACCTGGGCCGGGCTGCCCTCGGCGCTGTCGAGCATCGGCATCAGCCTGTCCACCACGGCGCGTTGGCAGTCGAGCACCACGCGGATGCGCCTGTTCCTGCTGGGCGCCGGGCTGTTCTGGGTCAGCCACAACATCCTGGTGATGTCGCCCTTCGCCATCGCGTCGGACGGCATCTCGGCCATCGGCAACGTCGCCCGCCTGATTGCCGACCGCCGCGCCGCCCGTCGGCAAAGCGCGGCCCCAACCGCCGACGCCGTCAACGGCAACCGCGCCCCGGCGGCTCTGGCCGCCTGATCGCGGGCAACCCACGCCGTCGCCGGAACATCACCCCGGAACATCACTGGCGGGATCGGCGCGGCGCGGTTACAAGAGCGCTTCCCGAGTGACCCTGAGGGCGGCATCCCCCATGTTGAAGCGCGTGTATGATTGGACGATGGAAAAGGCGGCGTCGAAAAACGCCACCGGCTGGCTGGCCGGGGTGTCCTTCGCCGAAAGCTCCTTCTTCCCGCTGCCGCCCGATCTGCTGCTGGTGCCGATGGTCATCGCCAACCGGCAAGCGGCGTGGCGGCTCGCCGCCATCTGCACGCTGGCCTCGGTCATCGGCGGGCTGTTCGGCTACGCCATCGGCTATTTCCTGTATGAGACGGTCGGGCGCTGGGTCATCGACTTTTACCATCTGACCGACAAGTTCGAGGCGATGCGCCAGACCTTTCTGGACTACGGCGCGGAGATCCTCATCATCAAGGGCATGACGCCCATTCCTTACAAGCTGCTGACCATCACCGCCGGGGTGGCGCAGTTGAATCTGTGGGTGTTCGTCGGCGCGTCGATCATCTCGCGCGCGATGCGGTTTTTCCTGGTCGCCGCGCTGCTCTATTTCTTTGGCGAGCCGGTGCGCGCCTTCATCGAAAAGCGGCTGACCCTCGTCACCAGCGCCGTCGCCGTCGCCCTGATTGGCGGCTTCCTGGTCGTCAAGCTGCTCTGACCTGACGGTCTGGCCCGAAGCTCTGGATTATTGCCATGCCGCCGCCCGGTCGTCCGCCCCGCTCCGCCCATCCCCGCGCCAACCGGCCCGGCCCGACTCCCGTCCGCGACGCCGCGCCGCCGCGCGAGCCGGATGAGTCGCGCAAGCTGTTCCGCGTCGCCGGGCTGTCCGCCGTGTCGGCCCTGTTCGCCCATGATCCGGCCCGCGTCGAACGGCTGTTCTTCGACGAGCGGCTGAAACCGGCGGTCGGGGCCTTTTGCAAGGCGATGGCCGCCGCCCGCAAGCCTTACCGCATGGTTGAGGCCGACGAGTTGGCGAAGGTCGCCGGAACCGTGCTGCATGGCGGCGTCGTCGCCCTGATGGCCCCGCGCGCCGTGCCCGCCTTTGACGGCGACGCCGCCCGGCGCTGGAGCGAGCCGCTGCTGATTCTCGACGGCGTCGGCAACCCGCACAATTTGGGCGCGATCCTGCGCACCGCCGCCTTTTTCGGCCTGCCGCGCGTCCTGCTGTCCGACCATCCGGGCCAAGCCCTGCCGTCCGAAGCCGCCTACCGCGTCGCCGAGGGCGGGTTCGAGTGGGTGGAGCTGTTCAAAGCCGACCATCTGCCGCTGGCGCTCAAGCGTCTGCGCGCCACCCACCGGGTGGTCGGCACGGCGCTGGATCCCAAACGCCCGACCATCGACGTGTCCGGCCTGTCCGCCACCGACCGCGACCGCCGACCGCTGGCCGTCGTGCTGGGCAACGAGGAGGACGGCGCGCCGCCCGCCACGCTGGCCGCCTGCGAAGCGCTGCTGACGATTCCCGGCGGCGGGCGCGTCCAATCGCTGAACGTCGCCGCCACCGCCGCGATTCTGATTCACGCGCTGGCGGTCACGCCCCGTTGACGAAACAGTGAACGGCGCGGCGGCGCCCCAACGCTTGCCGCCACGCCCACGCCGCACGACATCTGTGTCTCCACCCCCGAGAACGGAGCGTCCCCATGTTCGGCCAATTCCTGCGCAAGCCCGCCACTCTGCCAGAGGCGACCGAGGCGCTTCCCGGTCGGGCCGACGCCATGGCGGTTCCCGCCCGTCACCACGTCAACGGCCATCCGATGACGCCGCCCTACGCCGCCGGTCTGGAGATCCTCGACGTTGGGTTGGGCTGTTTCTGGGGGGCGGAGCGCAAATTCTGGACGATCCCCGGCGTCTGGGTGACGGCGGTCGGCTATCAGGGCGGCCACACCCCCAACCCGACCTATGAAGAGGTCTGTTCGGGCCGCACCGGACACACCGAAGCGGTGCGAGTCGTTTATGACCCGGCCAAAATCGCCTTGAACACCCTGCTGCGCGCCTTTTGGGAGGCGCACGACCCGACCCAGGGGATGCGCCAGGGCAACGACGTCGGCACGCAATACCGCTCCGCCCTCTACCCCCACACCGCCGCCCAGATGGAGGCGGTGATCGCCAGCCGCGACGCCTATCAGGCCCGGTTGAGCGCGGCGGGCCACGGCCCGATCACCACGGAAATCCGCGCCGCGCCGACCTTTTACTTCGCCGAAGCCTACCACCAGCAATATCTGGCGAAGAACCCCAACGGCTATTGCGGGTTGGGCGGCACCGGCGTGACCTGCGCGCTGTGACCGGCAAAGCCCTGTCCGCGCCGGGGGCGTTGCGCGGCGGGGCGGCTTGCGGGTATGGTTCGGGCGGTCCTTGAAAGCTCCCGTGTCGTCATGCGCCCGGGGCGCCGCCCGCCAAGCCATGATCGTCGATGACACAGAAAAAAGCCGAGCTGGCCACGCCGTATCTCAGCGGCTTGCTCGATTTCTGGCTAAACAAATGCCCCGTTGGCGGTCTGCCGGCCCCCAGCAGCATCGCGCCCGCCGATCTGCGGCCCTGGAAGGACCACATCGTCGTTTTCGAGGTGATCGGCGACGACGCCAACGATTGCGGCGCCTTCGTCTATTCCTATTACGGCAAGGCGTTGGCCGCCGCCTTCGGCCATTCGCGGCTGGGGGCGACGCTGGACGATCTGCCCGCCGAACAGCGCGCGGTCCTGCAACCGGAATATGACGCCGTGCGGCGCGAACGGCTGCCGCTGGCCCGTGTCCACACCGCCGATTTCGCCGGACGCACGCGCAGTTGGGAACGGCTGGTCCTGCCGCTGTCGAGCGACGGCGTGACCATCGACAAGCTGCTGGTCGCCGCCTATGAGCTGGCCGTCCGGCCCAGCGGCGGCTACGTCCCCGCCCCCAGTTCCCTGCCGCCCCTTCCCACCAATGTTTTGAAGCCGGGAGTCTCGGCATGACGTCGCGTATGCCGCATCTTGCCGCCCCGCCGACCCAGGCGGGCGTCGTCACCGCTGACGAGTTCAATCTGTGGTGCGCGCTGAACGGACGCCCCTTCAACCTCGTCCCCAACCCGCGCGGCGAAGGCCGCGTGCTGTGGGACGTCGAGGTGCTGCCCGGCACGCCGCGCGCCGGAACCGTCTATTCCACCAACATGGCGGACGAGGCGCTGGCCGTGGTCGCCGGTTTCGCCTTCATGTCCGGCGTCGATTGGGCCTATGAGGCGCGCGAACCGGGGGAGGCGCCGCCGACCGCGCCCTCGCCCTACACGCCGTCGCCGACCCCGCCGACCGCCTACCCGCCCTCGACGCTGCCGCCTCTGCCGCCCTCCGCCTACAGCGCGCCGATGGCGGCCCCCAGCCTGTCGGATGGGCCGGTGGTCTACCCGCCGGTCTATTCGCTGCCCGCCGTCACCCTGTTGCAGAACCCGCCGCCGCGCCCGCCGCAGCAGCATGACGAAGGCTTGCTGGCCCGCAACGCGCGGATGCTGGAAACCGTCCTGAAGAATTTCCGCGTGCGCGGCGAGATCATGGACGTGCGCCCCGGCCCGGTGGTGACGCTGTACGAGTTCGAGCCGGCCCCCGGCACCAAATCGGCCACCGTCATCAACCTGACCGACGACATCGCCCGCTCGATGAGCGTCGTCACCGCCCGCATCGCCATCGTGCCCGGCCGCAGCGTCATCGGCGTGGAGCTGCCGAACCCGGTGCGCGAGATGGTGTATCTGCGCGAAAGCTTCGACCACGACGCCTTCCGCAACACCACGGCGCAGCTCGCCATCGGTCTGGGCAAGGACATCAGCGGCGAACCCGTGGTCGCCGATCTGGCCAAGATGCCCCATCTGCTGGTCGCCGGAACCACCGGGTCGGGCAAGTCGGTCGCCATCAACACGATGATCCTGTCGCTGCTCTACCGGCTGCCGCCGGAGCGTTGCCGCTTCATCATGGTCGATCCCAAGATGCTGGAGCTGTCGGTCTATGACGGCATCCCGCATTTGCTGACCCCCGTCGTCACCGACCCGAAAAAGGCGGTCGTCGCCCTGCGCTGGGCGGTGCGGGAGATGGAAAACCGTTACGAGTCGATGTCGAAGCTCGGCGTCCGCAACATCGAGGGCTACAACGCCCGGATGGCCGAGATGATCGCGGCGGGCGAAAAGATGCCGCGCCGCCCGACTCCGCCCGGCGAGCCGGAAAATGTCTTCGACCTGACGCCGCAGGATCCGACCCCGCTGCCCTACATCGTCGTCATCGTCGACGAGATGGCCGATTTGATGCTGGTCGCGGGCAAGGAGATCGAGGCCGCGATCCAACGTCTGGCCCAGATGGCGCGCGCGGCGGGCATTCACCTGATTATGGCGACGCAACGCCCCTCGGTGGACGTCATCACCGGCACCATCAAGGCGAATTTCCCCACCCGCATCAGCTTCCAGGTCACGAGCAAGATCGACAGCCGCACCATCCTGGGCGAGGCCGGAGCCGAACAGCTTTTGGGCCAGGGCGACATGCTCTACATGCAGGGCGGCGGGCGCATCACCCGCGTCCACGGCCCCTTCGTCTCCGACGCCGAGGTCGAGGAGATCGTCCAATATGTGAAGGCGCAGGGCGCGCCCAACTACGTCACCGCGATCACCGAGGAAGAGGAAGAGGCCCAAGCGGTCGAAGAGGACGAGAACGGCGCCGGCAGCAACCTGAGCGGCGACGACCTCTACATGCAGGCGGTCAATCTCGTGGTGCGCGAAGGCAAGGTGTCAGTCAGCTTCATCCAGCGCCAGCTTCAAATCGGCTACAACCGCGCCGCCCGTCTGGTGGAGCGGATGGAAACCGAACGGGTGGTCGGCCAAGCCAACCACCAGGGCAAACGCGAGGTCCTGCTGTCGCACGCCGGTCTGTCGGCCAAGCGCGCGGGGGTTTGATGAACAGGGCGGCGATCAGCGATCCTGTGACGGCCCTGCTCCACAAGATTGGTGACGCCGACCCGCTGTTGCACGGCGTCGTGCAAGAGGCGCGGCGGCTCATCCAAGACGTCGCCCAGGGCGCGGAGGAGAGCGTCAAGTACGGCGGCGTCCTGTTCGCCGCCCCTGCGCCCTTCTGCGGCCTGTTCGCCTACAAAGGCCATGTGTCGTTGGAGTTCGGACGTGGGTGCGACCTGACCGACGCGCATGGCTCGTTGGAAGGGGCTGGAAAGTTTCGCCGTCACATCAAACTGACGTCCGTCGCCGACCTTGAGAGCAAGCGTGTGCGGGACTATGTGGCGCAAGCCTTGACCAACGCCCGCAAAACGACCTGACACGAGACGCCGCCATGAACCCCAAAACCCATTTCGACCGTCTGGCGCTTTACAACCGTTGGGCCAACCGGCGGCTTTATGACACGGCGGCGGCGCTGACCGACGCGCAGTTCCGCGAGGATCGCGGCGCCTTCTTCGGCTCAGTGCTCGGCACGCTGAACCATCTGCTGGTCGCCGACCAGATTTGGCTGGAGCGGATCGAGGGGGCCGGCCCCAAGCACAGCGCGCTGAACCTCATCCTGTGCGATGATTTCGCCGCGCTGCGCGCCGCCCGCGAGGCGGAGGACGAGCGCATCCTGCGCGTCGTCGCCGCCCAGCCCGAAGAGCGGTTCGAGGCGATCTTCGCCTACACGAACACCGCTGGCGTTTCCCACGAGCTGCCTTTCGCCCCGGTGTTGACGCACATCTTCAACCACCAGACCCACCATCGCGGGCAAGCCCACACGCTGTTGAGCCAGTTCGGCCTGAAGGCCCCCGTCATCGACTTCGTGTATTTCCTGGCGGATCGCCAAACCCAATGAGCCAGCCCATCGCCGACCTCGCCGCGCTGGAGGCCCTCTACGGCCAACCGGGCGCCGCCTCCGTCGCCAAAGAAGTGACGCGTCTGACCAGCGGCTACCGCGCGCTGATCGAGGCGTCGCCCTTTTTCGTGCTGGCGACCAGCGGGCCGGACGGGCTGGACGCCTCGCCGCGCGGCGACGCGCCGGGCTTTCTGCGGGTGGCGGACGAGCAGACCTTGCTGATCCCCGACCGGCGCGGCAACAACCGCGTCGATTCGCTGCGCAACATCCTGCACGATCCGCGCGTCGGGCTGCTGTTCCTCATTCCCGGCCTCAACGAGACGCTGCGGGTCAATGGCCGCGCGGTGATCGACGTGGACCCGGCGCTGTGCGACAGCTTCGCCGTGGACGGCAAAGCGCCGAAATCGGTGCTGGTCGTCACCATCGACTCGGTGTTCTTCCAATGCGCCCGCGCCGTGCTGCGCGCCCGCCTGTGGGATCCTGCGGCGCAGGTGGCGCGCGCCAGCCTGCCGTCCATCGGCGCGCTGTTGACCGAGGCCAGCGCCGGGCAAGAGGGGGGCGAGGCTTACGAGCGCTCGCTGAACGAACGGATCCCCAAAACGCTGTATTGAGCGGCGAGCGGTCGCGCCGCCGCTTCCGCCCGCTCCGCCGTCTCCAACGCCGCCACCGGACCGATGGGCAACTGAAGGGTAACGGTTGAGCCTTTCCCCACTTGGCTGTCGATTCGCAGGCTGCCGCCATGTGCGTCCAGAATCTTGCAGGTCAGATACATCCCGACGCCCGATCCCTTGGTTCCCTGCGACGAGGTGGCGCGGAAATAGACGGCACCAACGCGCGCTGCCTCCTCCGTGCTCATGCCACGCCCCTGATCGACCACCTGGATGGTCACGCTGTCGGCGTCCGCCGCCGCGCTGACCGTCACCGGCGATCCCGGCGGCGAATAGCGCAGGCCGTTCTGCACGATGTTGCTCACCGCGACGCCATGGAATTGCGGATCGCCCCGCACCGGGTGCTGCGGCGCCGACACCGCCCCCCGCGTTTCCCCATCGGGTGCCATCAACCCGCCCAGCGCCTTAGCGACCATTCATTTGAGTGCAATTTAATCAAGACTTGATTCTATTGTTTTCTCCTTTAAAATATGTGCTATGCGAGATGCGCTGCATTTGGAGATATTAAAATGTTTAAAAATCAATTGAAAATTGTTGATTTAATTTTCTTCTACATTCAAATATCTGCAAGGGTATTTTTCAATTCCTGCCACCAGAAACTTGTTTTTTCCTCTATTATCGCCGCCATTTCTCTTTTAAACTCTTCTTTTGCAACAGCAAATTCTTTAGAATTTCACAAAGGGAAAATAACCCTGGATCTTTTCGAGGAGACAATGTTAATATTTTCTCCTGACTCTCTTGAGAAAAAATACCAAGGAACCATTAAGGGAGTTTCCATTTGCGTTTATACAGTACAGAATAAGAATTCTGGGCTGTCAGCAATATCCATAGAACGAGGCTGCATTGCGAAACACGCCGTATTAATTCCAGACAATCTTATCATTGGGAGTGCTCGCTTTGAAAGCAGCGCGGTTAATGCACTTGAAAAATCAAACAATATTATTGATTATTTCATTGAGGTAAATAAATATCCGAAGATATTTACAGGTTATATAAGAAATACTAGCTCAGTAATTGGGAATCAGTACTTAATTACTAGCTATAAAATATGCATTGAGCGGATAAATAAAACTGAGGATTGTTATGATTTTACGGGAGCCTCTATCGACCCAGGATCTGAAGCAAATTTTACAATTGAAAAGTTGCGCAGATTAGAAGAAAATCAAAATGGGTCAGTACTTTACAATGGATGGAGAATAACGGCTTACGGAATAAGAGACATGTAAGAATAATGAATAATTGATATAGCCATCACTCAAATTGACGCGATTCAATTTTTAGATTCTTTACATCGAAATAACGCAACATGAATGTTTAGATTTCCGATTTCATCTATTTTCTACTCAACAACCGCTGAAGCGGCCAATCGTGTCCACGCCCATCACCGCGCTGTCCGAACTGGAAGCCCTCTACCCTACCCCGGCGGCGGCGTCGGTCGCCTGTGGGATCCCACAGCCCAGGTGGCGCGCGCCAGCCTGCCGTCCATCGGCGCGCTGTTGACCGAGGCCAGCGCCGGGCAAGAGGGGGGCGAGGCTTACGAGCGCTCGCTGAACGAACGGATCCCCAAAACGCTGTATTGAGCGG
>Ga0209373_10002176_pt1 | contig 20291 bp, 20 predicted proteins | sample Higcelweek5metaG_FD_187173 | JGI IMG/M metagenome (GOLD analysis project Ga0209373, IMG submission 187173) | Freshwater pond sediment microbial communities from the University of Edinburgh, under environmental carbon perturbations - High... | ecosystem: Environmental > Aquatic > Freshwater >... | reverse complement strand
AATCACTTTACCGTAGCCCTCACATTTGGTGCAGGCGCCAATCGGATTGTTGAAACTAAACATGTCGACAGTTGGTTCTTCAAACTCCATTCCATCCAATTCAAACCGGTGAGTAAATGTCACAGAAGTGATTTGGTCTTCTTTGAACGCTTTTACAATACAGATTCCATGCCCCTCGTTGAATGCCGATTGAACGGAGTCGGACATTCTGCTTATTGTATCATCATCATCGTTTACTGAAATGCGATCGATGACAAGGTTGAATTCACTCTTATGCTTTGGCAATAATTCAATTAACCGGGCAGAATCAGTGTTCAAAATCTCATTTTGATATTCTAACCGGGTAAATCCCTGCTGAAAAAGCAGACTAATTTCCTCTTCGGGGCTTTTATCAGGATGGATATGAAAAGGTGTCAATAACAAAACTCTGGATCCTCTGGGAAATGAAAGCATGTAATCGACCACATCGCTTACATCGTTTTTTTTCACTTCATTGCCAGAGACCGGCGAAATTGTTTTCCCTATTCTCGCGTAGAGAAGTTTGAGGTAATCGTATATTTCAGTTGAAGTTCCTACCGTTGAGCGGGGATTACGCGTATTGACTTTTTGTTCAATGGCAATAGCCGGTGGAATACCCTTGATGAAATCGACTTCAGGTTTGTTGATCCTTCCCAGGAATTGGCGGGCATAGGAAGAGAGGCTTTCTACATAGCGGCGTTGTCCTTCGGCATAAAGAGTATCGAATGCCAATGTCGATTTTCCTGATCCGGAAACACCTGTTATCACGATCAATTTGTTGCGCGGAATCTTTATTTCGATGTTTTTAAGATTGTGAAGTCGGGCTCCTTTGATGTGTATATAAGTTGAAAAATTCGAATTTCCTGACATTTAACAGTAAAATATTTGATGGTTTGATAAAAATACTTATTTTTGGCAAAGTTAATATTTTGTTTCACCATTTAAACCAAAAGGAGATATCTATAGAAACAGCTCTACCTTAAAATAACTTCTAAACATAAGGTAATGATCGACAGACTTAATCTGAGCGATAATGAGTTGGTAGAAAGATATTTAAGTGGTGATTATACTTCACTTGAAATTCTCATTCATCGTTACAAAGACAAGGTTTTTTCTTACATTTTGATGACCGTTAAAAATCATCATTTGGCGGAAGATATATTCCAGGACACTTTCATTAAAGTTGTTAGGTCTCTTAACTTGGGAAAATACACCGATAATGGAAAATTTATTTCATGGGTCATGCGTATTTCGCATAACCTGATCATCGACCATTATCGTCGTGAAAAAAACATGAACACTTTTTCGAATGATGCTTCAGAGGTAGATCATTTTAATTCGCCAAAGTTCTCCGATGAGAATATTGAAGATTTTATGATCAACGAACAAATTTTAAGCGAAGTTCGGGTATTGGTTGAGGAACTCCCCGATGATCAAAAGCAAGTTGTCATTATGCGTCACTATTTGGGGCTGAGTTTCAAGGAGATTGCTGATCAGACGGATGTCAGTATAAATACTGCATTAGGGCGTATGCGTTATGCGTTAATTAATCTCCGGAAAATTATCACTGAGAGAGGATTGATTCTGACAAAATTTTGATTTTTTTTTGAATTCAGATACAATATTTCCTTCATTGTCTCGTTTTGGATGTATAATCTTAAAATATTGACGATGCCTATGAGGAAAATATTTACCCTGCAATTTTTCATAAATTTTAAAAATCCGGATCAAACATTCAACCAGCTTTCAGTAAATGAAGGATCAATTGATCAGTCGATTTCTTCTGTACCTGATTATTGCGTTGAAAATATTATGAACTTTGCACGTTCATACAGGGTCGCAGACACAAAGACGGCCGGAAAAGTTGAAATGATTCTGAACTGATTTTTACAGTTATGACTTTAAATAGTTGGCAATAAAATTTAAATTTTATTGCCAACTATTTTTTTTACGCCTACGTTAACTTATTGTTTTGAAATTGATTGAATAGTCTGCAATTGTAAGTTTTTGATAGGTATTTCAATCAATTTGATCTATTTTTAGTCCACTTTTTTGATAAATATAAATGTTATAATAAAACTCAAAGAAATGGCAATTAGTGCACTACAAAAAGAAAGGGCTAACTATCAGCCTAAACTCCCAAATGCTTTAAAGGGAAATGTAAAAATTGTTGAAGGGAAGGCAACCGAATCAGTAGCCGACCAAGCAGATATTAAAAAGCTTTTCCCAAATACGTATGGTTTACCTTTAATTTCTTTCGAGTCGGACAGCTCTAAAACTGCGTTTCCGGCAATGAATGTTGGCGTTATTCTTTCCGGTGGACAAGCTCCTGGTGGTCATAATGTTATTTCAGGAATATTCGATGGATTGAAAATGTTGAATCCTTCGAACAAATTATTTGGTTTCCTTGGTGGCCCGGGTGGTTTTGTCGATAACAAATTCATTGAATTGACTTCTGAAATCATTGATTCATACCGTAATACCGGAGGTTTCGATATTATTGGTTCAGGCAGAACCAAACTCGAAGAAACTGCTCAATTCGACAAAGGGTTAAAAAACTGCAAGGCGCTTGTAATCAATGCTGTTGTGGTTATTGGCGGCGACGATTCGAATACCAACGCCTGTGTTTTGGCTGAATATTACAGCGCAATAAATGCGGGTGTACAGGTAATTGGATGCCCAAAAACAATCGATGGTGACCTGAAAAACGAAATGATTGAAACATCGTTTGGATTTGATACCGCGTGTAAAGTTTACTCAGAGTTGATTGGCAACATTATGCGCGATGCCAATTCAGCTAAAAAATACTGGCACTTTATAAAACTGATGGGGCGTTCAGCTTCACACATCGCACTTGAATGCGCCCTGCAAACTCAGCCAAATATTTGTTTGATTTCAGAAGAGGTCGCCGCCAAGAAACAGACTCTGGGTGAGATTGTTGACTATATTGCTGACGTAATTTCAAAACGTGCTGAAAATAAAGAGAATTTTGGCGTGATATTGATACCCGAAGGGCTTATTGAGTTCATCCCCGAAATGAAAGTTCTCATTGAAGAGTTGAACGAATTGTTGGCCGAAGGTACTGCAACTGCTCAGGCATTTTCACATGTTAAAAATTCACACCGTGTTGATTGGACCGCTGAAAAGCTTTCATCAAATTCGTCGGTTGTTTTCCGTTCAATCCCTGAAGGAATTGCGAATCAGTTAACCCTCGACAGAGATCCCCACGGAAATGTACAGGTTTCGAAAATTGAAACTGAGAAATTATTGATCGAGATGGTTGAGGCTGAATTGGCTGAACGTAAACTCGAAAACAAATACGTTGGAAAATTTGCAGCACAGAACCACTTCTTTGGTTACGAAGGACGTTGTGCCGCACCTTCCAACTTCGATGCCGATTACTGTTACTCGCTTGGCTACAATGCAGCTTCTTTGATTGGCAATGGTAAAACCGGCTACATGTCGTCGATACGCAATACAACAGCTCCAGCATCAGCATGGATTGCAGGTGGTGTGCCAATTACGATGATGATGAATATGGAACGTCGTCACGGACACATGAAACCTGTTATTCAAAAAGCGTTGGTTGAACTCGACGGCAAGCCATTTGGTTATTTTGCCTCACAACGTGAATCATGGGCTGTGAATACGGATTTCGTTTATCCAGGTCCAATCCAATATTTTGGCCCAACCGAAGTTTGCGATAACGTTTCAGAGACTCTGAAACTCGAAAAAGCATAATCTCATTTTAAAATAGGATGAAGGGTGTTCTGGTAACAGGACACCTTTTTTTCTGATATTTAACTTTCTGAAATTTTTATACCGAACAACATGGATGATTGATTGAATTGATAAAACGGTTCCATTTTATAAAACTTGTTACTTCCCTCCGTTTGTATTATCTTGCAATGAATCATAGCTTGTTAACGTTTGGAATTGTGAATTGCTAAAATTGAGTCGTATGAGTTCAGAATCAGGAAAAGTAGTATTGGGCGTTCTGGCCGGAATGGCTGCAGGCGCTCTGTTAGGAGTCCTTTTTGCTCCCGATAAAGGATCGGAAACCCGTAAAAAAATAGCAGAAAAAGGTGGCGATTTAGTCAATGGCGTAAGTACGAAACTGAACAACCTTATTGATGAGTTGAATCAGAAAATTGATGCTGCTAAAGCAAAGGCAAATGAAACCTCTGCACAAGAGACCAATTCAGCTGAATAAAACTGTATAGTATAATAAATGTTGAATAAATCTCAATATGGAAAAGCCAATAGAACTAATTGAAAATCTGATTGAAAGAGGGGAGGAGTATGGCAAAACGACTCTGGAGTTAATGAAATTGAAAACCATCGATAAATCGGCGGACCTAATTTCCAATCTTATTTCATGGCTCATCGTTGTTGTTTTTGCAGTTATGTTATTTACCCTTATGAATATTGCCATTGCTTTATGGTTGGGAAATAGGCTTGGAAATGCCTGTTATGGTTTTTTTACCGTGTCGGGTTTTTATGCTTTGCTTACCCTCATCTTTTGGATTTTCCGCAGGCAACTGATCAAAAAACCTGTCAATAATACCATTGTGAAACAATTGCTCGATTAAATAAGATGACAAAACAAAATTCGACTGAAATACTGAAGGAGAGAATCAGTTTGCTGGAGATCAGACAGGCAGAAGAAGGTAAGATGCTGAAAGCGCAGTTTGCAGTTACTGTTGAAAACCTGAAACCTATTAACTTGTTAACCAATTCTGCAAAGGAATTTGCCTCTTCGCATGAGCTGAGGGAAACAGTCATCGAATCGTCGGCTGTGTTGATTTCCGGATTAATCTCTAAGAAGATTATGGACTCAACCAACAACGGACCGTTGATGAAGCTGTTGACTTCGTTACTGCAATTGGGTGTAACCGGCGTGGTAAGCCAATACAGTGAGCAGATACAGAATTTTGTAATGGGCTTGGTTGACCGACTGTTAAATAAAACAAACGAACAGAAACCAGAATAAATTTAAACCTGACAAGTTATTGATGCCTGTCAGGTTTAAACGAAAGTGTGATATTGATAAAGTTATTGACCTCTTCTTCTATCTTCTGCTCTTATTTTCTGTCGACTTTTTTTCTGTAGCATCCTTCTTTACCTCTTTTTTCTCAGATGTTTGTTTTTTAACGCTGTTTTCAGATCTTCTGGTATTGCTTTCTGAACGTTGATTCGTACTCTTGGTTATTTTAGTGGAATTCGTTTTCTGATCGCTGTTCGATCTGCTTTTTTCACGGACTACGGGTTTGTCTTCGGTCCTTTTAGTTTCAGTGCGTTTAACCTCATTCGATTTGTTCTGCGACGGTTTATTAACTGATTTTCCATCGTTTACAGATCGGCGTTCAGGCGTGTTTGTTGAACGTTTAACTGAAGAAGGTCTTTCTCTTTCTGTTTCTTTGGTCGATACTCGTCTGCTGTTGCCCTCAGGTTGATTTCGATTTGATTTTTCAGTTCTGTTGTATTTCGATGAATTTGGCTGTCCTGATCTCCGGTTTTGATCGAGTTCCAGTCTGTTTTTAACGCCGTGGTTCCTGTTCTCGAACGATCTTTCAGGATGTTTTGATCCATAATCATTTCTACCATGTTTGGAGTAGAAATCATTCGAGTAGTGATGATCGTAATGCGACAGGTATTCGTAATGGTGATGATTGTTGATGTGTACGTAGATGTGGTCTCTGTACCGGTGGATTGAGTAGGGTTTACGATGCCTGTAATAGGTTGGATAATATCCCCAGTAATAAGGTGAATGCCAAGGCTGATAATGCAGACCGAAAAACAGACTGAAAATTGTAGGGCGATGAATATAAACGGGTTGTAAATAGTAATCGTTTCCATAAATGAAATGGTTCCCAACAATGATCATTGAAAACTGATCGTTGTCTTTTCTTTCCAGTTCGATGGTGGCCACATCCTGATAAATATCATTGGCTAAAACTGCCTGGATGGTAATGAGATGGACGTAATTTTCGGTATACTCAATCACCCGGAGGTAATCAACATACCCATCTTCATTGAGATCTAAATTTGAAGTTTCACTTCCGGCATCGTTCAGCCGTTTTTCAAAATCAGTTAAATCTTCCGAATCACCAAAAATAGAGGCTACGGCTTCCAGGTCGAGGTTATCGCTAATGTCGTATCCGTTTGCTTTTACTTTTATAACATTTTTTGCTCCAACATTGCCTAAGGCTATTGTTAAAGCGATTAGCAGAAAAATAAGTTTTGTTTTCATGGCAGATATTTTAAAAATTGAACTCTTTGATTTTCGAAATTTCATTAAGGGAAAAACCTGTTTTGAATCGTTTTTCAGGATAATGACATCTCTTTTTTTCAACTGTTGCAAAAACCAAACCAAACTTTTCAAAGAATGGTATTTGCCGACATGTAGGCCATAACAGCTTCAGGATTTGAAATATCGGTTTTTGTATTTAGTACCGACAGAGGAGTCCCTTCTATTACTATCACCTTAAAGGAGTAGGTATTTCTGGGCGCTTCGGTATTGTTTACGCCGTTATCGACCCAACGGATGGTAATATCAATACTGCCAATGAACGCGTCAAAGTCCATGTATTCGGTGATGCTGTTGTTTAACCATGTGTATGGGAGTTGGTTAAAGCTTTTATCCGAAGTGTTTTCGTTTTTCAGCAGATAAACCAGCACAGCGCCATTTTCATAAATGTCTCTTGTTAGTTCAGGCACTTTCAATGTAGTGACAAATCCATCAACATTGCCATTCCATTCAGAGGCATCAATGTCATAAATTGCCGATCCTACATTGGCGTTTCCATCTCTGCCGTCTTCGCCCTGAGGCCCGACACAGCTAAAACTGAATAGAATGATCGCGAAAATTGAAATGAGTGAAGTAATTGTTTTCATGGCTATTATTTTTAATGTTTAACAAAAATTTTCAAGATTACTTCTCCTAAACAATAATTAAGCCAAATGGTTATTCTGATCTAAAATCACGATAAGCCAGTCGATAGTATGGTCCTTTTATCGAATGAAACTTGCAGACCAACGAAGCGTCAGGTCTATAACGTTCCAAGCCACCACACCAACGATACGGTGCAATAATATCCGTTGCTGTCGAGATATTTTTTGCCTGCGATATACGATTGATAACCAGCCGACAATCGTAAACCCAAATGCGAACGTGCTGATGATTGCATATCTTTCACATCCCAACGGATGATATCAAAATCGGAACACAGTCCTGCTCCCAGACCCAATGCCGAATTCAACGTGACAGACTCATCATTTCTTCCTTCTTTTGCTGATAATTCTAACGACAATCCTGAAAGATAGGTTATTGGGTATACTTTAACCCAGTTGTTCCGATAAACCAACCATCCAATTTTTAACCCGTAATTGGTCAACGACAAATCTTCACCCTTATTTAGGGCGTATTGTTTGTCCTTATCATCCGTAAAAACCATGGGTGTCAATAAATTGGTTTGGTTTGCCCCCATAAAATAGAGCGACCAGTATAAACGGTTACTAAAACCTCCCATTCCGAAACTAAAGGCCGACGATGGAGAAACATATTGGGTCAGATCGCCATTCATTTTCCAAATTCCACCACCAAATTCAAATTCGAACGAACCAAAATTGAATGATTTTTTAAACGAAGAGACATATTTTTTGTATTCGGAGTTGGGATATTCCTTCAGAAAGCTGTTGACGATCTTTTGATTCCCGATCTGATCGTCGAACAAGCCAATGGCGCCAAGGAAAACTCGAATGACTTGTTTTTTCTCATCGTTCAGAACCAAATCGTTGTACCATCCTTTCCATAAGTCTTTTTCACCAATCATAACCGATATGGCATATTGTCCCAGGTAATCTTCCTGAGGGTGTATAGCGTACGAATTGAATTTATCGTCGATGGCAGAGATGAAGAAATAATCGGTCTCGCCAGATAAAATACTCAGCACCTGTTCCTCCCAGGGGAAGAAAGCGATGTAACTGTATCTGTCGATGTTTGTTTTCGCATACGCGATAATTTTATAAAGGTCGTTGAAATTGTGTTCGTGGAGCCGGGTATTTACCAATTTACGACTGTTTCGTACAATGATCTCGCTCGAATCGCGGATGCCAAGGATCTCTCTTTCCAATTCGTTTTGAGCATAATTGCATAACACAAAACCTGAAATTAAAACAGTGATAAGGATCAGTCTCTTCATAATCGAATAGGTTGATGGTTTTATTTTCCAAAAGTATTAATTTTTGAATTTGATCCAATGTTTTTGACGGTTTTGAAAGACGTTGTTGGTGCAACCGGGATCGAGTCGTCTGGTTGATAGATATTTTTTTGTAGCCCGGTTTCAATATTTCCATCCTATTTTCATCTCATTCATTGTAATTGCATTTCCACGCAACAAAACCCGACTATTCTCAGCGAGCTCACATTCTATTATTCCTGATCTTTCAGATGCTTGAAATGCTAACATTTTCTGTTTATCCAATTTCTTCGACCAATATGGAGCAAGATAACAATGGGCAGAACCAGTTACCGGGTCTTCATTTATTCCAACTCCAGGCGCAAAAAACCTTGAATAAAAATCATATTTGTCATGAGATTTAGCTGTTATTATAAATCCGGCTCTGTCCGATTTTTGCAATAGATGAAAATCGGGATTTATGTCTTTTAATTTTTCTACATTATCAATCTCTATCAAATAGCGCTTTTCATTTTTGCCAATATAGTTGGGTTTGATATCGAAAGCTTTTTCTATAATCTCATTACTCTCACAAGTCTCTACAAACAATTGAGGAAAATCTAATTCAATCATCTCATTCTTAAAATTTGCCTTCAATATCCCACTTTTAGTCTCAAACTTAATCTGCTTATCTGTTCTGAGTAAACCGGTCTCATACAAAATATGAGCAGTCGCAAGAGTTGCATGTCCACAGATGTTAACCTCCGTTTTTGGAGTGAACCATCTCAGCGAATATGTGTCGCCTTGAATAAATAAGAATGCTGTTTCTGAATGGTTTATCTCTCGTGCAATCATAGCCATTAAATTGTCTGGCAACAAATGATCCAAAATACAGACTCCAGCTGGATTGCCAGAATATGGTCGGTCAGTAAATGCATCTACAATAAATGTTCGCATCGTGTCATTTTTAAACTTGATTGTAATGTGAGTTCTCCGCCTTGCGGGGCAAAATCCCTAAAAAAACATACTGCTAGCAGAGTTAACGTTCAACACAGCTCATAATCAAACTGCGTTAGTGGTTTAATTATGAGCTAAATGTTTTAACCAGTGGTTATTCTAATTTAAAGTTTACTAATTCGTAGTTTGCATTTCGTCCTCCTTCGTCAGTTTGTTTCAAGATGCCTTTTTCTATTAAATCTTTTATATCCCGTAAAGCGGTGTCGGTAGAGGTTTTGACAATTTTAGCCCATTTTGAGGTTTGAAGTTTTCCTTCAAAATCGTCAAAAAGTTTGTTAAGTATTAAGCGTTGCCGTTCGTTGATGGGTGTGTGTTCGTGTAATTTCCAAAACTCAGCTTTACGCATTATTTTCTGTGTGGTGTTTTCGGTGGAGAGCATCGCATTTTTGAGACAATGCAAAAACCAGTCGATCCATTCAGTAATGTCGCCTGAACTATGTTGTACTTTTTGCAATACTTCGTAATAGATTTTGCGTTCGGCTAATATTTGGCCAGACATACTGTAAAAACGTTCTCCACTGTCTTCGGCACAGGCAAGCAACATGTCGGTTATGGCTCTTCCAATCCTGCCGTTTCCGTCGTTAAAGGGGTGAATGATGATAAACCAAAAGTGTGCTATGGCAGCTTTCAAAACAGGGTCAAGGTTGTTTTCGTTGTTGAACCAATTCAAAAACTTGTCCATTTCCGTTTTTACAAATTCGGGCTTTACTGCTTCGTAATGCACTTTTTCTTTGCCCATAGCGCCCGAAACAACTTGCATTACGCCAGTTCTGTACCGTCCCACTTCAATTAAGTAAGGCCCGCTGTACCCGGTGGGGAAAAGTGCTGCGTGCCAACCAAACAAACGTTTTTCGGTTAACGGTAAAGTGTATCGTTGGGTTGCATCCAGCATCATTTCTACAACGCCTTCAATGTGGCGACTGCTCGATACAAGTCCTGCTGTGTTTATGCCCAAACGCCTTGCAATGGACGAACGTACCTGGTCATAATTGAGGATTTCGCCTTCTATTTCTGATGATTTTACTACATCTAAGGTTAAGGCGGTTAGTGTGGCTTCTTCTTTGGCCGAAAAGCCCAACGCGTTCATTTGCCCTATTATTTTACCTTGCATAAGCCTTACCTCACCAAATACGGCATTTATGGCTTTGTCCTGCCACGAAAAATCTGTCCAGTTTTTGTACTCATAAATGTATTTTGCCATTACCTCATAGAATTGTGCGGTAAATATACGAATTAATTACCGTAAATATGCGGCGATAATTTTGTTTTTTCACCGCAAGGAAATAGCTTGTCTAAGCTCGTAATTTTGTATGGTCGCCCTACCATTGGCTATAACTGGAGTTCCCCGCTTTGCGGGGTAAACTGTGCAAACTTATTTTGATATAAATATACCTCTCAATTTTCATTTACAGCACTACCCCAGAAACAACCTATCTCAATTCAATCCCTATAATAATATCCTGCTGCCGGAGGTAACATTCAACACAGAGCTCTTAATCAAACTGCGTGAATGGTTTAATTATGAGCTAAATGTTAGCATTAGTTTTTTAATTATTTTTGTCTATACACAATTATTTGTGCCATTTTATTTTCATCATCTAATTTTATGTAATAACTTTCTTCTAAATCAGGAACAATCTGACCATAATTTGACCTTGTTATTTTTTTATAACTATAATAATCCAATAGCTTAATAATCTCATTTGCAAAAGATTCACATTCTTTATTCACAGCAGGATAATTCACGTCAACGGTATAATATAATGGGATCTTCCTGAGAATAATTTTAGCATCAATTTCAGTCAAATGTCTTGCAGATGGTTTAGGATTTATTATAGTTGTTTGATTTACTACACCACCTGTTTGACTAATGCTCAAATTTCCATTATTCTCAATTTTGTCAATTTGGGTACTTGGTTGTTTGTCTTGAATTTTTGTTTTAACTATTTGATTTGATTTTGTTCGAGGTATATCGTTATTATTAACTACTTTATCCCCCATAACATACTCATTGGTTATATTGCCAATGTTAGAATTATTCTGTTTGGTACTAAGTAGAACCTGGGAAGAAGAGTCATTTGAATTCAAGTCGTAATTTTCTACAGTTTCAAAGTTATTGTTTTTATCTTTAGTCTTTTGATTGTTAAAATACATTGCTACAAGTGAGGTAAGAATAAGAAATATAATACCAATGACACCTTTTACTATTCGATTCTTATTTGGGTTGCTCACTTTCATAGTTTTCGGTTTTAAAATTAATGGTAACAATTTAGTAGCGTAAAGTTTATAGTCCTTTTCTTTTAACTCGTTGCTGTTTTTACCAAGTTGGTTTTTTCGGTTTAATAACCCAAGGTTAAAATTGTTTGATCCCAAATTTATAAATTGTTTCACTAAAACTCTCATTTAACAAATAAATGTTATTAACTATCTTTTTTATTTTCAGGTGTATGTGTGTAATACCCGTAAACACTGCAAAACGGGTTAATACCAAATTCAAATTCAAATCAGTCCAAAACCATATAGGTATAAGATTGGTTTCTTTATACCTTTTAATCATGGTTTTTAGAGAACAATGTTTAAATCTCATGGTGATATATCAGGTAGGGAAAATGAATCAGCCTGAATGGTATTATCCGAAATTGGGTTGATTGTACATGCGGAATGGGAAAAATCGTTTGCTATACGTACCGAATTGTTTTGTAACCATCTTATCGATTGATTGTAAACCAAAATTTCACGAGAATATATTTCTATTAAGTTGCCGTATATCTTTTGGATAGAAGATTGTTTCTTCGAACATCCAAGTATCCACTCATGGTGTACGATTGCTATCGGCATCGCATGACTTATTCATTTTCTTATTGTGGTTGACGACAACCATGCTCGTTTCATCCGAAAATAATTTGGTTTTTAATTGCCGGATCCTCCTGCCATAGCTTTGCGGCTGACAGGTGGAACTCACATGACTCATTTTGGCTAACTCCGATTTTCAATTCATGAGTGTTTGTGATTGTGTGCAAACATATTCGTTTCATAATGCGTTGAACCGTGTAGTGAATTCCTTCGATTTAAATGAATGTCAGCTTCTTCTAAATTCAATCAATTATTAGATAGAAGGTTTTTGGGGATAGGTTTTTAATGACTCAAGTGCATTTTCAGCGGCCCGGGCTTTTGCAATTCGTTGGTTTATCCCATTTGCCGTAAATGTTCCCCATGGAGAAATAAGTTCAGCCTTTATATCCGTGTTGTAGCTGTCGCCCAGGTTGGTAATTGTAAAATGGATGTTTTCTCCAAAAATCTTCTGGCTTATTGTTACCACTTCGATAACCGGATTGTCAATTTCTGTGCTGCTATTCAATTCACGGAGGAGTTCCAACTGTTCAGCCCGGGGTAACATTGAGAACAGCTCTTTGATCTTTTCCTTCATAAGTTTTTAAGTTGTAAAATATTGGTTCATTGTTTTGTTTGAATCCAACTTACGATAATCCAACCGCACGTCCGTCGGACAACAATTTAATTTTCGTTGCTGCCGGAACTTTTGGTAATCCGGGCATGGTCATAATGTTTCCGCAGATTATTACCACAAAACCGGCGCCGGCAGATACGCGGGCTTCGTTCACTGTAATCTTGAACCCCTGTGGCCGTCCAATCAATTTGTCGTTGTCGGATAACGATTTTGATGATTTAGCGATACATATCGGGATATTTCCATATCCATGCCTTTCAATCAGCTCAATGTCAGAAAGCGCTTTGGCTGCAAAATCAACATCATCGGCGCCATAAAGATTGCGGGCAAGGGTGCGGACTTTTTCTTTTATCGACATTTCGAGCGGATACTGATAGGTGATGGTTGTATCCTTTCTTGTTTCGATTGAGTCAACAACCGCTTCGGCCAGGTTTGTAGCGCCGGCACCACCGTTGGCATAATGGGTTGCAACAATGGCTTTTGTTCCCATCGCGGCGAAATGGTTAATTACCTCGTTAATGTCTTCTTCAGTATCATCGTCAAAACGGTTTATGGCCACAATGGGCTGTATCCCGAATTGCTGAATGTTCCCGACATGTTTTTCGAGGTTCGCAAAACCTCCGTTTTCATTTTTCCACCCGTGATATTTGAGCGCCCTGATGGTGGCGACAATGACAGCGGCACATGGGTTTAACCTGGCAACGCGGCATTTAATATCAAAGAACTTTTCAGCGCCGAGATCGGTTGCAAAACCAGCTTCGGTAACCACATAATCGGTAAGTTTTAGCGCCATGCGTGTGGCAATGGCCGTATTGGTTCCCTGCGCGATGTTGGCGAATGGGCCTCCGTGAACAAAGGCCGGTGTTCCTTCCATTGTTTGAACCAGGTTGGGATGGATGGTATCGCGAAGAAGAATTTGCATGGCTCCTTCGGCCTGAAGATCGCGGGCGGTTATTGGTTCGCCCTTGTAGGTAAACCCGATGATTGTTCTTGCCAGCCGTTCTCCCAAATCGTCGAAATCTTTTGCCAGGCATAAGATGGCCATAACTTCCGATGCCGGGGTAATATTAAAACCATCTTGCCTGGGAACTCCGTTTAACACGCCTCCCAGCCCGATAAATATTTGTCGCAAAGCCCGGTCGTTGAGGTCGATAACACGTCGCCAGGTAATTCTTCTCGGATCAATGTTCAACTCGTTTCCATGTTGCAGGTGGTTGTCGATCATAGCTGCCAGAAGGTTGTTCGCTTTGCTCACAGAATACATGTCGCCCACAAAGTGAAGGTTAATGTCTTCGGCAGGCATTACCTGCGATTTACCTGCGCCGGTTCCTCCGCCTTTAATCCCGAAATAGGGACCCAGTGATGGTTCGCGAAGGCAGATGGATGTTTTATACCCTTTTAACCTTAGGGCATCACCCAAACCAATGGTGGTGGTAGTTTTTCCTTCGCCCAGGGGAGTAGGGGTCATGGCTGTAACCAGAATCAGTTTGCCATCGGGCCTATGGCTGTTCGATTGAAGAACATCAATTGGGATTTTTGCGATGTAATGACCGTGGGGTAAAATGATTTCCCTGTCGAGGCCAAGTTCTTCGGCCACTTCAACTATTTTCTTGATTTTATAACCGTTGTATTCCGCGCTGTTCATATCAGAATCTTTTAATCCATTAAAAATAGAAAATAAAACCTTTGGAACGTACTGATTTTTTATTTTTTATGTTTGATAGTTGATTTATACCCGAAGAAAAAGATAAAATCGGATTTCACATTTCAAATTTAAATGAAGGAATAGAGAAGACGGATATTCAATTTGATCAACAAAAATTTGGTTGAGGAGCTTTGCCGGTTGAGAAGATGTAGTTCTGTCTATTAAAAGAAGTTATCGTATTGGTGAGGTAATTTTTTAATTAAAGGGTGAACTGCCGCATGAAATTCGTTCGTTGGATGCCCCATTTTATATGAATACTATTGGTACTTTTGCCGATATTTTAACAGAAAGAGATGGAGCGTAAGGACAAAACAATTCAAAATGATGAAAATTTTTGGTATCCGCTCGACAATGCCGCAAAAATTTTTCCTGCTATAACTACCGACGAAGTCACATCTGTATTTCGCATATCGGTAAACTTAAAGCAAATCGTAAATATTCGGTGTCTTTTTAAAGCCGTTCGTTCCATCGAGTCGCGTTTTCCTTACTACAAGGTGAAATTGAAAAAAGGTTTTTTCTGGTACTATTTCGAATCAGCAAATTTTCCAACACCCATTGAGTTCGATAATAAAGTTCCCTGTCGTAGTTTCAATCTGAATGGTAGCCTTTTCAGGGTTCTGGTTATCAAAAACAAACTGAGTATTGAATTCTCGCACATGTTGGCTGATGGCGGCGGCGCTTTTGAGTATTTTAAAACGTTACTTGCGACCTATTTTGAGTTGACCGGAATTGAAATACCTTCAACATTCAACTATATAAAGCCCGGTGGAACTCCTGATCCTGAAGAGTTCGAAGATGCCTACAACCGCTATTTCAAGGAGGATGTTCCCGCTTCGGTGAAACGCGCGAAGGCTTTTCATCTGCCTTTTGCTCTCAACCCGAAACCTCGGTTGGATGTACTTTACGCGATTATTTCATTTTCTGAGATTCAGGCAAAGGCCAAAGAGAAAGGGGTAAATATTACCGTGTACCTGGCCGCTGTTTACATGTATGTTCTTCAAGAGATTTATGAAAGCATCAGTCCGGGCAGCAGGCACAGAAAGTACAAGAAGTTGAGCTTGGAAGTACCCATCAACCTGAGGAAGATTTATCCAACAGCGACCATGCGTAATTTTACGTTGTTTGTTTTGCCTGAGATTGATCTGAGACTTGGGCATTTTACATTCGATGAAATTTTGAAAACAGTCTATCATCAAATGCAACTTGAGACTGACGAAAAGCTTGTAAATAAAATACTGGCGAAAAATGTAGGTAGCGAACGCAAACTCCTGATTCGAAGTATTCCCCTTTTTCTAAAGAGTTTTGTGCTTAAGTTGAGTTACTATTCGTTGGGTAGCAGCCAGTATACCGGTGTTTTTACCAACTTAGGAGGAATGTCGTTCCCTCCTGAAATTAATGATCAGATTGAAAGCTTAGTAGTTACGCCACCTCCTCCCAATAAACATATAAAGGTTGGTTGCGGTATTGTTGGCTTTAACGATAAGCTTGTACTTTGTTTTTGTAACATAACCAAGACAAAAGAACTCGAAAAGAGGTTTGTTCAATTTCTTGTCGGACAAGGAATTCGTGTTAAACTAACAACAAATAAATAAGAAAAATGAATAGTTGTAATTATTGTGGGGTCGAACTGGACGTTGAAATGAATTTTTGTCCGTTATGCGGGCATAAAAGCAATATTCCGGTCATTCCCGATCGTAAAGAAACCATTCAAAAAGAATCTGATGAGACGATAAATAATCCATACGGTTTTGGTGAGTTAAACGAGCAACAAAAACGAAAAATCTTTTGGGAACTGTCGACTTTAATCCTGAGCTGTGTTGTTATTGTTTCGTTTATTCTTGATCTGTTAATCAACAAGCAAATAACATGGTCGAAATACACCATAACAATCGGGTTGGTGCTGTTAATCAATATTTCACTGATTGTTTTCATGCAAAAAAGAATTTTCCTGCTTTTATCAGGTTGCTTTGTAAGCACCTCGCTTTTGCTGATCGTACTCGATAAATTTAATCAGAACCTGAGCTGGGGATTAAAAATTGGAATACCGATCATCTTTTTCATTTATCTGATTGCTTTCTTTTTAATATTCGCTATTCGGAAGTCGAAGCAAAAAGGGATAAACATCATCGCCTATTTTTTAATCGCAATCGGAGTTTTATGTTTGTGTGTTGAGGGCAAAATTTCGTTGCATACCTTGAATGTGTTACGATTGCAATGGAGTGTCATTGTGATGGTTTCTGTTTTGCCGGTTTCGGGGATACTACTTTTTATTCACTATCGTTTGAAAAGGGTAACCGATCTGAAAAAGTTTTTTCACATTTAAGCATGGCTGAAGCGTTATAATTGTTTCACCTTTATTTTTTCATAAAGAGTCGTGTTTTGAACACTGAAAATAGTTTAGACGGGAGCGATAAGCTCTATTTTTGATGTTTTGAAGACTCGTTTTATGAAACTCAATTATGCAGTTATAGGTACCGGCGCGTTAGGCGGATATTACGGCGGACGGTTGGCTAATGCAGGTCAGGAAGTTCATTTTTTATTCCACAGCGATTACGATTTTGTAAAAGAAAATGGTTTGTTCATCGATTCGGTGGATGGAGAATTCACGGTGAACCCCATTTATGCTTACTGGCAAACAAGCCAGATGCCGGTTTGCGATGTTGTATTGGTTTGCCTTAAAACAACGAACAACGAATTATTGAGAGAGATGTTACCTCCCATTCTGCACAAAAATTCGTTGGTGATATTGATTCAAAATGGTCTGGGAATTGAAGAGGAACTGGCTACGTATTTCCCCGATTTGTCAATCGCTGGTGGTTTGGCGTTTATCTGTTCGGCAAAGCTGGGCAAAGGGCGCATTGGTCATTTTGATTACGGGAAGATAACCATCGGTGCTTACCAGAAAGAGAATAAAAACGTACTGGAGCAGGTCTGTGCCGATTTTGTACAAGCCGGGGTTCCTGCCGAGCTTTCATTAAACCTGAAAGAGTCGCGTTGGAAAAAGCTGGTTTGGAATATTCCCTACAACGGAATGACCGTGGTGCTTAACACCAATACGGTATACTTGATGAAACAGCCCGATTCGCGGCAGCTTATCCGTGATTTGATGATCGAGGTTATTACGGCGGCTAACCATTGCGGGGTTGAAATAGGGGAGGAGTTTGCAGCGGAAATGATGGATTCAACCGATGCGATGTTGCCTTACGCACCCAGTATGAAACTCGATTTTGATGCCAGGCGCACCATGGAAATTACAACGATCTATACAAATCCAATTCAGACAGCATTGAAAGCTGGTTTTCACATGAAGAAGGTTGCCATGTTGGAACAGCAGTTGCGTTTTATACAAAGCGGTTTTTAGCCGTTTATTCCAATCGTTTTCTAATACTGAACCATTATCATCGACGAGACTTATCACATCGTATGGTTTTGAGATCGGGAATGGGATCAGTTTCTGTTCGCCGTATAAGGTGACAGGAACTCGGCAAGAGGCGTTGGATTGCTTGTTTTTGCCCAGCGTGAGGTGAGTTCGTATTGCTCTTTTAGGTTTTCGAAATTGAACATCAGAAAATCTTCTTTGAAATCAGGTATCCACACATACGTTCGTGGAACCAACTCAGGGGCTTCTTTGGCATACGTTTCCAATCTTCTAACGATTCCCCGTTTAAGAAAGCTGTCATACGATATGTCCATATCATCAAAAACGCCGTCATCGTCGATTCCGAGACCTTTTAACTCAGCGCTGATCGCGAGTTCACTATCGTCCTTTCGGCTGATGATGTAAACTTTTTCAACGCCTATCCCCCGGTGCTTCTCAAAATCAAAAAGTGCACGGTAAGGAACCTGATCATCACCAACACCGCCATCGATGTATTCAGCATCAGGAATAGTCTTTACATTTTTTATCCGTACCGGAGGAAAAACAACCGGGAACGCGGAAGAGGCCATCAGAACATCGACAAGGTTTAAGGTTGTGTCGGTTTCTTCATTGATTTTGCGGCTACACATTCTGTAAACCGATTTTTTTAGAGGAAGCTTTTTAATGTTTGTAAAAGATAATGCAGTAGTTACCGGAAGGTCGCCAATGGTGTGATATCCCAATTTTTTCTCAAAAACCTGGGCATAGAGTTCTCTTGAAGGCGAAGTATTCAGTGGAAAATTGTGGTTGTATTGTTCAAATACATTGCTGTTTTTAATGCCATACATGATTTTTCGGTAATCCCACCACGTAATTTTCTTTTCGAGAATACCGTTAAGCATAACTGCATTCAATGCGCCGGAACTAACCCCCGAAATGAACACCACATCTTTCAAAAGGCCTCGTTTGTCTAATTCTTCAAGCAATGCTGCTTCCTGTGGTATTCTTGCGGCAGCCCCTGTCATAATCACCGCAACACCCTTTCTTGGAACCGGTTCAGTCGTTTCCTGATCTTTGGGTGATCTCGTGTATGTATAAATCAGAATAGCAGCAAAACAGATAATCAGTATTATTGCGATAAGAATTTTCTTCATTTTTGATCATGTTTTGGACAAAAGTAGATAAAAAATAAATTCTCATTATCTGTTGAATCTCATCTTCTTAAGATTTTCATTTTTTTTTAACTGAAGATCATTTTGAGAAGTTAACTTTTTCATTCCACCATGAGGCTATCCATTCTTTTTGCTGTTGGGGTGAGAGAAAAGTCCAGGCGACTATTCGGCTTATTTTGTTGCCCTGACCCATCGGAATGGTTTTAACCTCCTCAATGTTCAATCGTTTAAAGGTTGCATAAATACTTTTAAGATTCGATTCTTTGGAGATCAGTGTTGAAAACCACAAACAGGAATTTTTGAAACGTCTGCTTTCGAAAATCATATCATTGACGAACCTTTCTTCACCACCTTTGCACCATAATTCTTCGTTTTGGCCACCAAAGTTGTGTGTGGGTTTCGTGATTCTTTTGTGCTTAAGATTGGATAATTTATGAAGTGTTGCCATTTGTGCTTCAGCTAACGAAGCATGAAAAGGAGGATTGCAGATGGTCAGATCAAAATGTTCGTCCTGTTGGATAATTCCCTCGAATATATTGTTGGGATAGGGCTGGAAGCGCAGATCAATCATCCCTTTTAACGACGCATTCGATTCAATGATGCCTTTTGCCGATGCAATAGCTGTTAGGTCGATTTCAGAACCAACAAAGGTCCAGCCATACTCCCTGATTCCAATGATTGGATAAATACAATTCGCGCCAACACCAGTATCGAGACATTTAATACTGCTTCCGGTTGGGATTTTTCCATTGGAAGAAGCACTTAATAAATCGGCGATATGATGAATGTAATCAGCTCTGCCCGGTATGGGTGGACACAGATAGGTTGGAGGAATATCCCAGTTGTTGATGTCGTAAAAGCATTTCAACAACGCTTTATTTAACATTTTTACCGCTTCAGGATTAAAAAAGTCGATGGAAAGATCTTCGTACTTGTTCTTTGAAACAAAAGGAGCCAATTCCGGGCAACATGATGTCAGTTGATCAAAATCGTAACGTTCGCGGTGTTTGTTCCGCGGATGTAACCTTGTTTTTTCTTTTGGATGTTCTCTTTTTTCGGGAAGCATGGCAAATGTTCTTCTCGTTCGATTTAAGAATTAATACCTGTTTCTTGGTCTTTCAAACCGTTTTTCCGGAAGATTATTCCCGGTAGGTTTTGGACGTGCATGGCCCGTATTTCCCCTGCCCTGTTGCTTTGGGGCTTTCACCGGATGAAGGTCTATTAACGGGAAGGGATGATTGTCTATGACGTCTATCTTTTTTGAAATCAATTTTTCGATGTCCCGCAAGTAGGCTTTTTCTTCGGCATCGCAAAACGAGAGCGCGGTTCCGTTGGCTCCGGCTCTTCCGGTTCTTCCAATACGGTGTACGTAAGT
>Ga0209373_10002175_pt1 | contig 20292 bp, 17 predicted proteins | sample Higcelweek5metaG_FD_187173 | JGI IMG/M metagenome (GOLD analysis project Ga0209373, IMG submission 187173) | Freshwater pond sediment microbial communities from the University of Edinburgh, under environmental carbon perturbations - High... | ecosystem: Environmental > Aquatic > Freshwater >... | reverse complement strand
TTAAGTTTAGTTCTCAAATATATAAAAAATAACCAATTTTGATACTCTGAAACTAAGACTATAAAACATTTAACATTTATTTCTTGGGTTTATAAGCTTCCATTTCAGGTAAAGCCTTTTTTAAAGCTTCAATTCTTTTTGTAGAAATTGGATGTGTACTAAGAAACTCCGGCACATTAGCCCCGCCAAGTTTCGACATTCTCTCCCAAAAGGCTACCGCCTGACTAGGATCGTAACCTGCCATAGTCATCAAAATTAAGCCTAGTTTATCGGCTTCATATTCTTGTTTCCGAGAGAAAGGTAACATCACTCCTACCTGAGAACCAATACCATAGGCACTCAAAAATATGTTACGTGTTTGCTCTGGTTTCTGTTTCAATGCAATATCTAATGCCATGCTTCCATATTCAGCAATCATACCTTGACTCATTCTTTCATTTCCGTGACGGGCAACTGCATGTGCAATTTCATGTCCCATTACTACTGCTACGCCTTGTTCGTCTTTGCAAACGGGAATAATACCGCTATAGAAAACGACCTTGCCTCCAGGCATACACCAAGCATTCACCGAAGCATCTTTTACTAGGTTGTACTCCCATGCAAAATTTGAAGCACGATCTTGTAGATTATTATCGTTCAGAAACTTAATAACAGCTCTCGATATTTTTGTCCCAGAACTTTTAACCAAGTCATATTCTTTACCACTTTTAATAACTTCCGAAGTATCTAAAAAAGCTTTATAGTTGGTAAGACTGAGTGAAAGCATTTGAGATTCAGGCAAAAGATTCAATTGTTTGCGGCCAACAACTGGCACCGTAGAGCAAGAATTGAGCAATAGTATTACCCCGACAAAAAGTATAAGCAAAAATGGATTCTTCATTGTTCTATGTTTTATATGATTTCAACTTAAGTCAAAAAAAGGGATTTTTAATCCCTTTATATTTATGAATAAATCTCTTTCTTGGCTGCTAACAGTGTATTTTTCAACAACCCAACCCTAGTCATTGGCCCTACTCCTCCGGGAACTGGTGTAATAAATGAACATTTATGAGCAACCTCATCATACCGGACATCCCCGGTTAGCTTAAATCCTGATTTAGTTGTTGTTGAAGGCACTCGAGTTGTTCCAACATCAATAACAACGGCACCTTCCTTAACCATATTTCCTTTTATAAAACCAGGAGCACCAAGAGCTGCGATCAAAATATCGGCATTAGCACAAACTTCTTCCAGATTTTTTGTGCGGCTATGTGCCACCGTAACTGTTGTATTCATCTCTTTCTGAGACATTAAAACACTCATTGGTCTACCAACAATGTTACTACGGCCAACAACGACACAATTTTTTCCCGAGGTCTCAACGTTGTATCTTTTCAGAAGTTCAACAATGCCAAATGGAGTTGCAGATACAAACGATGGAAGTCCAATTACCATTCGACCAACATTTACAGGATGAAATCCGTCAACATCTTTCTTGTAGTCAATTGCTTCAATTACCTTTGGCTCAGATATATGCTTGGGAAGAGGAAGCTGTACTATGAACCCGTCAACATCCTCGTCTTGATTCAATTCTTCAATTTTTGCAAGCAATTCGGCCTCAGTAACATCATCTTCATAACGAAAAAGAGATGATTTGAAACCCACTTCGGCGCAATCTTTAATTTTGAATGCCACATAAGATTCACTTCCACCATCGTGACCAACAAGAATTGCAGCCAAATGTGGAGTCTTTCCTCCTTTTTGCTCTATAAGCTTTACTTCCTCGGCTATCTCAGCCTTGATTTCGCGAGCTATTTTATTTCCATCAATTAATATCATTTCTCTAGCTTTTTAAGATTTAACGTCTGAAACCTTTCATACCACTGCCAATTTTCTTACCCTGAGCAACCATTTTCATCATTTTTCGTGTCTCGGTAAACTGTTTCAATAGGCGATTAACTTCTTGAATTGAAGTTCCTGAACCATCGGCAATACGCTTTCTTCTACCTCCATTCATCAAAGATGGATCTTCGCGTTCGGCAGGAGTCATCGAATAGATTATTGCTTCAATATGTTTGAATGCATCATCCTCAATTTCAATATCTTTAAGGGCTTTTCCCATACCAGGTATCATACCTGCAATATCTTTGAGGTTACCCATTTTCTTCACCTGATTGATTTGCTTCAAAAAGTCGTTAAAGTTAAACTCATCTTTAGCTAATCTCTTTTGCAAACGAACAGCTTCTTCTTCATCAAATTGTTCCTGAGCTTTTTCAACCAACGAAACTATGTCACCCATACCAAGAATACGGTCAGCCATACGTTTTGGGTGAAATACATCGAGCGCGTCCATTTTTTCGCCCGTTCCAACAAATTTGATTGGTTTGTTTACAACAGAGCGGATTGAAAGGGCTGCACCACCACGAGTATCACCATCCAACTTAGTCAGAACAACGCCATCAAAATCAAGACGATCGTTAAATTCTTTCGCGGTATTTACGGCATCCTGGCCAGTCATTGAATCTACAACAAACAGAATTTCCTGAGGGTCAATTGCTTTCTTAACAGCCGAGATTTCGTTCATCATCTCTTCATCTACTGCAAGACGACCAGCAGTATCGACAATTACTAAATCGTAACCTTTCAGTTTTGCAAACTTGATTGCTTCTTTTGCAATTGCAACCGGGTTTTTATTACCTTCTTCAGTATAAACCGGGATGTTATTTTGCTCGCCAATAACCTTCAATTGTTCAATAGCAGCAGGACGATAAACGTCACCCGCAACCAACAATGGGTTTTTACCTCGTTTCTCTTTTAAGTATTTCGAAAGTTTCCCCGAAAAAGTTGTCTTACCTGAACCCTGCAAACCCGCAATTAAGATAACGGCCGGATTTCCTTTAATGTTGATATCAGACGAAGTACTTCCCATAAGTTCAGTCAGCTCATCGTGAACAAGCTTAACCATCATCTGTCCAGGTTGAACTGCGGTCAAAACATCTTGACCCAAAGCTTTTTCCTTAACGCTATCGGTAAATTGTTTGGCAATTTTAAAGTTCACGTCGGCATCAAGAAGTGCACGTCGTACCTCTTTAAGTGATTCCGCAATATTTATTTCAGTGATTTTTCCTTGCCCTTTCAATATTTTAAAAGAGCGTTCAAGCTTTTCACTCAGATTTTCAAACATGGTATTATTTCAATTATATATTAATTATCAATTTATTATACACATTCTACATTCTTTCCGGGCATTCAATTCCCAGAAGTTTCATTCCATTCTTTATTACTTTCGAAGTATTTTCGGTTAAAGCCAAACGTAGGTTCTTTTTAGCTTCATCAGTCTCGCCCAAAATTGTAATGTCGTGATAAAACTGATTAAACTCTTTTGCAAGGTCGTAGCAATAATTAGCTATTAAAGCCGGACTATAAGAAGTTCCAGCTTCGGATACAATTTCTGGGAAAATATTGATCTTCTTAATCAATTCTATCTCTTTCTGACTTGGCTCTATTGCAGTATCAATAATATCCCAATTGATGCCCAAATCTTTTGCTTTGCGCAATATGCTGCGAATACGAGCATAAGTATATTGAATAAATGGCCCTGTATTACCATTAAAATCAATTGATTCCTCTGGGTTGAACATCATCGTTTTTTTAGGATCAACTTTAAGTATGAAGTACTTAAGAGCACCAAGCGCTATCATCCGATAAATTTCTTCCTTTTCTGTCTCCGAATAATTATCGAGTTTACCTAACTCTTCTGAAGTTTTTCGGGCTACATTAACCATCTCTGCCATTAAATCATCGGCATCAACAACAGTACCTTCACGAGATTTCATTTTGCCATTTGGTAATTCAACCATTCCATAAGAAAAATGGTAAAGGTCTTTTCCCCATTTAAATCCCAACTTGTCGAGAAGAATTGAAAGTACTTGAAAATGATATATTTGCTCATTGCCCACAACATAAACCATCTGATCTATTTGGTAATCCTGAAAACGAAGTTTCGCAGTTCCAATATCCTGAGTCATATAAACAGATGTGCCATCAGAACGAAGAAGTATCTTCTGGTCAAGACCTTCGGCCTCGAGATTTGCCCAAACTGAGCTATCGTCTCTCTTTTCAAAAAGACCTTCGTCCACACCTCTCAGAACTTCGTCTCTTCCAATAGTATATGTCTCTGATTCATAGTATATTTTATCAAAGTCGACACCCATGGTTTTGTATGTTACATCAAAACCGGCATAGACCCAGCTATTCATCATTGCCCAAAGTTTACGGACTTCAGGGTCGTTTGCTTCCCATTTTCGCAACATTTCACGGGTTTCAAGCATCGAAGGCGCACTGTCTTCAGCTTCTTCCTTGCTCATTCCCTTCTCCATCAATGCTGCTACTTCTTTCTTGTAAATTTTATCGAACTTAACGTAATAGGCTCCAACAAGATGGTCTCCTTTCAGTCCGGTGCTTTCGGGTGTTTCATTTTTCCCCTCCTTAACCCAGGCATACATCGATTTGCAAATATGGATTCCTCGGTCATTAACTATGTTGGTTTTAACAACCTTCTTACCATTTGCTTTTAATATCTCTGAGATTGAGAAACCAAGCAGATTGTTTCGGATATGACCTAAATGAAGTGGTTTATTGGTATTTGGCGAAGAATATTCAACCATTGCCAGCGGCGAATTTTGGTCTGCTTCTTTAATGCCGAAATTACCATCATTACTAACAGATTTCAAAACATTAACCCAGTACGAAGTTGAAATCACTAAATTAAGAAAACCCTTAACTACGTTGTATTTAGAGACCTCATCGACATTGTTAATCAAAAATTCTCCTAAGTCGGAACCCGTTTGATCAGGCCCTTTTTTTGATAGTTTTGTGTAGGGGAAAACTACTACCGTCAAATCGCCTTCAAATTCCTTGCGAGTCATCTGAATCTGAACACTATCAGAATCAATATCAGCATCATACAAAGACTTAAGGGCCTTACAAACATCTTGTTTGATCAGTAATTCAATATTCATAATGGAAGTTGATTTTAAATGCGCTGCAAATATAACTAAATACCGAAATTTGACATTAAATAATAGCTCTATGGGTAAAGCAAAACGATGATTTTTATCAAAAGAACTAGCTGAAAATATTCTATCTCATAAAGAAGAATGTTTCGAACTGAACTTTTCGCGCTTTCTTATATTTCTGATCTAACGACATGTTTTCTTCACCCTTTAATGTCTGAACTTCTTGCACTTCACCCAAAGCCCTAACCATAATACGGTTTTCAGGGATACCTTTCCTCATCAAATATCGTTTTACAGCTTCCACTCGACGAGCCGATAATTCATCGTTATGTTCTTTGCTACCACGTGGGTCCGCAGTTCCATAAAGACGAATATTCATATTTGGATTTTCGTACATATATTTCATAATCTCATTAAGCTCTTTTTCAGCCTCAGCATCAAGCTCATACTCATTTGTTTCAAAATATACTTCAGGTGGGGTTTCCTGATTCATTGTTGGCCATACAGCTTCTGGAGGCTCAGGACAACCTAAGTATTCCATTGGTCCATATTCATCTGGGCAATGGTCAACATCATCGGTCAAACCGTCACCATCTGAATCGATTGGACAACCATACTCATCAACAGTGATTCCGGGCTGAGTATCTGGACATAAGTCTTTTGGATCGATTACTCCATCACCATCGGTATCTGGGCAACCATTGTATTTTGGAATACCTGGAAGATCAGGACAATCATCAATTTTATCCATTATACCATCACCATCCCTATCTGGGCATCCATTGAATTGTGGCAACCCCGGATCATCAGGACAATCGTCCAAGTAATCAGGAATACCATCTTTATCTCTATCTTTTGGGCAACCAACTTCATCTACTTCAACACCTTGAGGCGTATCAGGGCATTCGTCCTTGTCGTCTGTAACACCATCTTTATCTGAATCTTTGGGCCCACCTAGCTTCACAAAAACTCCAATTCTTGCGCCACCAAATTTATCATTCTTCATGTCGATAGCAGCACCGTCGATTTCTTCGGTCGTTGCCATATTGGTATTTATTTCAGCAAATAGACTGATTTTCTTTGTGATATCATTTTTAAAACCAATGATACCTGTAAAAGCAACCTCATCAATAAAATGAGAAAAAGGTTCGCCTTTAAGATCGTAACTATTCCCTTTTGAATTTCCAATCAAATACGCAAATCCTATCCCCACATAAGGTTTTATAAAGAATTTTTCGGGAAGTAAATATCCGTTTGCAAATTTATAGCTGAAAGATAAGCTTGGTGAAACTAGATTTCCTTTCACATTGTAGCTTTGATTGTTGACCGATCCATTTATATTTAATCGGTAATAGTCAATTCCCATCACCAAATCGAGCGATGGATTTAGAAACCGAGAAAGAGCAAGCCCTCCTCCATCATTGCGCTGGTTTAGATCAAAAAGCTGACTACCCAACTCTCCCTTATATTGAAGCATTGAATATGAAGCTTTTACAGCCCATAAATGATCAAAATCCTGAGCACAAAGATTCCGTTGAGAAAGACTTAATATAATTCCAACTACAAAAGTTATATAAATTGATTTCTTAATCATTAAACATTTAAGAATGCAATGAGAACAAATATAACATTTTACTATAAAAAGACTTTAATCATCGTCAAAATAAAGAATGAAACGAGCATGCTGTTAAGTTAATTCTAAAAGTAGGCAGCACAATCGTAGATCAGCGGAGCTAAAAGTGCATGAAACGAAGTTCTATGAAACAAAAATATAAGTTCAAGAGGAAACCTCGTAGTATGCGATATCCATGAGAACATTCAAATATTCAATAAATTAACACCGTTATTTTCTCATGAAAAATTATTCGCTATTTTTGGGTGCATGTATACTGTTATTGATATAGAAACCACCGGAGGAAGCAATAATTCAGGAAAGATAACTGAAATTGCAATCTTCGTATTCGATGGAGAAAAAATTACAGATTCATTTGTAACGCTCGTTAATCCTGAATGTTATATTCCACCTTTCATTTCAAATCTGACTGGAATTACAAATGAAATGGTTGCTCATGCACCCAAATTCTATGAAATAGCCCGAAAAATTGTTGAAATTACTGCAAACAAAATTTTTGTTGCCCACAATGTTGGTTTCGATTACAATTTTATAAAAAAAGAGTTTCACGATTTAGGGTACAACTTCAATCGAAAAACGGTTTGTACTGTTGTTCTCTCAAGAAAATTGTTTCCTGGGCACTCATCATATTCTCTTGGGAAAATTTGCAACGATTTAGATATCAACATAAACGGAAGACACCGAGCCGAAGGCGATGCTCTAGCCACGGTTGAACTTTTCAGAAGGCTTTTGATTAAACACCAGCAAAATGAGCTGAGTTTATTCAAATAAAAAGGCCACTGTTACATGGCCTTCTTATATTATACTATTCTTCGGATTTAACTTCAGTTTCTTCATCAAAATTGAGTAAATCTTTTTCAGAAAGAATTTTATACCATTGCATAACTTTCTTCATATCTGAAACATATACTCTATCTTGATCATAATCGGGCAAAACCTTAAGAAAGTACTCCTTCAAAACATTTGATGAAGATTTTTGATCAATTCCTTTTTTTAATTCGTCATCCGACAGAATTTTTTTATAAATCTCTTTCAATGAAACTTCACCTGAATTCGTATAAATAGCAATATCCTCAAGTGAAATAATTTTATTCGTTGAAAAAGTCGGAAACCGTTTTCCATTCAATAACGACTCAACAATAATTGAATTATTACCTTTTGAAATTAATTTGAACAAACCTGGTTGTCCAGAAATAGCCAGAATTTCTTTTAACATATTAAAGACTACTTTAAAATTTTTGCCGAAGATAATAAAAATGTTTCCAGTGAATTTATTCTTATTTTAAATTGAAAGTCTTTGAAATACCAATTTTAATCCATCTCCCTGGCTGAATGATGTTTCCAATATCAAAATATTCTTTGTTAAAAATATTATTAACACTTCCATATACAATCCAACCAGAATAATTCCACATTATTTTAAAATCAGAGGTAATAAATGGTTTATAACTGGTCATCCCAACCGAAACCTTATCTACAATTTTTTCATATTCACCATTTCTGTCAGAAAAATTAACGTGCCAGTTCGCATAGATATTCTTCCAGATAGAATGGTTAAGATCAATATCAAACCTGTGTCTTAAATAGTTAAGAGAATAGTTTGATATATAATCGGTTTCAAGTTTATCTTGATTAATAAATGTATAATTGACTTTGAGTGTATTAATAAATTTTTGATCGGGCATCAATTTTCTAAAATCTGCTGTAGCCGAAAATTCTACTCCCGAAGTATTTAATCTTGTATAATTCAATGTCTTCCATTTTTCATCAAGATTTATCTTAACCCAATCAATCATATTTTTTCCTTGACTATAAAAACCGGCGAAAGAGCAATTAAGTCCCTTATAATTAAATCGATAACCAACTTCATATCCAATTGCCTCTTCGGCCGAAAGGTTTGAGTTGCCCTCATTACTTGGACTTGAATAATAAAGCTCTGTAAATGTTGGCATTCGCATGGTTTTATTGGCAGATGCAAATACTGACGATTTTTCGTTAAACTGATAATTCAAATCTACTCCAGGGTAAATAAACCATTTAAAGCCCATGTCACTATTTCGGGTCAAATTTAGCCCCACATTGACCATTAACTTTGAAAAGTATCTTTTGTGCCCAACAAACGAAGAAAAATTTGTTCTTGAATGAAAGCGGTTAAGCAAAATTGTATCGTTTACGGGACTTTTTACCTGATTTACAACAATTTCGCCAAGGTTGTTACTCCAAATTGTTTCTGACCGCAAATCAACACCAAAAGTTGTAACCGAGTTTGAGCTATGAATATAACTTGCAAACAGGTTTGAACCAAAAACATCATTTGTATGATAATTTGAATACAGATTGGGATTATCACGAAAAAGTAAGAACCTGTCGTTATGCCTTCGGTAGTAAAATTTAGGTTCCAGTTGAAACTTATTGACACTTGTCTTAATCGACAATGAAGTCAGAAGCGTTTGGGTTTCTTCGTACTGATTCAAGTATTTAGCTGAATAAAAACTATTTGCCCCAAAACTTTTATCGGAGTAACCAACTTGCAAAGTACTTTCACTATTCCGATTTGAAATTTTTCCACTATAGAAGAAATTAGTGTTATCAAAATCAGTATTATCAACATAACCAGAAGATGAAGAATGGTTTACAGATAATAGATGGGTTGAATTTTTAACTGCAAAATTTGCAGATACTTTTTCTGAATTCAGCAAAAAATTGCCGCCTTCAAGTTCAATCTTCAGAAAAGGATTTTTTGAATTCGTTGTGATAAAGTTGATTGCACCTCCAAATGCGCCAGGTCCAAATTTCCAAGAACCAGGACCTTTTAGGATTTCAATACTCTCAACAACAGAAAAATCAATAGGAAGGTTTAAATTGTGATGCCCCGTTTGAGGGTCGGTTACATTTACCCCATTTAGCAAGATAAGAACCTGATCGAAAGAACTTCCACGAATGGATACATCGGCCTGAACACCATTAATACCTCGTTGCCTGATGTCGATGTTCGAGGCATATTCTAGCAACTCATTAATTGACGAGATGGCCGCCCGCTCAATCTCAGCTTTAGAAACCACAACCACTACCCTACTCATATTTGAATATGTCTCGGGTAGCAGATCCGATGTAACATCAATAGATTCAAGGTCGTAACTTTGAACTACAGATGTTGTATCAACCTGAGCCGCAAGAACATCGTGATTAGCAAACCTAAGATAAATAGCTAATAGACAACCTATTCTTACTACTTTCTTTAAGCTGCAAAAAACCGAATATCCCTTACTGTTCCACCGTCGAAAGGTTAATGTCTGTTTTTTTGAATTAAATACTTCTCTCATTTTAATGTATTAGTTAAAAATAAGCTCCAAATATAGACCTGTTTTGAACTTTTTGTGATTTTGTTCATCCAAATAATTCTTTTAGAATATAAATTTTCAAATTAAAAAATCTACAACACCACACAATCAGAATCATTAAGCATTTGATTTACATTACAAAAAATCATTAACCTTGACTTATATCCAAATTATAACTAACTTATATATCGAAATAAGAATAGCATCAATGTTAAATCATGTTTAATCAAACCAACAATTAACACTTAAGGATATTTTTATCTTTATTTATTTCTATCTTTGATACATATTTATAACAACCAATAAAACTAAATTATATGTCAAAAGTTCAATTCAATTCAAACCTTTTAAGCCTGCAAAGGAATTTGAAGTATTATGCATTAAGCCTTACTTCGGATAGTGACAGAGCTAATGATTTATTGCAAGAAACTTTTGTTAAAGCATTAACATATAGTGACAAATTCTCTGAGGATACAAATTTCAAGGCTTGGGTTTACACCATTATGAAAAACACTTTCATAAATGACTATAGGAAAGCATCAAAATCAAGAAATAGTCTTAGTGGATCAAATAGCGAATTTCACCTTTTAGTGGCTAAGGACAAGCTATATCCTTCACCTGAGTCGTTTTACTCATCCAATGAGATAGAAAAGAGCATAGCAGCTTTAGAAGATGAATACCGTATTCCTTTTCAAATGTTTTTGGATGGATACAAATACAAAGAAATTGCTGAAAAATTAGAACTGCCACTAGGAACAGTTAAAAGCAGAATTTTCTTTACACGAAAAAAATTGTCTGCCACATTAAAAGATTTCGTAAAATAAATAAGTTATAATCATCGTTATAAAGGTTACTGAATTCAGTAACCTTTTTTGTTTTGTAGTGTTTTGACATTTATCCCATTCTGCAATTAATTATTTTGCTTATTTTTACATATAAATTGATGAGATGAAAAGGATATTGTTGCCCATCTTCTTGTTTTTTTCGGCTATTGGGCTATATGGTCAAAGCCCTGTAAACATTGGTTTAAAGCTTGGAGCCAACAGCTCATCTTTAATAACCAATGTGGACGATTTTTTTGAAGAAAGTGAAGTTAATCACTACTTTGCAGGCGCTTTTGTTCGTGCAGGTCTAGGGAGAATGTATATTCAACCAGAAGTCTATTTTAACACAAAAGGAGGCGACATTTCTACATCTATTTATGATTTGTCGTATCAAACTATTGATGTTCCAATTTTAATTGGAGTCAATTTAATCAACAAACCCATTTTTAATTTCAGATTTTTTGGAGGCCCAGTTTTATCGTATATAACCTCGGCCGAAACTTCCGAATTGCTCGATTTTAATATTGAAGAACTTAAAGATAACTACATAGGTATTCAGACCGGAATTGGTTTTGACTTATGGTTTTTAACAATTGATGCGCGGGTCGAAAGCAGTTTTAATATTTTTATTGATGAAAGCAATGTTTCTGCCACAAATAGAATGTATCTTATTTCAGCAGGAATAAAACTCTTCTGAAAACCTCTCCCCTTTTTCCCATACAAAATAATATATAACAAATTACTGTGCATAAAGGCCTCAATGTCTTTTTATGTAAAAAATGAACATTGTTAACAAATCGTTGTTTCATCAGTAATTATAGAGCAATAAAATACTCTTAAAATCGAAATCAGATAAAAAACCCTACTTTTGCGCGACTTTTAAACAAGCATATGATATCAATTCGAAATATTGCAATTATTGCACACGTAGACCACGGTAAAACTACTTTGGTTGACAAAATGTTACTAGCAGGAAAACTTTTTAAAGATCACGAAAGGCCAGGAGAATTAATCATGGATAATAATGATCTTGAAAGAGAAAGAGGAATTACCATTCTTGCCAAAAACGTTTCAGTAAATTATAAAGGAACCAAAATTAACATCATTGATACACCGGGTCACGCCGATTTTGGCGGTGAAGTTGAACGTGTTCTCAACATGACCGATGGAGTTATTTTGTTAGTAGATGCGTTTGAAGGACCAATGCCTCAAACCCGCTTTGTTCTTCAGAAAGCAATACAATTAGGTCTAAAACCAATTGTAGTAATTAATAAGGTAGATAAACCAAATTGCAGACCAGAAGATGTGCACGAAATGGTTTTCGAACTCATGTTCAGTTTAAATGCCACAGAAGATCAGCTAAATTTCTGCACTATTTATGGCTCGGCTAAAGAAGGATGGATGTCTGATAATTGGAACAACAAAACCGACGACATTACCGTACTTTTAGATGCCATTGTTGAACATATTCCTGCTCCAAACATTGGAAAAGGAACACCACAGATGCTTATATCTTCTATTGTATATTCACCATACTTGGGTCGAATTGCAGTAGGACGATTACACCGAGGTGAATTAAAAGAAAATCAAGCAGTAAGTTTATGCCATCGTGATGGTTCAATTGCCAGAACACGAATAAAGGAGATAAACATTTTTGATGGTCTTGGAAGGTTAAGTGTACCTAATGTAGAAGCCGGAGAAATTTGTGCTTTAGTCGGTATTGACAATTTTGATATTGGTGATACAATTGCCGATTTCGAAAACCCTGAACCACTGCCACCAATTGCTATCGACGAACCAACAATGAGTATGTTGTTCACAATCAACAACTCACCGTTCTATGGTCAAGATGGTAAATATGTTACATCTCGTCATATTTATGACAGGCTTCAAAAGGAACTTGAAAAAAATCTTGCACTCAGGGTTGAAGAGACTGGCAGTGCCGATTCTTGGACTGTTTATGGCCGTGGTGTACTCCACTTATCGGTTCTGATTGAAACAATGCGCCGCGAAGGTTTTGAACTACAAGTTGGTCAACCTCAGGTTATTATAAAAGAAATTGATGGCGTAAAATGTGAGCCGGTTGAAGAACTTACAATTGATGTTCTTGACGAATATTCTGGCCGTGTAATTGAATTAGTATCGCGAAGAAAAGCTGAAATGCTTTCGATGGAAAGAAGTGGAGACCGAACTGTACTTCAATTCATAATTCCATCAAGAGGTATCATTGGCTTGCGAAACAACATCTTAACTGGTACTGCTGGCGAGGCAATCATGTCTCATCGCTATCTTGAGTATCAACCTTACAAAGGGGATATTGAAAACCGATCAAACGGATCGCTCATAAGTTTAGAAACCGGTACTGCTATTGCTTATGCTCTTGATAAACTTCAAGATCGTGGAAAATACTTCGTTAAACCTGGAGATGAGGTATATGAAGGAATGGTAATTGGAGAAAACAGCCGAGATAGTGATATTACAATAAATGTAACCAAAGGGAAGAAACTCACAAATATGCGAGCTTCAGGTTCTGACGATAAGGTTAAACTTGCTCCCCCTATTGTTTTTTCTCTTGAAGAAGCTTTAGAATACATTCAAGGAGATGAATATGTTGAAGTTACACCTAAGATTATCAGATTGAGAAAAATTCAACTCAAAGAAATTGATCGAAAAAGAAGTTCAAGATAAAGTCCTAAAAAAAATCCGGTCTAACGATCGGATTTTTTTTATTTTAACTACTAGCGTCAAATCAAAACCATCCAAATAAGAAATTCATATATACTCCAAGACTAGAAAAGTTGTCATCGTTCATATTTTGGATGTTATTTACATTTAATATTCGCCTATACTCGGCTCCAATATTTACTTTAAAGAATCGGGTCAAATTAACTTCTGCCGAAATAGAAGGAGTTACAACAAAGACGTTATCATTTAGAAATTTACTTTCAGTTGTACTGTATCCATTAATATTTCCCCATCCTAATCTTGTACTAATTACAGGATGAATTAATTTTTTTCGGGCAATTTCATAACCAAGCCAAAACCCTCCATGCCCAAAATCAAAATCGGTTAAAGAATTTTCGCCTCCAATGTTTAGTGAATTTGTAAGACCTTCGCCATAACCACCAAAGAAGAAATTATTAATAATGACACCTCCGCCTCCACCCATTAGGTGTGCAAATTCGCCATTAATTGCAGTAAAACTCATAGTCGGGCCCCCAAAACCCGATATTCTTTTGATTTCTATGGTATTCATTACAGTCTGCACTTCATCTTTCTTGTAACTTTTGTCGGACTCAAATTCTTGTGCAAAAGAAAACGTTGCGTAAAAAATTGCTAGAAGGATAAACGATAATTTCTTCATGTGTTCTTGATTTTTATATTAAAAAAAGTTCATATTTGTTCACTTCCATAAAAGACAGTAATATATGTAATAGGTTGCAAAATGTTCTGATTATTTATGACCGTATGTTTCAATAATTGAAGCATTGAATGTAGTTTTGAAAAATGGTGTTTACATGTATTGATAAAATTGATGTGGATAAACATCGTTCAAATGAGAAAAACCGTTATTTTTAACATCGAAAAATAAGTTATAACAATATTGTCAAACTCAAAAAAAATTACAGTTATGAAGAAATCCTTGTTTATTGCTATGTTTGGTATGCTATTTTTAGTTGCTTGCAGTAACAACAAAAACAAACCAGCTGAAGCAGTTGAAGAAGAAACTGCTATTGAACAAGTTCAAGAAGAGGCTAATGAAGTAATTGAAGAAGCTGTAGAAGAAGTTGCTGATTCTGCGGCTATTGAAACAGAAGAAGTTGCTCAGTAAGATTAAATAAAAAAAAGAGGTTTTCAAAAAAACCTCTTTTTTTTATTTCTTATTTCAGAAATTCTAAAGTATCTTTTGCAATCATGAGTTCCTCATCTGTAGGAACAACCATTATTTTGACTTTCGATTTTTCAGAGCTAATCACAGCTTCAATTCCAAATAAACCAAGGTTTCTAATTTCGTCCATTTCAAATCCCATCCAATCGAGGTCTTCACAAATTCCTTTTCGAGTAAAATCTGAGTTTTCACCAACACCACCAGTGAATATTAGGATATCGCATCCATTCATAGCTGCAGTATATGCACCAATGTATTTTTTCACCCTATAACAAAACATTTTAATAGCCAATTGCGATAACTCATCGCCTGCTGTTGCTGCCTTGTTAATATCTCTAAAATCGGAAGAAATACCAGAAAGCCCAAGCATTCCACTGTGTTTATTAAACAAAGTAGAGGTTGCCTCCACCCCAAGATTTTCTTTTTCCATTAAGTATGTAACAACACCAATATCAAGATCTCCGGCACGAGTTCCCATAATTAATCCTTCAATTGGGGTAAAACCCATCGAAGTATCAACAGAAATACCTTTATCGATAGCCGAAATTGAAGCTCCATTTCCTAAATGGCAAGTAATTATTTTTTGAGATCTATAGTCAACATTTAAAATTTCGCAAGCTCTCAAACTCACATATCTATGGCTAGTTCCATGAAAACCGTACCTTCTTATAGCGTATTTTTGGTATAAACTATAAGGTATTGCATACATATATGCATGTTTTGGCATCGTTTGATGAAATGCGGTATCAAAAACACCAACTTGAACTGTGTCGGGCACTAATTCAGTAATTGCCTCAATTCCTTTAAGGTTAGGCGGATTATGCAAAGGAGCCAAATCGATGCATTTTTCCAGAGCTGCAATTACCTCACTGGTAATCAACACACTTGAATTAAACATTTCGCCTCCATGAACAACCCTGTGCCCTACTGCCGAAATCTCGGATAAACTGGAAAGGCATCCATGTTTTTTGCTCGATAAAACACCGAGAACATACTCAATACCAATTTTGTGATCAAGGATTTCGCCTTCGAATACAACCTGTTCGCCATTTTCTTTTGTCAATTTCAAACAGGAACCATTTAACCCTATTTTTTCGACAAGTCCTTTTGCTAAAACTGTTTGATCAGACATTTCAAACAGTTGGAATTTTATAGATGAACTTCCACAATTCAGAACCAATATTTTCATGCGTATATATCTATTTTAAGTTACTGTTTATCTGTTGGATCGAAAACCGTTTCTTCGAACTTCTATGCCTCCACTTATGGAACTAACTCCATTGCATTCCGTTGATCTACGATTCGCCTAGATTATACATATCCTTGTTGTGGCAGTTATCTGCCATGCTCGTTTCATCCGTATATATCTTTATTAAGTTTTGATGAATCTAACTAAATAATTTTCACTTGAATAAACGTGAGAACTGAAAGAATTCTTTTATTTGATCCTTTCGCCATTTTCATCATAGGAGAAAAAGCCTTGGCCCGATGATACTCCAAAATGACGTTGTCTTATCAACTTCCTAATTAATGGGTTGGGTTTAAATCTTTGATCGCCAAATTCGTTAAATAATTTTTCCATCCAACGAGCAACACGGTCAATGCCCATAATGTCTGCAATAGAAAAAGGCCCCATCCGCATACCCCAGCCAATGTGCATTAAATGCTCTATATCTTCTTTTGAACCAACACCTTCCTGAACCATTTCACAAGCTTCGTTAATCATTACGGTAAGCATTCTTACACTAATCAATCCTAACGATTCTTCAACCGGAATTGGTTTACGTTTAACCATTCGGATGAACTGGGTAACTTTTTCGTACGCTTCGGTTGAAGTGTAAAGGCCTTTGGTGATTTCTACAATCCTTGCATCTACCGAGTTGATCATAAAATGAATGCTAATGCAACGATCTCTACAAGCAAGGTCTTCGGTTAGGTCAGAAATAATCACTGTCGCAGAATTTGAAGCAATAATGCAATTTGAATCAACAATTTTCTCCAATGTCTCGAACACTTTTTTCCGGGCATCAATAGTTCTGCTAATTCCAGTGTTTCCTGCAGTTTCAATAACCAAATCGCAGTTTCTCAGGTCTTCGATCGATGTTGTGCCTTTTATTCTTGACATAACAGCTTTTTTTTCAGACTCTGTAGCTCCCCAATTTTTAATTCGACTTTCCATAATAGCTTCAATGCTATCTTTCGAATTCTTTATTCTCTCTTCTGATGTTTCCCAAAAGGTTACATCCATTCCATAAGAACTACAAACCCTGGCAATGTATTGGCCATCATTTCCACAATAAACAATACCTACTTTAGAAAAGAGTGTCGTTGATTTTTTCTGTTTACTAAGCCCAAAATCTGAAATAGACTCAACAATTTTATCTGCCATAACCTACAATTAATCGAAAAAAATTAAAAAATATTAGCTGCTTGTGTTGCGGTAATAGCAACCATATTTACAATATCACTAACCGAACAGCCACGAGAAAGATCGTTTATAGGTGCAGCCATACCCTGCAATACTGGGCCAACAGCTTCGGCTCCAGCTAAACGCTGAACTAATTTATATCCAATATTTCCAGATTCGAGCCCAGGGAAAACCAAAATATTGGCTTTTCCAGCAACTTTACTTCCTGGAGATTTCAACTCTCCAACTTCTTTAATAAGAGCGGCATCCAATTGAAGTTCTCCATCAATCAAAAGATCAGGAGCTAATTGCTTTGCTCGAGCAGTTGCATTTACTACTTTATCGACTAAAGGATGTTTTGCGCTCCCTTTTGTTGAGAAACTTAGCATTGCCACGCGAGGCTCAATACCTGCAATTGCGGTAGCTGTTTTTGCTGTAGTAATTGCTATTTCAGCTAATTCGACCTCAGTCGGATCGGGCATTACGGCACAATCGGCAAATACTAAAATACCATCATCACCAAATTTTTGATCGACAAACATGAAGAATGCACCTGAGACAACACTACATCCTGACATGGTTTTGATGTACTGGAATGCAGGTCGAAGTACATCGCCAGTTGCATTAATTGCACCGGCAAGCTCTCCATCGGCATCGCCACATTTAATCATCATAGGACCAAAATAGAGGGGATCGTTAAGAAGATTCAATGCTTCGTCTTTGGTTAATCCTTTACTTTTTCTGATTTCCATCATCTTTTCAGCATAAGCTTCCCTTCTTGGATCAGTTTTAGGGTTAACAATTGTTGCTCCAGAAATATTCAAGCCACTTTTAGATGCACTTGCTGATATCTCATCTTCATTGCCCAATAAAATTAGCTGAGCTATTTTTTCTTTCAGAATTATCTCGGCAGCTTTTAGTGTTCGGGGTTCATTTCCCTCGGGCAAAACAATTCGCTGATTGTACTGCGAGGCTTTCTGTTTAATTTTTTCAAGAAGTTCCATCTCTATTTAACTTTTAAAAAGAAGTACAAAAGTAACCATTTTAAATTGTTCAAATAAGAAAAAAAGTCTTTTCGAAAAAATATTTCAACAATTTAAATATCTTGAAATGAACACAATCACGTAACTTCCAATAAGAATGAAAATTAACATCATAGCCTTTTTCTTCCTAAACATACAAAATACAACAGGTATAAAAGACGAAGAATTACTTAATAGAAATGAATTAAAGCGTAATCATCATTTAAATAAAGCAATACACAAAATAAATTCGTGAATTTGAAAAAAAATGATGGTTCAATTCGTTTTTTAAAAAGATTAACTCAGGTTACTATTAAAAAAAGTGAAAAGAAAAAAGGAGATACTCAAAAGTGTTATTTTTGTTCATTATACATTTTATCATGAGAAAATACACACTGATTTTATTGCTTTTAGTCACACTTTCCGGTTATTCTCAACTTAATACTGATAATGCGATACTTACAGGCAGAAGTCGCTTGTATTTTGGCAATTATACTGGTGCTATTCAGAGCTTTAATATGGTAATAAGAATAAAACCTTTTTTGCCGGAACCATATTTTTATAGAGGTGTAGCCAAACTTGAACTTGACGATTTTAGAGGTGCAAAAAAAGATCTCGATAAAGCTATCGAGATTAAACCATTCTTCCCCGAAGCAATTATGTACCGAGGAGTGGTAAATTACAATCTGAAAGAGTACGCTTTAGCAATGGCCGATTACTCTAGGTCGATGGAGCTTGACGGGGAAAATGCTGACATATACAATAATATAGGAATATGCAAAGCTGCAATGAGAGATTTTGAAGGGGCAATTCAAGATTACACAAAAGCAATTGAATCGAAACCAAAGAATTTCAATGCCTACCTAAACCGCAGCATTGCTTATCAAGTGCAAAAAGAATGGGATAAAGCAATTGCCGATTGCAATCAGTTGATAAGAATAAGGCCAAATTCACCCATGGGCTACTTGAGCCGAGGTTTAATAAAGGTTGAAAAACAAGATTTTGCAAGTGCAATGCGCGACTTCGACATGTCGATCTACCTCGATCCTCAAAACGCATTTGCATACATGAACAGAGGCATAATTAAACAACAACTTGAAAGCCTCGAATCGGCTATAATGGATTATGACACTGCACTTAAACTCGATCCATACATGGCAAACGCATACTTCAATCGTGGTCTGGCTAAAGAGACCCTTGGAAAAGAAGGGTATCAGAAGGATTACGACAATGCATCACTTCTCGATCCTCGTTTCGAAAAGCGTCCATGGCAAACCCCCGAAGAACGAAAAGTAGCTCAGCAACAACAAATGCAAGTGTGGCAACAGCAAGCTCAGCAAAGGCAAGCAAAAGCTTCGGGACAGAATTTCGAAGAACAGATAGACTCTAGTGCCATCAAAAGCACTAACCGCAAAGAGATCAACATTGAAGAGTTACAAAAACGTAAAGCAAAAGCAACAATTGTATTAGAGGAAAATAAAAATGACGATGAAGGCGGACGTGTTCAAAATACAAACACAGAAATTCAACTGCTCCCCAACTTTTTTATTTCTAATATCGACAAAAAAAAAGCTGAAAATGAAGATGTTGGATACTTTAATTTGACTATTGAAAATTTAAATGCCCAGAATAATTACAACCCATATTTAACTATTACAAACAATACAAACCAAACAAATTCGAGTACCGAATTTTACAAAAATCAGATTCTGATATTTGATGAGAAAATTCGGCAAAACGATAAAATAGGTGACAACTATTTGTACCGTGGTATTTTTAAAGCTCTGACCAATAATTTTAACGACGCTATTTCTGATTTCGACAAAGCAATTAAAATTGATGAAAAGAATTTACTGTCGTACTTTATGAGAGCCAATACTAAAGCTAAAATGATTGAAACAATTGAGAATTTAAAAGCTCAGCATGAAAATATTGGCCTTATAAATAAGGTAGAAAAGTCTGATTCAAAAAAATCGAACGAAGCCTATGACGATATACTAACAGATTATTCTGTAATACTTTATATGAACCCAAGTTTTTACTTTGGATACTTCAACCGTGGTAATATTTATTGCAAAAATGAAAAATACTATTCAGCAATTGACGAGTATGATAAAGCACTATCTATTGATCCAGAGTTTGCTGAAGCATATTATAACCGCGGGTTAGTAAAAATACT
>Ga0209373_10002174_pt1 | contig 20300 bp, 18 predicted proteins | sample Higcelweek5metaG_FD_187173 | JGI IMG/M metagenome (GOLD analysis project Ga0209373, IMG submission 187173) | Freshwater pond sediment microbial communities from the University of Edinburgh, under environmental carbon perturbations - High... | ecosystem: Environmental > Aquatic > Freshwater >... | reverse complement strand
CGTCGGTGATTTTGTTAAAGTGTTTCTAAAGATTAAAGAAGGCGCCAGAGAACGCATACAGATTTTCGAAGGATACGTTATCGCTCGTAAGGGCGGCGGTTTATCTGAGTCAATCACAGTAAGAAGAGTTACATATGGTGTCGGAGTAGAAAGAATATTACCTGTTCATTCTCCTAAGATTGAGAAAATTGAAATTGTCCGTAAGGGCAAAGTCAGAAGAGCTAAGCTCTATTACTTACGGGATCGTGTCGGTAAATCGGCTAAGATCACCGAGAAACTCGTCAAGCGCGTATAATTTAGTTCGTTTGAAATTTCTGCCCGGCAGCAATGATTTGCTTCCGGGCAGTTTTTTTGCTTTCTTCTGGTATTATTGTAATTGCGGAGGTGATTTTATGAGTGTTGAGATTAACTGGTTTCCGGGTCACATGAAAAAGGCGCTCGACGAACTGTCGGATCGCCTTAAACTCGTTGACATAGTCTTTGAGACTTGTGATGCTCGCATCCCGTTATCCAGCAGAAATCCGGAGCTTAATCGTATTATCCGCGACAAACGTAGGATTATTGTGCTCAATAAGGCAGATCTTGCGGATGAAATTGAAACAAAGAAATGGATAAACGAATTAAATAAATCGGGAGCATCGGCTGTTGCAGTCGATTCCATTCACAAAAAGGGACTCATTCAAATTCGCAATTTATCCGAGCAACTGTGTGCCGAAGTTTTGGAGAGGGCAAGAAACAAGGGCAGAATCGGCAGGCCGGTTCGTGCCATGGTGGTCGGTATTCCTAATTCAGGTAAGTCAACACTGATTAATTCCATGTGTAACCGCAAGATTGCCATCACAGGGGACAGACCGGGTGTGACAAGAGGTTTTCAGTGGGCAAAATCAGATTCGAATCTGGAGCTCATGGATATGCCAGGCGTTCTTTTGCCAAATCTCGGATCTAACCGTAATAAGCTGTGTCTTGCACTTACCGGAGCGATAAAAACACAGGTGACTGACTCTGTTTCCGTTTCCATGGATGGCATGACTATGATTCAATCGCTTTACCCTGATTACATTAGTCAACGGTACGGGATTCCCGCAGAATCAGATATAAGTGATGTGCAGAATCAATATGACCGGTTTTTAACGGCGGCGCGAGCAAAAGGTTGTGTTTTATCCGGTGGCAGAGTAGATGAAGAACGTTTTGCTGCATTATTTCTGGATGATTTTAGAAGTGGCAGGATCGGAAGAATTTCTCTGGAAAAGGTTCTGGATAAATAGAACTTATTTAATGCATCTTTAGGGTGAAGGTTAATGAATCGTACTGAACTAATGATCGAAAAATATGCAAGAATGTCTAAATTTGAAGACGAAGCCAGAAATTCCGGTTTTTTGCAAATCGCCGGTATCGATGAAGCCGGTCGAGGTCCGCTTGCAGGCCCGGTGGTCGCAGCCGCATGCATTTTGCCGGATGACTATATGATTTTGGGTTTGGATGATTCAAAAAAACTATCTGCATCGAAAAGAGAAGTGCTTTTCGAGGAAATCATACGACACTCAATTTCCTATTCAATTGTACGCATGGAACCGGTAATCATTGATCGAATCAATATTCTTGAGGCGACTAAAAAAGCAATGATGCAGTGTATTTCTGAACTTCATATCAAGCCGGACATTGTACTTGTCGATGCAGTTGACTTGAAACAAATCGCGATGTCATGCAAGCCGATTATTAAAGGTGATGCGCTGTCCAATTCGATTGCCGCCGCCTCAATTCTGGCAAAAGTCTATCGCGATAAACTGATGTGTGAATATGACACCGTATTCCCGGGCTATGGCTTTTCGCAGCATAAGGGATATGGAACTGCTCAGCATTATGCTGCGCTGAAGGCTTTGGGGGTGTGTTCAATTCATAGACATTCATTTCTTAAAAGCTTCTTTTCAGGTGATGTTGGAAATTGATTGAATTGTCGTATATTTCTTCCGGATGAACTCGCACGATCTGCGATAATTGATTCATGGAGACTTATATGACTAACAAGCTGAATACACTTCGCATAGGGAAGACATCGGAAGCGGCAGTAAGGAAACTTTTCATTCGAAAAGGGTATAGGGAAATAGCCAGAAATTACTTTGTGCACAAGATCGGTGAGTTGGATCTTGTATTTATTAAGGATGAAACAGTTTATGTCGTAGAAGTGAAGTCAAGAAATATGAATAACCTTTACGGCGGACCGGAGTCGGCGATTACCGGTTTGAAGAAGAAGAAAGTATATGCGACCACAGCAAGATTAATTTCACAATATGGACTTGATTCCTATGACATTAAGTTCCTTGCCGGCTGTGTAACACATGACTCCGAAGGGGTTGTAGTCAAAATAGAGATTTTACCGTTTTAATGCAAGATAGTTGTTAATTCCCGTCATTATAGGCTATAATGTCGCGACAATACTTGATAGAATTGGAATCATGATGCAAGATCATGATGGTGCAATTTCTTTTATAAAGAAAATACATTTTCGGGAGGATCTTTATGTTGCCGTATAGTCAAATGGATCAACAAATGCTTGAAAGTTTGAAGGAAACCTTGCTTGCTCAATACAATGAAATTCAATCTTCAAGGCTTTCCCTGGACATGACACGGGGGAAACCGAGTCAAGAACAACTTGATCTTGCACAGCGCATGTTAAATATAATATCGCCCAACGACGTTTTTTCAAAAGAAGGCGACTGCCGAAATTACGGAATACCCTTCGGCATTATTGAAATCCGGGAGTTTTTCGCGGATATTCTCGGAACCAAGGCGGAGCTGGTGGTTGCCGGGAATAATTCAAGTCTATCGATGATGTTTGACACCTTAATGAGATCGATGGTTTTTGGTGAAATCGAGTCGGAAAGACCCTGGTTACTTGAACAAGACCGTAAATGGATTTGTCCTGTACCGGGCTATGATCGTCACTTTTCGATCACTCAAACTCTTGGATTCAAGATGATTCCTGTTCGAATGAATTCGGATGGACCCGACATGGACGAAGTGGAGAAAATAGTCGCTTCTGACCCTTCCGTAAAAGGAATGTGGTGCCTTCCGCAGTACAGCAATCCGGACGGGTATGTCTATTCGGAGGCGGTTTGCAGACGTCTGGCGTCGATGAAGACGGCAGCCGGCGATTTTCGAATCCTTTGGGATAATGCATATGTCGTTCATCATTTATACAGTGATAAGAAGGGGAGCATCCCGGACATATTGTCGCTTGCCGAGATGCATGGAAATCCGAATCGATTCTACGAATTTGCCTCAACTTCCAAAATTACATATTCCGGCGCCGGAATTGCATGCATCGCCTCCAATCGTGACAATATCGAGCGTGCTGAGAAGATGTTTGTTATTCAGTCCATTGGCCCGGACAAAATGAATCAACTTCGTCATGTCAGATATCTTCCGGACAGTGATGCGCTTCGAATCGTAATGGAAGCACAAGCCAAAATAATCCTGCCCAAGTTCGCAGCAACTCAATCGATTTTATCGGAAGAGCTTGATGGAACCGGTATTGCTCATTGGAACAATCCGCTTGGAGGGTATTTTATCAGTTTGTTTGTAATGAACGGGACTGCGAAAAGAGTGGTTTCACTTGCCCGATCTGCAGGAGTATCGCTTACACCTGCCGGTGCAACATATCCATATGGAATTGATCCGGATGACTCGAATATTCGAATTGCGCCATCATATCCTTGCCTCGATGATGTTAAAAAGGCTGTTGCTGTCCTTTGTGTCTGTGCTAAACTATCAGCAGTGGAGAAATTATTGGGGGAATTCTAATGAGAGATAAATATGAGAGTCCTTTAAGCTCAAGATACGCGAGCAAGGAAATGCTCTATTTGTTTTCGCCGGATATGAAGTTCAAAACCTGGCGTAAGTTGTGGATCGCTCTTGCTGAAGCTCAGATGGAACTCGGTCTTTCTATCACACATGATCAAGTGGAAGAGATGAAGCTCCATGCAGACGATATTGATTATGAGACAGCAGAACGTGAGGAACGGATTGTTCGTCACGATGTAATGGCACATGTGCATGCTTTTGCCGGGCAGTGCCCGAAAGCAAAACCAATTATTCATCTCGGTGCCACTTCCTGCTATGTCGGTGATAATACGGACCTTATCATTATGCGGGATGCTTTGCTGCTAATCAGAAAAAGGCTTGTACGTGTTGTCTACGCGTTATCGACATTTGCCACAAAATACAAATCTCTGCCGACACTTGGATTTACTCATTTTCAACCTGCGCAACTTGTGACGGTTGGCAAGCGAGCATCGCTTTGGGTTCAGGATTTGCTTTTTGACATTGAAGAATTGAATCAAATCATTGATGGTCTTAAGCTACTGGGATGCAAAGGCACAACAGGGACACAGGCCAGTTTTCTAAGTCTTTTTGAGGGAGATCACAAGAAGGTAGTTGAGCTTGATCAGCAAATTGCATTGAAGATGGGTTTTGACGATGTATATCCGGTCAGCGGGCAAACGTATTCGAGAAAAGTGGACGCACGGATACTCAATGTTTTATCATCTATTGCTCAGAGTGCTTATAAATTCAGTAATGATATTCGTCTTCTCCAGAGTTTAAAGGAGATTGAAGAGCCATTTGAAGAGAGTCAAATTGGTTCATCGGCAATGGCATATAAGCGCAATCCAATGCGCTCAGAAAGAATTGCCTCTTTATCCAGGTATGTTATTTCAAATTCTGTAAATACGGCGATGACGGCTTCGGCACAATGGTTTGAACGTACTTTGGATGATTCTGCGAATAAGCGCATATGCATACCTGAAGCCTTTCTTTGCATCGATGCTATTTTGATCATTTACGCAAACGTTTCTTCCGGATTAGTGGTATACCCGCAAATGATTCATAACAGAGTCATGGCCGAACTTCCTTTTATGGCTTCAGAAAATATCTTAATGGAGGCCGTTTCCCGTGGAGGAGACAGACAGGATCTACACGAGAAAATAAGACGTCATTCAATGGCGGCGGGTTTATCCGTTAAGCAAGAAGGAAAAGAAAATGATCTTCTGAATAGAATTGCCGCGGACCCGTCATTTTCACTGGATATTGATTCGTTAAATGATCTGCTGGATCCGATTAAGTATATTGGCAGATGCCCGGAACAAGTAGACGCATTTGTTGAGGATTTTGTTAAACCTGTTCTATCTGCGCATGCAGGTGATTTAGGGAATGATACTCCTGAACTGATCGTGTAAGGGGGCGTCGAGCTGATATATTTAGACAACAGTGCGACTACCGAGCCATTACCGGAAGTAATTGAATTAATTACTCGCGAATTATCGGATCACAATCGCTTTGGAAATTCCGGATCACTTCATCAGCTTGGCCGAATTGCGGAGGGAATTATTTCTGAAGCGCGAAAAGCTATTTCCGGCAGGCTTGAAATCAACCCTCTTGAAATTTACTTTACTTCCGGCGGAACAGAGTCAATTAACACGGCCATACGTGGTTATCTGGAAGCAAATCCACGCGCTGGTAAACATATTATTTCAACAGGAACAGAGCATAAGGCGACACTCGAAGTATTGAAATACCTTGAGAAAACGGGATATACAATTTCTTACATTCCGGTATCTTCATCCGGAATTCCGGATTTAGATATTCTGAAGCGCGAGATTTCTAAGGAAACAGCCTTGATTACGCTTACACATGTCAATAACGAAACAGGGGCTATTATGCCTATGTCTGAGATTTCAGAAATTCGCAACAGTATGAATGCAAAAACAAAAATTCATCTGGACTGCGTGCAGTCTCTCGGAAAAATTCCGATTCTTCTGAATGAATGGAATATTGATTTTGCATCCTTTTCCGGACATAAAATTCATGGCGTCAAAGGCATCGGAATGTTATATGTTCGCAGCGGAAACCGGGTCGCACCATTACTTATCGGCGGCGGTCAGCAACGCGGATTACGTTCGGGAACGGAGAGCCCTTATCTGGCTGCTTCGATATCCCTTGCAATAGACAAGGCTTATGAGAACATGGCAGTTTCATATGACAATATTTTTAAGTGCAAACAAATCCTCTTGGATAAGCTTGTGAGTTTACACGCTACGATTCATTCACCGGAAAATTCCTGTCCGTATATTGTTAATTTTACGCTTGGGTCCATAGAGCCGGAAACACTGCTGCATGCCATGGAACAGGAAGATATATATATTTCGACGGTTTCTGCATGTGCATCGAAAACAAAAAAAATCAGTCATGTACTTCTGGCAATGGGAATTGAACGGAGTATCGCAAAAGGAGCTGTGCGTTTGAGTTTATCAAGATTTACAACCGAAGAAGAAATTATAATGACTTGTGATGCGTTGGAGCGAATATCGACTAAGTACGGACTGGGTAAGGAGCATAATGGAAAGTAAATGTGTTTTTCAGAATGTAATACTCGCAAGAATGGGTGAAATCGCTCTTAAAGGCCTTAATCGCGGCAAATTCGAGCATCAACTGCTTTCCAATGTCAAATATGCATTATCGACGATCGGGCGTTTTTCGATCTATCAGAACCAGTCAAGGCTATGGATTGAGGACGCTGATAAAGAAAACCCGCTTCTTTCTGATGAAAAAACAGCTCAAAAAGCATTACAAGCTGCATCGGACGTTTTCGGGCTTGTCTCAGTCAGCCTTGTGCGGAAATTTTCAGGATCAGTGGATGAAATATTAGAGATCGCAACTTTATACGTAGCAGATATTCTTGCCAAAACTAATTTTCAAACTTTCAAAGTTGAAACGAAACGGGGAAACAAGAAATTTCCGCTTGGTTCTTATGAAATATCCTCTGAGGTCGGCGCAAAAATTCTGGACTTATATCCACAACTTACTGTTGATGTTCATAATCCTCAAATTACTATATATATTGAAATTAGAGAATTTATTTATATTTACAGTGAAAAGATTGCCGGTTTCAGAGGCCTTCCTTGCGGAAGCTCTGGGAAGGGAATGCTGCTATTGTCCGGTGGAATTGACAGTCCGGTTGCGGGCTTTATGATGGCTTCAAGAGGTATGAGGCTGGATGCAATATATTTTCATTCATTTCCTTACACGAGTGATCGCGCAAAAGAAAAGGTTATCGATCTCGCAAGAATATTATCAGTTTATGTAGGCAAGATGACACTTCATATCGTTAATTTTACCGAAATACAAATGGATCTGTATAATAACAGCCCACAGGACATGTTGACGGTAACAATGAGACGAATTATGATTCGCATTGCTCAGATCATTGCGATACAATGTAACTGCAAAGCACTTATAACCGGCGAAAGTCTCGGACAAGTTGCAAGTCAGACCCTTGAGGCACTAGTTCTTACCGATGAAGTTGCGGACATGCCGGTATTCAGGCCGTTGATCGGTCTCGACAAAGATTACACAACTCAAATTGCCCGCAGAATCGGATCATTTGAGACTTCGATTCTTCCTTTTGAGGATTGCTGCACCGTATTTGTTGCCAAACATCCTCAAACTCACCCGCAGCAAAGGCATATCATTGATGCGGAGAAAAAATTGGATATTGATGCACTTGTTCAAAAGGGTGTTGACTCCACTGAACGAATTGAGATTGCATAAGCGGAGGCTATCTTGGAAAACGGCAAACTAACCAATCAGGAATTGAAAGATATCGTATTTTCGAGGCTTCCGAAGCTTTCTGATCGTACCGTTTTGGGCGCAAGCATCGGAGCCGATTGTGCCTATGTATCCTTAGGGGATCAGATGCTTGTCGCTTCGACGGATCCGATCACAGCCGGGGGAATGCAGTCCGGAACGCTTGCAGTTCATGTTTCCTGCAACGATATTGTCACATCCGGAGTTAAGCCTATCGGAATAATGATTGTTATACTTGCTCCATCCGGATCATCCAGAGAAGACATCACTCAGATCGTAGAGCAGGCATCATCTGCTGCTGCGGAATTGGGCGTCGATATTATCGGAGGACACACGGAGATAACGGATTCTGTTCGAACCCCAATTGTTACAACAACTGCATTTGGTGTCATTGACGAAAACACTCCCCGTATTCTTGGAAAAGCTTGTCCCGGTGACTCGCTGCTTATGACCAAGACAGCCGCTATTGAAGGAACGTGGATTATCGCAATGAATCATGAAGATCGACTTTTGGGTAACGTTAGCCCTGAATTTATTGCGAGAGCCAAAGGATTTATTTCGAAAATCAGCGTTGTACCGGACGGAGCCCTTGCAACTGCATGCATTCAGGAGAAAGGTCTGAAAACTGACATCAAGAACAGGGAAAGCTCGGTTCATTTGATGCATGATTCAACAGAAGGCGGAATTCTAGGTGCGGCCTATGAAATGGCGGAGTTTTCCGGAATCGGATTAACCGTGAATATCGCAAGAATACCTGTAGATACAGCAACGATAAGCATATGCAAAGCACTTGCTATAGATCCGCTGCGCTTAATCTCATCGGGCTCGATTCTCATTGCAACACCTTGCCCGAATCAAATTATTGAGGCATTAGGTGAAAAAGGCATTACGTGTACAGAGATCGGACAATTCACTGAAACCGGAATGCATTTACAAGATGCAACCGGGAGTTATTCTACATTTGATCCACCGTCACGCGACCTCATATACGATTTGTAGTTTCTGTTTTTATGCTTTACCGAAAGTCAATGATCCAGTATGATATCGGTTGTAGACAATGTAATTGAAGCGGAGGGAAAGTCATGTTTGAACATATTAAGGCTAATGATCCGGAGATTTATCAGGCAATTATGCTGGAGGTTAATCGTCAGCGTTCCAAGATCGAACTGATTGCATCTGAAAATTTTGTGAGCGAAGCAGTCCTTGAGGCAGCCGGTTCACCGCTTACTAATAAATATGCTGAGGGTTACCCGGGCAAGAGATATTACGGCGGATGTGAATATGTGGATATTGTCGAGACTCTCGCAATCGAACGTGCCAAAAAACTTTTCGGCGCCGAGCATGTAAATGTTCAGCCCCACTCCGGAGCACAGGCGAACACGGCAGTATACTTCGCCGTGCTTGATCCGGGTGACACGATTCTGGGCATGGATCTTTCACATGGCGGCCATCTTACACACGGAATGAAGCTCAATGTATCCGGTAAAACTTATCATTCCGAGTTTTATACGGTTTCTCCCGATACAATGAGAATTGACTACGATAAGCTTTTAGAAAAGGCTAAAGAAGTCAAACCTAAAATCATTGTAGCCGGTGCTTCTGCATACCCGAGAATTATTGATTTTAAGCGTTTTCGCGAAATTGCCGATGAAGTAGGAGCGTATCTGTTTGTAGATATGGCTCATATTGCGGGACTTGTGGCTGCCGGTCTTCATCCGAATCCTGTTCCGTATGCGGACTTTGTCACAACTACTACACATAAAACTTTGCGCGGCCCGAGAGGCGGAATTATTCTTTGCAAAGAAAAGTATGCGAAAATTATTGATTCAGCTGTTTTTCCGGGACAGCAGGGCGGACCTCTCATGCACATTATTGCGGCAAAGGCCGTTGCGCTTAAAGAGGCACTCACGGATGAATTCAGACAGTATCAACATAATATAATTAAGAATGCCGCAGCGCTTGCAGATTGCTTGCTTTCTCATGGTTTGAATCTTGTTTCAGGTGGAACAGACAATCACCTGATGCTTCTGGACCTTCGTGGAACGGGTGTTACCGGCAAGGAACTTCAATTACGACTGGATGAAGTGAATATCACTTCAAATAAAAACGCAATTCCTTATGACCCCGAAAAACCTTTCATTACAAGTGGCGTTCGACTTGGGACCGCTGCGGTGACAACGATTGGTATGACAGAATCGGATATGGCAGAAATTGCCGATCTGATATATCTGACACTTATGGAGTTTGAGACCAAGAAGGAAGAAATCCTCGCAAGAGTTGCCGCGCTGACCGGGAAGTTTAATTTATATCCCGAGATTTGACGGAGGAATTTTAAGTGATCGATCCTTTAAAGAGCAAAGAGCCGCTTGCATACCGGATGTCTCCAAGATCTCTCGATGAGTATTTTGGTCAGGAGCATATCATCGGCAAGGGAAAAATGCTCCGCCGGATGATTGAGGCTGACAGACTCTCGTCGATTATCCTTTTCGGGCCGCCCGGTACCGGAAAAACAGCTCTTGCTCGATTGATTGCTCATACGACTTCGTCCGGTTTTGAGAAGTTGAATGCCGTAACGGCCGGCGTCGCAGAAATTAAAAGGGTTATATCAGATACAAAAAACCAATTGCTGAATCCATCCGGAAGAACGGTTTTGTTTATCGATGAGATTCATCGTTTTAACAAGCTCCAACAGGATGCGTTACTGCCGCATGTTGAAGACGGTACATTGATACTCATTGGTGCAACGACGGAGAATCCGTTTTTTGAGGTCAATAAGGCATTAATCTCGCGTTCGACTGTTTTATCCTTGAAGCCCTTAAGCGAGCAAGATATCCGCAATATTCTGCTTCTTGCCCTTAAGGATAAGGAAAGAGGCCTTGGAAACGAAAAAATCGATATTTCGGATGAAGCGATTTCATACATTTCGAATCTATCAAACGGAGATGCGAGAATTGCACTTCGCGCCTTGGAACTCGCATCAATTACAACGCCTGTTGATGCACAAGGAACTGTTCATATTGACGAAAAGATCCTTGAAGACTGTATGCAGAAGAGGAGCATTGCTTTTGATGCAAACGGTGAGAGTCATTATGACAACATCAGCGCTTTTATTAAGTCAATGAGAGGCTCCGATCCAGATGCGGCCATTTTTTATCTGGCAAGGGCTCTTCACGGTGGAGAGGATATTGAATTTCTTGCCCGTCGTATACTGATATGTTCATCTGAGGACGTCGGTACTGCGAACCCGAACGCACTTCTGGTTGCAATGGCGGCGTACCAGGGTGTGATGTCGGTAGGAATGCCGGAAGCAAGAATTCTACTTGCGGAAGCAGCGGTTGTCGTTGCAACCAGCCCGAAATCAAATGCCTCATACATGGCGATTGAAAAGGCCCTATCCGATGTTGAAAATAAACGAACCGGAGAAGTTCCGATGCACCTTCGCAATGCTCCGGTCAAGGGAATGGAGTCACTCGGATATGGGAAGGATTATAAATATGCACACGATTATGCCGGTAATGTAGTTGATCAACAATATCTGCCGGATGAAGTTGCGGGCACAGTTTATTATCAGCCGGGCGGAAATGGCTATGAGAAAAAAATTAAAGAATGGCAAACCATCAAGCAAGATATTCTCAACCAATAAAATATTCAATGTTGAGTAGGCGTAACAATTGTTACGCCATTCATTTGCATGTTCCCATAAAGTTATACATGGCTCGAAACCAAAATAAGAGCAAGAGGTGTAAGTATGGTGGAAAATGTCACCAAGAGAATATATCTAGATAATGCGGCAACGACTTTCGTGAAGCCTGAGGTTGTCGAAGAAATTTCAAGAGTGATGAAAGAATATTATGGAAATCCTTCATCAATCTATGCAGAAGGACAAAGTGCCAAAAGACTTCTGGAACAGTCTCGTGATACGGTTGCGGAGATTTTGAATGCATCCGGATCAGAGATTTATTTTACGTCCTGTGGTACAGAATCCGACAATTGGGCAATCAAGGGAGCTGCACTCAAATACTTCGGCAAGAAGATGCATATTATCACATCATCCGTTGAGCATCACGCGGTTCTGCATAGTTGTAGAGCACTTGAGAAGCTTGGCTATAAAGTAACATACCTACCTGTTAATGATTCAGGACTTGTTTCTCCCGAAGATCTGGAAAACGCAATACAAGACGATACTGCTGTGGTTTCGATCATGATGGCAAACAATGAAATCGGCACAATTCAACCGATAAAAGAATTTGCAGATATTTGTCGCAGAAGGAAAGTGCTTTTTCATACAGACGCCGTGCAGGCTTCCGGTGCCATACCGATTGATGTACGAGATCTGGGTGTAGATATGCTCTCGTTATCCGGACACAAATTTAATGCGCCCAAAGGAGTCGGGCTGCTATACATTCGTAAAGGCGTGACTATCGACAATTTCATGGACGGTGGGGCTCAGGAGCGAAATCGCCGTGGAGGAACCGAAAATTTGCCCTATATTGCAGGATTTACAAAAGCGTTGCAACTATCAGTTAAGGAAATGGCGGAATCGACTCTGCGGATTAGTAAAATTCGTGATAAATTGATCGATATGATTTATGAAAACATTCCTTATGTCCGGTTGAACGGAAGTCGTGAACATCGCTTGCCCGGAAATGTAAATTTTTCCTTTGAGTTTATTGAAGGTGAATCATTACTTTTGATGTTGGATCATTATGGTTTTGCCTGCTCGAGTGGCTCAGCGTGTACATCCGGTTCCCTTGATCCGTCTCATGTTCTTCTTGCACTGGGTCTGCCGCATGAAGTAGCCCACGGATCACTTAGAATCACCATTGGTAAAGACAATTCCGAAGAGGAAGTTCTAAGCATAGTTCCTGTGCTAAAACTGATTTCAGAAAAGCTTCGGGCGATGTCACCACTTTATGATAATTACTTGAATAATAATTTGCTGACTAACATGGTATGCAATACATGTGAAACCAATTAATGAAAAGAGGGAAAGAATATGCTTTATAGTGACAAGGTGATGGATCATTTTATGAATCCCAGAAATGTTGGAGAGATCGAGAATGCTTCTGCAACAGGAACCGTTGGAAATCCCAAATGCGGAGATATCATGAGGGTTTTTCTCAAGATAGAGAACAACATTATTGAAGATGCAAAATTTAAGACATTTGGCTGTGGCAGCGCCATTGCAACGTCCAGTATGGCGACGGAAATGATCAAAGGGAAGACGTTGGACGAAGCCCTTGAATTGACCAATAAAGCGGTTGCAGAGGCTCTGGATGGCCTTCCGCCGATCAAGATGCATTGTTCGTTACTTGCCGAACAGGCTTTCAAGGCAGCGATTAAGGAATACTATGAAAAAACGGGAGGAATTCCGGAAGATAAAAAACATTATTTTGATGTATTACAAGAAGATGAACATAGTGTATAATGATTTTTAGGTGTACCAATTTTGGTCATGGAGGAACTTGAAATGAATGAACGCAACCGTAATATGCGTTCTTCTTTTGTTTATGTGGGGAACAAAAGAAGAAAAGCAACACTTTTTCTAGTGTTAACTTTTGTTCTCCTGTTCTTAACTGCGTGTAGCGGCAATAAGCCGCAGGATCCGGTAGACGAATCGAAAATCAATGAGAGTCCCGTTAATGTCGCCCGAGTTTATGTCGAGGCCGTTTTTTCGGGCAATTATCTATTGATGTTTAATTGCTATCCGCAGGAATTTGTTGTTCAGATGTCGGAAGGCGATTTAGCAAAAATGGAGGCCTGGAGTGAAGATATTAGCGACTCACTGGCTTTAAGCAAATCTGAATTCGTCGGAACAAAAGGTTCCGATGCAAAGGATTTTGTTTCCGAGCCGGAGTCCGATTTGTATCAAAACACGATAACCGATATTTCCGAGAAAGAATTCGTTGACGCATCCCAAATTACCGATATTCAAAAATGCAATATCCAGCTTTTTTTCGAAATTGATGGTTCAAGCAAATATCAAACTGTATCGGTGATTGTTTTTCAAATTGATCAAAGTTGGTATGTATATGAAATGGAATCAATAAACGTCTAAAATAAGTTAATACCAAAGGTACACCAGAAATTCGGACTTCTAAAAAGGAGTCCGAATTTCTTTTCTTCCGATATATGAAGTATTTTCCCGGAATCCGATTCTCCTTAAATGTGAAATCGTATCCTCAAAGTTACAGGCAAGTGTTGATGGATCATGTGAGTCGGAACCAAGTGTAATCCGGGTGCCGCCAAGCTCAAGGTATCGTGCAAGGATTTCCTGATCAGGGAAAGGATTATGTATTCCGGCACGTTTCAGTTTTTCGATTGTTCTCGTATTGACTTCAAGGGATTTTTCCGAATATATGAGTATCTTGAATAATCGATCAAAGGCCTCAGGACAATCCGCATAATGCATTGTCGGATCTTCAAGCGGTGAGTACCTTACGATATAGTCAAAGTGTCCAAGAATATCGTAAAAATTGCATCTCTCAGCCATATCAGCAAGTGAATTGATATAAGTAGAATGCAAATCATTCTTGGACATCAAGTAGCAATCTCTATAGAAATAGGGATCTACGCCGCCAATGAGATGGTTGGATAAAATAATTGAATCAAAAGGAAATGATCGAGAAATCAAATCGTACTTTTGCTCCAATTGAGGCTGATATCCAAATTCAATACCTGCGCGAAGTGAAAGTGATGACGGACAGGATTGAATCCACTTGGGAAAAGTTTCAAAATATGACGGAATATCAAAGGTCAGCGGAACAGGAAGCTCATGTGGAAAGTCATCGTCAAAATGCTCTGTAATGACAATATCTGTAAGCCCGGCAAGTTCAGCTGCCACAAAAAGTTCGTCGATGGTCATTTTCGCATCGCCGCTGAAATGTATAGTGTGAAGGTGACTATCTGTAATCAATGCATTTCTCGATTCTTCAGCTTCTATGAAAATATTCTATGAAATATGGTATCATAAATGCACTAATTATGCGTAGATTGAAGATCAAAATATCTGAAATGTTTAGCTGCGTATATTTGTTAATAATGACAGCATTCTAAGGAGAAAATATATGGCTGAGAAGAAGAACACGAAAGAAAAGTCATCGGATGTGACGGAAAAGAAACAGACCGGGAAGAACAAATACAAACATTTGCTTGCTGAATATCAAAACATCTGGGAGTCAGGTTCTTCTGACGACCACGAGCATGCGATGGCTTTTGGCGAAGATTATAAAGCGTTCATGGATATTTCCAAGACAGAGCGGGAATTTGTCAGCTGCTCGGTTGAGGCTGCAAAAGAAGCAGGATTTTCGGAACTTTCGACATTAACCGAACTTCATTTCGGGCAAAAAGTTTATCATTCCGTCAAGGGCAAGGGATTAGTTCTTGCGGTAGTCGGCAAAAAGCCCATTACCGAAGGTATAAACATATTAGGAGCTCATATCGATTCCCCCAGGCTTGATCTTAAACCGAATCCGCTGTATGAAGAAGAAGAGATGGTATTTTTGAAAACTCATTACTACGGCGGTATTAAGAAATATCAATGGACTACTATACCTCTTGCCATCCACGGACCGGTAATTCGCAAAGACGGTTCTGTGGTGTATCTTAATATCGGTGAAAATGAAGATGATCCGGTTTTTTATATTACAGATCTTCTTCCTCACCTCGGTGCGGAACAGATGGCCAGAAAAGGTACGGATATTGTTCGCGGCGAAGATTTGAATTTAATTATCGGCGGTCGACCTGTCGATGATAAAAATGTAGCAAATGCATATAAAATCGGAATACTTAAGCTGCTCAATGAACAGTACGGAATCATTGAAAAGGACCTTGTCAGCGCAGAGCTCGAGGTTGTTCCTGCTATGAAAGCACGGGATGTAGGATTTGATCGTTCGTTTATCGCCGCTTACGGTCACGATGACCGCGTGTGCGCATATCCTGCCTTGATGGCTATTATGAGTTTAGACAGACCGGAAAGAACGTCCGTTTGCATGCTTTTCGATAAAGAAGAAACGGGCAGCAACGGTAATACCGGAGCACAATCAAGATTGTACGAAGATTTTCTGGTTGAACTTTTCGCAAAGTGTGCCGGAGTGTATGATGAACTTCTCTATCGCAAAACCATTTTAGCAACAAAAATGCTTTCGACAGATGTATCCAATGGTTTTGACCCGAAATACGCATCGGTTTCCGATCCCAGAAATACTGCGTATATGTCACATGGAATTAAGATCGAAAAATATGTCGGTTCCAGAGGCAAATCAGGAACAAATGATGCAAATTCGGAATTTGTTGCTGAAGTAATCCGCGTTTTTGATAAGCGGGGCATTCCATGGCAGACCGGAGAACTCGGGAAAGTAGATGAGGGAGGCGGAGGAACAATATCGGTTTATATGTCCAAGCTCGGCCTTGAGGTATTAGACTGTGGCGTTCCCGTGCTATCAATGCATTCACCTTATGAACTTATTAGCAAGATTGATCTTTACTTCACCTATTTGGCTTACAAAGCATTTATTGAAGAAATGTAGGTAGTCTGATATCATCCTAATTTGTAGCATGGTAATGTGCCGCATGGCGCGGCAGGAAAGTAGGAATAAATGATCATTGTTGTCAAACCGGGCGCAACGGACGCCCAAGTCAAAGAAATACTTGCAAAACTGGATCAGTGCGATTTAAAGGCACATGTATCTGAGGGTGCAGAACGTTTAATTATCGGAGTAATCGGGGACAAATCCAGGCTTGCACCGGGTTCCCTTGAAGTGCTTCCTGCTGTTGAAAAGATTGTTCCGATTATGGAATCATATAAGCTTGTAAGCAAAGCTTTCCGACCGGAAGGAACAGAATTTGAGATTAAGGGCGTAATGCTCGGCGGCAAAGAGCTTACGATGATGGCCGGTCCGTGCGCTGTTGAGAGCGAAGAACAGGTGGAGGCAGTTGCGCAAGTAGTCAGTGCTTGCGGAGCCCGGTTTCTGCGCGGCGGAGCATATAAGCCAAGGACCTCACCATATGCATTTCAGGGTCTCGAAAAAGAAGGCCTCAAAATCCTACGTAAAGTTGCAGACCGGCATAAATTACTGGTTATAAGCGAAATCACTTCCGAAAACGATATCGAATTTGCAGCGGATTATCTTGATATGATTCAGATTGGCGCCAGAAATGCTCAGAATTTCAGGCTTCTTTCCGCTGTAGGCAAATCAGGTATCCCGGTTATGCTGAAGCGCGGCATCGCAGAAACGATTGATGAGTGGCTTGGTTCCGCAGAGTACATCATGAGCGAAGGAAATTACAAAATTGCTTTATGCGAACGTGGAATTCGAACGTTTGAAACCGCGACAAGAAGCACGCTTGATATCAGTGCGATACCGGTACTTAAGTCTAAAACGCATCTGCCGGTAATTGTTGATCCTAGTCATGCTTCCGGAAAGGCTGAATACGTCAGCCCGTTGTCTCTTGCGGCAATTGCTGCCGGTGCGGACGGATTAATCATCGAAGTTCATCCCAATCCGAAATGTGCGCTTTCTGACGCGGCACAACAATTGACGCCCGAAGCTTTTGTTAAGCTTGTCGGCGAAATACGTGCGATTTCGGAAATTATCGGCCGGAAGTACCCGGAATAATATTAGACAAAGGATTTCTATCAGCTGCATCGTGAAGAGACTGGTCATCGACATGCGTGTATATCTGCGTTGTCGCAACGCTTGTATGACCCAGAATTGTCTGCAAACTTCGGATGTCAACCTGACCGTATTTATATAATAAGGTTGCTGCCGTATGGCGAAGCTTATGGACTGAATAAACAGTGGTATCAATTCCGGCTTCGTAAAGCTTCTTTTTTACGATGTTCTGAATCATCTGGCTGCTGATTCTGGAATTAAGTCTGCTGATAAACAGAGCGTTTGGATCTCTTAAGCCTTCATTTGGACGTACTTCGAGCCATTTATTTATCGACGCCATGCATGCAGCATTAAGGTAAATGGTCCGCTCTTTATTTCCCTTGCCGATAACTGACAAGGTATCATCACGTATGTTTGTTAAGTTGATTCCACGGAGTTCGGACAAACGCATTCCGCAATTTAAAAATAGTGTCAGCATACAATAATCACGCAACACTGACTTCGAGTCAGAATCATAGGCGGATTGTAATAGCTTTACGCTTTCTTCAAGGTTAAGATATTTAGGAAGTCTGCGTCCGATTTTCGGCGAATCCAGTTCATACGAAGGATCTTCAGAGAGCACTTTGCGTTTTTGAAAAAGATATTTGAAAAATGATTTCAGTGTTGCTGATTTTCGCGCTCTTGTTGCCGCGGATGCTTTTCGCTCGCGTGACAAATAGATCATGAAAACAAATAAATCGTCCGACGTGATCGTACGGAGAAAATCAGCGTCAATATCATCAATATTAATTTCGGAAAGAGACTCAACACTCCCGGCCAACCCGCGGTCCTTTTTCATAAAGCGAAAAAAGAGAACGAGATCATATCGGTATTCCTTCATCGTTAAATTTGAGCGCTCTTTGACCGCTTGCATATAATGGACATATTGATCCAAAAGCGGGAAAGTATCTTTTGATTTATCGTGTATCACTGATTCTTTTACCGGCATCTCATATTACCTTCTGCGTATAATCACATTATTTTAGCATAATCCCCTAAAATAACCTATCCGGATGACTTGTCAACGAGCGAATGATATGATAATATACACGCAACAAACACAAACGTCCGCGCACGGCGGACTATCCAGTTAGAATGAGGTGAGTATATGAATGATAAATTGAGAGTCGGAATTATCGGCGCAACCGGATTTGTCGGGCAACGCTTCGTGTCCCTTATGGAGAATCATCCATGGTTCAAGTGCGTTGCTGTGGCTGCATCTCCCAGATCAGCCGGGAAAACATATGCTGAAGCAGTTGAGGGAAGATGGAAAATTGATGTATCGATGCCTTCCTATGTTAAAGATATGATTGTTTACGGACTCGACAATATCGAAGCGTTTTGCGAGACTGTTGATTTTGTTTTTTGCGCAGTTGATATGAAAAAAGAAGAAATACGTATATTTGAAGAAAAGATTGCAAGACTTGAAGTTCCGGTTATTTCCAATAATTCAGCGCATAGACAGACTCCTGACGTACCCATGATCATTCCCGAGATCAATCCGGAACATTCAAACCTAATTCCAATCCAAAGGAAGAGACTCGGCACAAAGCACGGATTCATTGCAGTAAAGCCAAACTGCTCCATTCAGAGTTATGTACCTGCGCTTTTCCCTTTGATGCAGTTCGGAATCGAGAAGGTAATGGTATGCACTTATCAGGCGATCTCCGGTGCCGGAAAAACTTTTGTTGATTGGCCTGAGATGAACAACAACCTTATCCCGTATATCGGCGGAGAAGAGGAAAAGAGTGAGCAGGAGCCACTTAAAATATGGGGCTCCATTCATGACGACAGAATTGTTCCGGCGGATTCCCCGGTCATTTCCGCACAATGTTATCGTGTCGCCGTTCAGGAAGGTCATACTGCGGCTGTCTCAGTATCATTTAAAAACAAGCCGACAATGGAACAGATTCTCTCAAAATGGTCTGAATTTGTCGGTGAGGCGGTGTCGCTTGAATTGCCCAGTGCTCCAAAACCGTTTCTGCGTTACCTTGAAGACAACGACAGACCGCAACCTCGCTTGGATGTTATGTATGAGAACGGAATGGGCATCACCATCGGCAGACTTCGAGAGGACAAAATCCTTGACTATCGTTTTACCTGTCTTTCACATAACACACTTCGCGGAGCAGCCGGGGGCGCGGTACTGACGGCTGAACTGTTGACAAAGTACGGATACATCGAAAAGAGAAAGTAAATTGTCTTGATATGAGAATGCCCGGAATGAAAAAAGTCCGGGCATTTTCATAAGTCTGATGAATTGTTTGAAGCTGGTTTCCGGAAATTACTGCTCAAAACACAATTCAATTTTCCTCAAGGTATTGACGGTGCTTGTGAGTTATGTAATAATCACTTTTGCGCTTTGAGAAATTATCATTTTCTTTGTTGCAGATCATTTCAATTAGCATGGGCCTTTAGCTCAGTTGGTTAGAGCAACCGGCTCATAACCGGTCGGTCCTGGGTTCGAGTCCCTGAAGGCCCACCAACATGATACCAACAACTTAATATATATGGGAGGATTCCCGAGTGGCTAAAGGGAGCAGACTGTAAATCTGCCGTCTACGACTTCGGTGGTTCGAATCCACCTCCTCCCACCAGGGGCTGTTGCAAAAGTGATTGAATCACTGGAGAAACGGCCTCTTTTCATGTGATATTTTAGTGTAAGAAGCCTCAAATGTAATGTGTATGGGGTCAACAGACTGCTGCATCCAGAACATTCTGTTAATTTTGAGATAACCCCAGAAAGGAATCATTATCCGGCTGTTGGAACGGAAAATAGAACCCGATTCTGCCAGCCTGTATTTGGTATTGCAAGCCCACCGCGTCGGCGCGGTCTAGGATGTGTACGAAACTCCGAGTAGAGCCTCGTTTCGTAAGTACTTCAAGCCGTTTCCCGAGGGTGGCGAGATCGAGGATACGTACTAAACCCCGAGTAGAGCCCCATTTCGTACGTACTTCAAGCCGTTTCCTGAGGGTGGCGCGGTCGAGGATACGTACGAAACCCCA
>Ga0209373_10002173_pt1 | contig 20311 bp, 17 predicted proteins | sample Higcelweek5metaG_FD_187173 | JGI IMG/M metagenome (GOLD analysis project Ga0209373, IMG submission 187173) | Freshwater pond sediment microbial communities from the University of Edinburgh, under environmental carbon perturbations - High... | ecosystem: Environmental > Aquatic > Freshwater >... | reverse complement strand
ACCGGGAGCGCTGCGCAACGGGGCACCGTTCAAGGACTGGACCTTGCCCGGTAGCCTGGGCCGGATACGAACACGGCTGGCTGGCTCAGCCGATGGCGACCGGCAAATGGTTGATATCCTGGCTGCCGTGCTGACCGACGGGCTGGCCGCCGTGGAGGCGGCCTGCGCCGAGGCCCTGGACAACGGCGTGCATTCCAGCGACGTGGTGCTGAACATCCTGTCCCGGCGTCGGGAACCGCCCAGTCCCGTCAGTATCCTCACCCCCGCCGCCCTGACCCTCCGGCATGTACCGGTAGCCGATTGCGGGCGGTATGACAGCCTGCGGAGAACGGTCAATGGAGCGTCATGAAATCCTGGAGATCATGAGCACCCTGAAACTAGAGCGGCATGCGCGCCGCCTTTGACGAGGTCGTCGCCGACGGGCTCAAGCGGCAATATCCCGTGCCCCGCATCATCGGCGAACTGCTGAAGGCGGAAATCGCCGAGAAGGAGGCGCGGTCGATCAAGTACCAGATGACCATCGCCCGCCTGCCGTTGGCCAAGGACCTGACCCAATTCGATTTCTCCGGCACGCCGATCAACGAGGCATTGATCCGCGACTTGGCCACCGGATCGTTCCTGGCCGAGCAGCGCAACGCCGTGCTGGTCGGCGGAACAGGCACCGGCAAGAGCCACCTTGCCATTGCAATCGCCCGATCCTGCATCCGTGGCGGCGCCAGGGTCCGGTTCTACACTGTCGTCGATCTGGTCAACCGCCTTGACGCCGATGCAAGGGCCGGGCGGCAGGGGCGCATCGCCGACCATCTCGCCCGGCTCGACCTCGTCGTGCTGGATGAACTGGGCTATCTGCCATTCGCCCAATCCGGCGGCCAGTTGCTGTTCCACCTGATCAGCCGCCTCTATGAGCAGACTTCCATCCTGGTCACCACCAACCTGGCGTTCGGCGAATGGCCCAACGTGTTCGGTGACGCCAAGATGACCACGGCCCTGCTCGACCGCCTCACCCATCATTGCGACATCGTCGAAACCGGCAATGACAGCTGGCGGTTCAAGAACCGCGCCTGATCCCCGCCCCCGGACCCCCACCCCTGGCGGATCGTTCAGGTGGGTCCACAGGTTCCTCCCGCGCGCGACGCCGCGTCAGCCTCGTGGGGGCACGCCGCGCCGCGCGCGGGGCCCTCCTATGGACTACCTGCACGACCGCCAAACTCAAATCAAAGGGGGTCAATTTTCGACGCCGGTAAGGGGTCAAACTTCAATGCCGATTGACAACCGACATTGCCATGGCGCTCGGCTTTGCCACGCCCAGCCATTTCACCAGCAACTTCCACAAGGCGACTGGAACAACACCATCCCAATGGCGGCGGGACCGCCGGTAGCTGGTTGGTAGCTCGACAGGGTTGGTGGGCCCGCTGCTGGCTACACCTGCCAGCAATTCCGACGCCGCCCCGGATCACGGCGCTTGCCCGGATTCGCGTCCCTGACCGCCGAAACACCCCTTGTTCCAGCCCCTGGTTCATGAGCGTCTGGCGGAGTTGGGTTGCCGCTACCTACGCCCAAATTCACTCTCTGTTGTTACCTATATGTTACCTGCGGGGTTTTTACTGGCGTTTGGGGCAGACAGCAAAAAGCCCTTGAAAGATGTTATCTTTCAAGGGCTTAAGCGTTGGATGCGGGGGCAGGATTTGACCGATGGTATGCCTGTCTTTCAACACCTGTTTAAATTGGCAACACCATCATAGACCGTGGCTGCACTACAACCGAATGCGCTGCCAGACCTGGATATGCTGCTTTTCCGGGGAAAGTCCAATTAAGTATTTCCAGAAATATTGGACACATGAACCTTGTGAAGCACCTCTAGGTTTTTGAGGTGCTTTTTGAAATTACTTCGATAAGTTGAAAAATCCCTCCGCGTGATAGCTTGCCCCTTACCGGTAGTTATCGTCCACCCATCACTAGTCTTTGCTTCAGTAGCATGGCCAAGGATATTACGGACCTCAAGAACTTCACTCTGGAATGTGCGGAGGATTTCCGCCTCCGATTTGTTGGCATTGATGTCCTGAAGGAGGTGTCTCATAGTCTTGAGCAAATGGAAGCTACCGCAGGCCCTGCTCCGGACTTTCTCATCGAACGACCCTAGTTCTTCGTAGCCTGCGAGGATGCGGCTGCCCGAGTCCTTGACCTCCTTGTCAAGGAAATCAAGCAGAGCTTTCTTCTTGTCGTCCGGAGCAGTTGCATACGCGGCTACAAGCACTTCACGGAATAAGTCGTCAGCCCTGCTACAGGCGGCAACCGCTAACCCTCGCATAGCCTCCAGCTTGGAGATCCGTTCAACGATAGTCTCGACCAACAACAAAAGGCTATCGCGCAGGCTGCGGCGCTCGACGCAGTAAACCCCGTCAATCTCCTGGTCAAAGATCAGCTGCCTCAACGTAGCGGCTGACTGGCCGGAATAGAACACAATGTCCGTGAATGAGAATCTCTGCCGGAGTTCCCGTGCGATTGCGTCGCCCCGTCTCGCATCGTTACCAAGGTCATAATCCACCACCACGAGGTCAAACTCGTGATAAAGGGCCTGCCGGTTGGAGAGCTCTTCAAGTCTGCTGTCATCCTGCTGGTCGACGACGTCGAGGTCGAAGCCTTCCTGCCCCAACTGGTCCCGCAGCGCATCGATAGCGGCGGACACGCCGTCCATTTGGTTCTCAAACCAGAGGATTGTGAACTGTAGCCTCATGACTGCTCTTCCGCTTTGGTTGTCTTTGGCCTGGTGATACGGATGATGAATCTGGTCCCGCGCCCGGTAAAGCTGTCGTCGATCCCAATGGTACCCTTAATTTCGCTTAGCACCTGGGCGACATGGTAAAGACCCAGGCCAGAGCCTCTGGTTGTACTATAACCCTTCTCGAAAATTCTATCCTTGTCAACCCTAAGGGGATCTATTCCCATCCCGTTATCCTCAACGGTGATCTCTAGCGCGCCCCCTTGCGACCGACCACACTTGAATGCTACTCGCGTTGCCTTCGCCCTCTGTGCATTCGCGATCAAGTTGTCAATTATGATTCCAATGTCGATCGGCCGGAATGTGATCTTAACCTGCTGCCCCCCGTCATCAAAGGATAGCATGTTCTGCCCTGCCCAGACGGTCGACACATTCAGTACATAGTCGCGCATGTATTGCACGATGTCCTCATTAACCCGGTCAGCATCTAACCGGAAATTGGCCTGTGTGGCGAAACGGGTTACAGCAAGCACGCGGCTGTTCTGAAAGCTTATCTGCTCCAGCTCGTTAGCCAAGTGATCCGCGGTTGGTGGCCGACCGGCACGAATGGCCGTCAACATATTGGCAATCCGATCCTGGATAACAGTCGCATAGATGACGACTTGATGATGGAGGTTGATCAGCGTGTCGGAATCCTTGGCCTGGAGCGAGGTCAAGAACAGCGACCGCTTCTTTTCCTCTTCGTACCGGTGCACGGCGACATCCGCGCGCACTGCGGCGGCGCGCTCGCGCGCCTCGGCCTGGAGCCGCGCCTGCCTTTCCGCTTCAGCCGCCTCGCGCGCTGCCTCTGCGGCCTGCCTTGCTGCAGCTTCGGATCGCCGCAGCGCTTCGTGCCTTGCACGCGCCTGCTCAATCCTGGCAACGAGATCGGGGTCATTGGTACGATCGGCGACGATCGACAACGCTTTAAGAGAGGTCTCGAACTCTTTGGCTCGCTCATTAATGGTATTGACGAGATCCTTATCGTATTCGAGCAGCACAACATCGGTATTCTCAGCCAGATGCGAGACCACCATGGCGATCCTGGCCCGGGCCGCGTCAGTAGTCAGTCCGGTTGTATCCAGCCTGTCCGCGTCCAGCTTGTCGACCCACGTCACGTCGACCACGTACCTCTCAAGGCGCTGGAGCCCTAACCTCCTAAATACCTCATGCAACTCCAGGGTCTCCGGGCCCTCAATCAGGCCGCCGTCGCGGCTGGACGTTTCACGGAACAGGTTGCTAGGGGCGGAAATGTCGACCCGACCAATGACCTCTCGAGTCCCAAGGAAACGAGCATAGCCTTGTTGCTTGCGGCGATTGAGGCCAAACGTATCGTCTTCAGACTCACCTATCGGGAAGACCCGGAAGCCATTAAGAAATAGAAATATGTGGCCAAAATTTACTGACTCGACACCCATTGCCCTGGTGAAGGCTGCTTTCGCTGACCGGTTTAAGTAAAATATGTCCATAGATATTCGGCATTCTCGTAGGTACTCTAGTCTTGGCTCTTCCTGGATGCTGTAAATCAAGCGACCACGATCAATGAGCTTTGAAGTAATAGTTCCATCGGCGATTCGCACCTCGATCTTCGTTGTCTTGCTCTCCAGGACAGAGAATATGAAGTTACTGACTGGCCCGTTCACGATTCCAAAGAAATGAGTTGGCATGTGCGCAAGCGCAGTAGAGCGATCAGGAAAGCGACTTAATACATCCTCCGGTATCTTAGCGGCCAAACGCTGGACCTGATCCTTTTGCTCTTCGCGTGGCACGTGGAAGTGAATTGCCATGCTATCCTGGCTGCCGAGAGGGTTAACCAACTTGGCCAGATATTCCTTGAGCTTTAGCAGCTTGGCACGATCCCAGTCGCTCCTAAGAATTTTGATAACAAGGGCAGTTCCCCTGAATTCAGTGAACTCGGCACCAAGTGCAGGAGGAACTTCTTTCACGGCATCAAGCGTGACCTTGACTTTAGCAAACTCGAGCTTCGAATTTTCCTCGAACTCCGCCCAGTTGACCGACAAGTGGTCAATTAACGGGGCCGTGGCGTCTGCGCGTGAGTAAAGCTCAAGCACAGCGCCCAGGCGGTCGCAAGAGAAGCGACCAATGCCCTTGCTACCTGCGTACCCACGCCGAATGGATATCTTATCTCTATAGTCGCGGGGAACCGAAATATCCTCTTCCCCAATCTTCTTGGCGGAGTAAGCGACGAAAAGCCATTTCTCCCGAATGTCAGTAGCTGTCATCCCTTTCCCATCGTCGACGACCATGATGGTGTCGTCGCCAAAATATAGGTCGACCTTGGTTGCATGGGCGTCGAATGAATTCTTTACTAACTCAAATATTGCAACGAAGTCGTTGGTGATCAGGTCGCGGCCGATAATGTCCTTCAGGGCCGAGCTGACCCGGAAGCTGAGGGAATCCTGCTTCAGCTCGGTGGTGTTATCACTCATGCTTATCCAAGCTCCAGAGGTCTTGCCCGCTTAGACTGCGGCGGGCCCAGGAACGGTGATCCGCGTTGGCCACCGCTGCATCTGGAAACGATGTCATTGGCGGTAGAGGAATTCCAGCTAATGATAGCCTATAAGGCGTCCTCGGGAAACTGCCTGCGATGAGACCAATCCAGACGCCTAGCGTAGCTGAGGCACCGAGAAGGAGAATCACGCGGCTAGTGCCGTTCTCTGCTCCAGGCTAGACTGCCCGGGCTTCCGGGCCCGCGACGCGATCCGCATTAACGCCTCGCCGAACATCTCCGCGAGTAGCGGCGGGACGGCGTTGGCAACTTGGGTGAAGCGGGGAACTTGCTTGCGCCTTAGATCACCACCCGTCGTGTACTTCCCCCTGAAGCAGAACCAATCGGGAAAAGTCTGGAGGCGCGCGTTCTCTCGGACCGTGAGCGTCCTGGCCTCCTTGTAGTGCAGCAGGTCGTCCGGCAGGCTAGTGATCGTTGGTGCGGGCTTGCCGGGGTCAAGGACGCGCGTCGCCATCTTGTTTAGGCCAAATTGGTCCCGCATGGCTTGGTTGAGTTGCACGTTCAGACGGCCCGCCGCCTGACATGCCTTTATGATCTTACCGAACCGTTCGACGATGTGCGGGCGATGCTTCGCGAGGCGAGTATCGGAGGGCTGGCCCTCGAAGCCGTCGCGCATCGCCCTCTGGAAAGCAGTCCTGGGCTCGCCTCCTTTGATCGCCTGATAGCCCTTGCTATCAGGGCAGTCGATCAGGCCATTGCTCTCGACCTCAAGGTCGGAGAGGGCGTCGGCGGCGGTAGCTACGGCTGGCAGCCCCCGGGCATTCAGGAAAGTGGCACAGCGGGCGCGTACCGACTGGAAGGGATTGGGCGGCGTGTTCCCCCAATAGTCCCGCCTGAACCCAACCAGGAAGAACCTTGGCCGCTGCTGGGGCACGCCAAACTCGGACGCCCGGAGAACCGTAGTCCTAACAACGTAGTTCCGCCTCAGGCGCGCCTTCAGCTTGGAGGCAAAGTTCCGCCCCGCCCGCTTGTCCTCCCCTGAAGCCGACTTGAAGTCGTAGGTGAAGCCCCGGACGTTCTCGAGCAGTACCATACGCGGCTCAAGGGCGTCCACAAGCTCTAGGTAGCGGTCCACAAGCGAGTTTCGTGGGTCGGTTAGCTTGCGCCGCCCGGCGCTTGAGAAACCTTGGCAAGGTGGCCCCCCGGCGAGCAAGTCGACCTTGCCCCTAAGGGCAGCCACATGGGCGGAATAGCGCGCGAGGAAATCTTCCACCCCCCCGGCCTGCTTGTCGAGCCACGCAGGCCACGCGTAATTGAAGCGCGCGCCCTCGGATAGGAAGTTGGCTTCGATCGTTTGGAACGCGAAGGTGTCCTTCTCCAGGGCGAACAATCCTTTCCAGCCGGCCCTCATTAGGCCCAGGCTGAGCCCCCCACACCCAGCAAAAACGTCAATGAAGGTCGGGGCACCATCGGGCTCGCTCACGGGTGTTTCTTCCAGCACGATAGCGGTCTATCTCAAGTGGGGGCAAGGCATGACTGGTCAACGTTACCGCATCCATCAAGGACCGGGGCGACGCACCCCACTATGGGCAAACGCCGGCTCACGCGATGCATAGCATACCAACCCAGTGACAAGGAACACGCCGCCCGCGCAAATATACCCCCATGCTGGCCCCAAGCCTTTGCCGGGGATAATATCCAATACGGCTTTCGCGCGGGCAATCGGCTTGTTCTGCGCGCCTGGATTGGTAGTGAGACTGTGACCTGCATGCCACGCAACGGGGCCAGATTCTATGGAGGCCCCCCATGATCGCGGCAAGGCCCGATGCCAATCAATCGGCGCGCAATTTTGGCTCTGAGTACTGCGCGGCGACGGGCACTATGGCCCGGCGCAAGCGCACGGAGATAGCCGGGTCACCTGTCGGCCTCTGAATTTGACGTCCTGGTCGGACCGCCGGGGTCACTTCGACGGACGCGCCATGCCTCACCCATGCAAGCGGTGGGCTGATGGAACGGTTCGGTAAATTCTATCGGGCGCTAAATTACTCCTGATCCGAGCCCAACCCAATCAATGAGTAAAAATGAAAGCTCAATTCATTAAATTACACCTGATCAATTCTTGAAATACTTCATTTCATATCATGTACAAAATATACATAATGTAAATTTAGAAAATTCTCTATTGATAATGCGAAAATTAACACCGAATATGTTGTCGATCTTGCCCCCACATTCTCACACGCACATTTTGGCAGGACCGGGGATTAACTATGCTCCAAGGATGCCCTCCGCCTTTCAGCAACCCAGCAGTCCGATATCGGACGCTAGACGACCTGCTCACAGCGTTCACGCCCGCCAGGGAACTGGCGCCGGCAACGATCAGCACCTATGAATCCGTGGCGCACCGCCTTCACGAACAAGCCCGGGCACTGATATGCGCAGGCCAGGCTTGGGACCTTTGGAGTGCCTTACAAACGGTTGTCGTGGCAGGCAGCCAGTCGAAATCCACCTATTTCCAGCGCCGTGCAGCGCTCGCATGGCATGCAAGAACGCAGGGCCGTGCGTTCCTTGTCAAGGCGGAGCAGCTTCTGCGGTTGGTGGATGCCCTTCGCCAAGGAACACACGAATATGCCGAACTGCACGATGTGTTGGACCGCGCCAACGAGCAGATTTCAATCCTGGAATTCCTGCGAACCGTGCGGGAGACGGAGCATGGATGCTTCGGGCTGGAACGACCGGACCAGGGATTTGTGAAAAGGAGATCTAAGCTCAACAGTATCTATGGATTGCCGACGGGGTGGCAGCAAGCTGTGGTGGAACAGGTGAGGAGATCGGGCTCGAAAATGGCGGACGCCGTCTTGCTGGCAGCCGCGATTGGCTGCCGGCCAGCTGAACTGCTGGCAAAAATCCACCTTCGGATACAGCCGAAGCAAGTGATCGCAATCCAAGTGCCGACCGCGAAAGCCGACGCGGGCAGGAAGTTTCGCACGCTTTACATTTATCCGGACGATCCGTGGCATGCGGATATTTTTAATCTTGCCACACGGCGGGCATTTGTAGGGCTGGGCGGCGATCACCCCAGCCGCAAAACGAAGCTCTCCGACACAATCCGCGCGGCCGGCCGCCGGCTTTGGCCGAAGCGACGAGAATGCATCTCTGCCTATTCTTTCCGCCATGCCATCAGCAGCGACCTAAAGAAGAGCCGAAGTGATGTGAGGGTGGTGGCAATGGTCCTCGGGCACAGCACGACGGTTTGTCAGACCCGATATGGCCGGTGGCGGAGTGGTCGCTCGGTGCGGCATATAACAGCTGAGGCACAATTGCCGCTCAAAGTAGTAGCCAAACCACTACCACGATTGCCGCTGAAACCCTGCCTGCCGGCCACGGTACAGGCGAGGTGGCACGATGCCTTCGCCGGTGCTGACGGTCCTGGTCCATGAGGTCGGCGGTCATTGGTTTCTGACGACGGTCAGCGCGAGGTGAGGTATCCCGCGAACCCGGTGCATAGGCATGCCAACAGCGGCGGTGGAAACGAGACAAAACCGCGCTATAGGATGCGCGTACAGCCCCTCTTATGCGGATGACTTCACCAATTGGTTGGTTCGCCGTCCATACGCGCTCCTATCGGTGCATGGCCCGGAACGGGGATGCGTTTGAATGGCCTTTACAGCGGCGAAGATCGGGATGAGGGCCGCAGTTGGGCACAGACCCGTCCTACGGCCTTCCTATTGAACATTTCCAAGTGCCTCCCGGCAATCCTGGGGAAGCCGAGGTTCAAGTCCGTAGTACCTCAGACCGACCGCTTGGCGACACACGGCCTCAGACAGCAGCAGCATGAAGGCCGCCCAATGCAGCGGTGACCTTCATGCTGCCACACCTACCCCCCAGCGACCTCGCCACCGGGCGCTTGGGTCACATTTCAAGCAATACGTTGCCCTTCCGGTCGAGAAGCCGGACGGTCACGATCTCCGCGTTGACCACCTTGGTACCCAACTGTTCGCCCGACACGAAGAAGAAGACCTTCGATGACAGGTACGATGACTCAGCCCGCAAGTTCTCGATCTGCCGGGCCTTGGTCTCATCTGTCACCGTGAACCGCCGGTACTGTTCGACGTTTGTGAATACGATCCTGTATTCAGCGGTCCCTGGAAAGTAAATACTTGGACTGCCTTCTGCGAAAACCATGAAGCGAAACGATTTGCTGTCAAAGTCGTACCGGTCCAGCAAACCGCTCATATCCATATAATAATATCGGATCCCTTTCGCCTTCTCGATCTCCGCATCAATGCCCGGCCGCAAGGACTGGAGAAGGTCGCGCTTCTTGAACTCGTCGATGGTGTAGGACAGCTCAGGCGCAATCACGCCGGCCACCTTTTCGTAATCAACGGGCTGCGTGCCCACGGCCAAATATGCGAACAACAGCTTCCGGCCGCTGTCGAGCTTCTCGTACGCCGAGAGCGGCGTAGACCTGTCCGCAAGCGGCACGGTGGGGGCCGCGGCCTTTTCCGGAACGGGTTCTTTTGGTGCCGCGACGGACGCGGCGGCGCCATCCACAGCCGGCACGGAATTCGCCGCCTTCGGCGCTGCTGCTTCCTCCGGCTTGGAACAACCCGGGAGGGAGACCATGGAGCAGAACAGCAGGACGGAAAGATCTTTCATCTTCAACATGTTGTTTATCCCCTCCCCATGATCGAAGTAAGGTACAGGTCGCATCCGGCGTTGATGTTCTTTACCCTCCTGCCGAAGAACCAGGCCATGCCAGCACCCATTACGATCATCGGCAGGCCGATAATGGCGCCGATTACCGTCAGGCTGGCCAGGATGCCGAGCCCCAGGACCCAGTAGCCAATCCGCTTCAGCATGGCGGCGCCGCCGACCATCTGCACGCGCAGGGCTTCGACACGGGCCGGGTCACTGCCTGCCTCCAGGGTGAGGGCGACCCGGATAGCCTCGGGGCTACCGAGGGCGACTGCCGATGCGGCCGATTCTTTCATGGTGCTCTCCTATTTGATTTGCCGACGAGACGCCTCGTCCAGCGCCGGCGGTCGATTTGTTGAACGGGAATAGTGGCGGACTGCCTCAGTCAGCCGTAGTAGGACCAATCGACCCCGACCTCGGAGGTCGCAACCAACATTCGGCCCTCCATGTGGCCGAACTGGAGATAATGGGCGACCGGGTTCACGCCCGCGGCCTTCAGGTCGGCATTGGCATCCAGGTAGGCGCTGACGTCCAGGTAGGCGGATGGATCGCGACCCTCGCGCCAGCCATAGTTCATGAAATGGGTCCAGGCATCCAGGCCGGCAGCTTTCACGTCGGCGTTCTTGGCCAGGTAGTAGGCGCTGTCGAAGAGTGGCGTCAGTGAACGGCCCTCGGCCTTGCCGTAGGCCAGGTAATGGTCGTAGCCGCTGCGCAGGGCGCCGCTCTCAACGGCTGCGGCCACGTCGGGGTTCATGGCCAGGTAACCGACCTCGTCGTAGAGCGGGTTGGCCCGGGCGTCGACCCCCACGCGGCCTTCGGCCTGCCCCCACTGCTGCCAATGAGCGAAGCCGCTGGTCAGGCCGCCGGACTGGACGACCGCCGCCACGTCGGGGTTCTTCGCCAGATAGAAGGTCTCGTCGAACCCGCCGCCCAGCTTCACATCGGCGTTCAGCCACAGGCCGACCTTGCCGCCGTCGTTGAAGGCCAGGAATTCCATGTTCAGATAGGTATCGGCGCCCTCCGGACCCACGACCTTCAGGCTGCCGTCGAATTGACGAGTGATGGCATAGCCGGAACGCGGGCCAAACAGACCGGCCACGTCGATATCCCGGCCGCCATCGACATAGTCGTTGCCGCTACCGGCAACCACGCGGTCGTTGCCGGTACCCAGGAACAGACGGTCGTCGCCGGCGCCGCCCCAGATGCTGTCCGCCCCGGCACCGCCGCTGATCTCGTTTGCCGCGGCGTTGCCGTTGATTCGGTCGTTGCCCGACCCAGCCTTGACGTTCTCGATAGTGCCGACGATGCCCAGGTTGTTCTCACCGGTATAGAGGTTCGCGGCGTTCTGGGCGCTCTGGTAAATGGTCGCCGTGTTGATCAGCTTCTCGGCGTTGGTCACCCGCAGGTTGATGCTCGACAGGCTGTTGGGGGTCAGGTCGATGGACGAGCGCATGGTCGAGGCGGACAGGTCGATCGTGTCGCTGCCGCTCGCGTCGTAGAGCGTCGTGCGGAAAGCCGTGTCCTGGGCCCAGGCGTAGGTGTTGTTGCCGGCGTTGGTCGCGGTGTTGGCGCCGTAGAGGTGCTGGATGGCCAGCACGTCGAGGAGCTTCAGGTTGCTGTCGTCGATCATCAAGGCGGTGCCGGCGGCGGTGAAGCCGTAGGTATTCTTGCCCACGTCGTCATAGGCCATGACGGTCAGCGCCTTGACCTGGTAGTCGGCCGCCAGCGAGATGTCGTTCCCGAACGGGTGGGAGAGGCCGAGGGCATGTCCGATCTCGTGCAGCACGACATGGGCGATGGCGTTGTACTCGGCCGTGGTCACCGTGCCGTCGGCCTGCATGCGGTTCAGCCAAGTATTGTCGATGCGGACGTCGCCGGCATATGGGGTGTAGGTGATGGATGACACCTTGCCGGCGGCGTCCTGGGTGTAGGAGACGGATCCCGGGAGAGCCCCCAGGCCCACGGCGGGGGCCTGGTCGGCGGAGAAGGTATCCGTGCCGAAGGACAGCGTCTTGCCGGTATTCGCGGTCGTCTCGGTGAAGGTGACGTTGGCCACGGCGGCCCATTTCGCCAGCTGCTCGACGACGATCCGCTGCTCGACGGCGTTCATCGGCCGGAAACCGCTGATACCGACGAAGCCGCCGACGCCGGTGGCCTGGGCAAAGTTGTAGTTGAGCGCAACGCCCGTGCCGACGCCGACGGTCGAGTTCAGCGCCTCCAGGTAGGTCATGCCCTTGCCGGCCGATGCGTCGAAGTTCCAGCGGCTGGCGCCGGCCGCGAAGTTGCCGGCGGCGTCGGTATCGCTGCGATAGGCCAGCAGGGCCCGCAGGTCGACGGTGGACAGGTTGTAGGCGGAAACGCCGGGGATCGTCGTGGTCAGGGCGGTCGCGGCCTGGGGTGCGTCGGCGGACTGAACGATCGCGGCGCAACAAGGGCAAGTGGCGGAATGACTCTCAATAGCCTCTGGTCGCGACATATCCATAATCAGGTTTCCAAATGTATCAGATCAGCCTGCCGTCAGGGTTTGGATATACGATATCCGTATCCATATGCGGCATATGACACAAAATACCGCACAATAAGCGGTTCAATCAATCTGGATTCCTGATCATCATGCGGATATGGACGTTCGCGCACGCGTGGCAATGCGGATTAAAGCCCTCCGCAAACAACGAGGCCTCTCCCAAGAGGCCTTGGCCGAACTTATTGACAGGTCCCCGGACGCGATTTCCAACTTGGAACGCGGAATTTCCACCCCAGGCTATGACACGCTGGATTTGCTGGCACAGGGCCTGGGCGTTCCCTTGTCCGACTTTTTCACGGACGAAGGTGCCGAGAGCCCGTATCGAGCTAAAGCTTTGGCACGGCTGAATGGTGCAGCCCGCCAGTTGGATGACAGCACCCTGGCCAAGGCCGCAGCAATCTTAGAAATCCTTGCGGCCGCTCCTGAAGCAAAAGCCGTTTAAGGGGGCTGGCACTTCATCGGGGCGCATGATTCGTCAAGTCTTGCTCTTGACAAGATCCTTCAACGCCTGAGCAACCAGGGCGGGGATGGGCACCTCCCCCCCTTCATATCGGGCGATTTGACGAACTCGCCTGCCCAGATCCTGCGCCAAGTCCTCCTGCGTCCGGCCTAGAAGCCGACGCATGGCAATGAACTCATCCGCAGACATGGCCCCAGCTGCCTTAGTGGTCAAAGCATTATAGGCTGTCTCGATGCGATCACGTGAGGCTGCGGGGAGTTGGTCGTCCTCCAACGTTTCCCGGAGCAATTGCACAGCCTCGGCAATTCCATCCCGCTTTGGACGTGCCATTTCAATCCCCATCCGTGAGCGCCCGAACCGCACCATACCGAAAAGGATGGTGCGTGCAAGAAAGGTCTTGACGACTCAAACGACATGTCTCATAAAAAGACATGTCCAATAAAACTGAAAGCTGACGATGACCTCTCAAACCATCCCTCCCGTCATCCTCCCTCAGCCCGTCGAGATGCTGATGGACAAAAACATCAACCGCCTCCGCCATCTGCCGGTCCACCCTGATCCGATCGTCCCGAAGTCGCACCTCCGCGCGTACGGGGTGATCACGTCTGCGGTCAGGTCGGACGGCCGTCTGTTGGAGATGGCCTTTGTCGAAGCATTGAAGGCGGTTCCGCATCTGACTGTACTCCGGACCCCCTCCATCTTCATCCCCGGAGCGGTCGATCAGTTCATCAGCGGTAGCGTCAGCCATGAGGCGCTTCTGCAGTCAGATCTGCACTATACGCACGGGATTGGCCGCAAGATCTCGCCCGACGTGCTCATCCTCGATGCAGCACGCAAGGCGATCGACATCTTCGAACTCAAGCGGGGCCTGGCCAAGACCGACGCCGGGAAGACCAGGCAGACAGTTCGGGATCTCCGCTGCGTGCGGCTGATCTCCAAGAGCTATGCGCAGGTCATGCTGGACACGACGGTCGTCGAGACGACAGCCGCCGTTTGCTCAATCCACGGGGCGTCGGCAGTGCCGCCGGACCTCCGGATCAGCCTCGAAGAGCTGGAAGCGCGGTACAACGTCAACCTGAAGTCCGTCATTGAGCACACCTACCTGGAGTTCGGGCGGCGCCTGGAGGCTTTGCTTTTCGAACAGGCGTTGGAAGATGACCTTCCCAGCTTGATCGAGTCCTTCGAGTTCATCGAACCTGGATCGCCCTCCACGATCTGATCGACCGGTTCAGCTCTTCCTATTACATACTCGCCCGAACCCTGCGTTCACATCGCGGGCCGCTGTGATCGTCTCCGAAAACCTCGAACAGGAAGGGGACTTGATCACCATGAGCGCAGCCCTGCGTCAGCTTCCAGGAATCCGGCTGCCCGCACGCCTTGTCGTGGCGCCTTCTGATCCCCATCCGAACAACCTGCCCCATAGGCCTGCTTCCGCCGCCATCATGTAGGGCGGCAACAGCCCCTTGCGCCCTCATCACCGATATCCAGCCACGACCCGCCAAGCATCCTTTGGCGGGAACGCCCTCCCACACCTTGTAAGAGGATAACCATGACCGACATTGCCGCGGCGGCGCCAAGCGCCATTGCCGCACATCAACACCCTGCGCTGCCCTCCTCCACGGTGAATATCGAGGAGCCCCGTCGCCCCGCCCCGATCGTCACCACCGCCGACGGTGCCTGTGCATGGCCATTGCTGGATCGTGCCCTGGCGGCATCCCCGGCCGTTGCAGCCGCTCTGGACAGGGGTGGCTCCCTCATCATCATCGAAGCCCCCGGCTGGGATTGGGTCAAGCCTGTTCGTGAGACCCTGTGCTCGCATCTCAATCCTCCCGAGGAGCTCAACGAGGAATTTTTCAACCAGATGATGGACGCGCTGGCTGGGGACGATGACACCGAGGCCACTCCGCCGCCGGAGCTGGCGGAGCCCTCCCGGCCGGAATGGGTCTGGTTCTGCCCTTCGGAGGAACGGGGCAAGAGCTGGAGCGCCGCCAATATCGAGGCGATCAATACCACGCTGGGGCGCGGCAATGGGGTCATCATCGTGACGGCCCAGGCAGATTGGCTGTCGCTCCCCATCCGGGCCGCCGCCGACCATCACCTGGTGTTGCCGCCGTTGGACGGTGCCGCGCTGACCCTCGCCGTGCATGTTCTGACTGGCCACCACCCCGCCGCCATGATCGACGACAATCATTGTGCTCACCTCACCCCGGACGTCCTCCGCCTGTCCAGGCGGCCGGGCGAGGGGGGCGAGCGCTGGATGGAGCGGTTGCGCTCGCTGACAAGTCAGGCATCGCAGACCGCCCGATACACCGGCCCGCTGCTCGCAGATGTCCATGGCATGGACGAGGCCAGGGACTGGGGCCTCAACCTGCACAAGGACATGACGGAGTACCTTGCGGGGCGGTTGCCCTGGCAGAATGTGGACCGGGGATGCCTTCTGGTAGGGCCGCCCGGGACCGGTAAGACACGCTTTGCGCAGATCCTGGCCGGCAGCATCGGCCTGCCTCTCATCACCGGATCGCATTCCAGCTGGCAATCTGCTGGCCACCTCGGGCAAATGCTGGCCGCGATGAGGTCGACCTTCCAGCAGGCGAGGCAGCAGGCGCCCAGCATCCTTTTCATCGACGAGATCGACTCGTTCCCTGACCGGCAATCGCTGCGGCACAATTTCAGGGATTACGGAATCCAGGTGGTCAACGGACTGCTGGAAATGACCGACGGCACCCTGAGCCGGGAGGGGGTGGTGCTGATCGCCGCCGCCAACAGCCTGGGCGTTGATCCCGCCCTGATCCGGCCCGGGCGGCTCGACCGAGTGATCAGGGTGTGGCTGCCTGATGACAAGGCCCTCGCTCACATCCTGCGACAGCATCTGGGTGACGACCACCTGCCCGGCCTGGACCTCTTTCCCCTGCTGACGGGCTTGACCGCATCCGGCGCCGATTGCGAGCTCTGGGCCCGCAGCGCAAAACGGATGGCCCGCCACGCTGGCCGGCCGATGATCATCGAGGATCTGCTCGCACAGCTTCCCCTTCGCGAGGAGATCGCTCCCAAGCTGCATCTGCGGATCGCCACTCACGAGGCCGGCCATGCGGTTGCGGCTGCCCTCGAAATTCCCGGCGCCGTCCAGTTCGTGAAGGTCGATGGCGAGCGCGCCGGCGTGAAGTTCGAATTGACGGACTTCGCCAACCGGGAGGACGTACTGCGGCATATCCGCATCCTGCTCGCTGGCCGTGTCGCAGAGGAACAGCAGCTAGGGTCGGTCGGCTTCGGCTCTGGCGGTCCGTCACATTCCGACCTTGCCACGGCCACCTATCTCGCTACTGCCATGTCGGCCAGCCATGGAATGGGCAGCAGGATGCTGTGGCTGGGGGATGTTGGCCCCGATACGGTGCATTCGTTCCTCGCCTCCCATCACGACCTGTCTGTTCAGGTCGACCGGCTGCTGATCGAGGAGTACCAGAAGGTCGCGGAGCTCCTCCGCCCCCACCTTCCCGTCATCGAAAGGATTGCTGCAATCCTCGTCGAACATGGGGTCTTAACGGGTGCCGAGGTGGAGGAACTCGTGGCCACGACGACCATCGATCAGGGACAGGCGCCATAATGACGTGCTGCCCTCTGTCGGCCAACCCGATCAGACGGGCAGCACCTTTTTCCTATGGGGCGGGGCATATGCTCCAGCCAACCTCGTTCGCCAAGTGGTCACATATCAGATTTTTTAGGACGCCCCCTGCATCGATATCAGGTCTTTGATCAGTGTGGCCGCAGCGGATTCCGCCGCCCTGGAATCGCATGACTTGGAAGCTGGTCATGCGAATTTCGCATGATTATCGGGACTGTGTGGATCGGACCCACTGGAGCATATCGCAATCATCAGGCGCGAGACGTGCCCGATGATTGGAGGTACGACATGCTCAGGGATCCCCATAGAAACTCGCTGATACTGCCAGCCAACGATGACGTCACACCGGCCCTGAAGGCTTCCATCCTGGAACTGGCCGCCATCATCGGCCGGGATATCGCCCAGCGCCAGGTTCTGCCGGAGAACGACGGCTGGGCACGCCCACCTCCCCAGGGCGACGCGCCCTGAGCCCCCAGCCCTTCTCAATCGGTAGGATACCCCGATGGCCATTCGTGCCGCCCTATACGCCCGCTATTCATCGGATCTGCAGAGCGCGACTTCGATCGATGACCAACTCCGGATCTGCCGCGAGCAGGCCGCTCGAGAAGGGTGGCAGGTCACCAGTATTTATAAGGATGCTGCGGTCTCGGGAGCGTCACTTATCCTCCGGACGGGCATTCAGGCACTGCTGCGTGACGCACGAGCGGGCAAGGTCGATATCGTGCTGGCTGAGGCGATGGACCGGTTGAGCCGTGATCAGGCCGATATTGCCATCCTGTACCGGGAGCTGAAGTTCGCACGCGTCCGGATTATCACCCTGGCCGAGGGCGAGGTGTCCGAACTCCATATCGGGCTCAAGGGCACGATGAACTCGCTGTTCTTGAAGGACTTGGCCGACAAGACCCACCGTGGTCTCCGCGGCCGGGTGGAACAGGGCAAGTCGGGGGGCGGGCTATGCTACGGCTACGATGTGGTCCGTCAGTTCGCCGCCGACGGTGAACCGGTGCGTGGGGACAGGCGGATCAATGAGGCGGAGGCCGAGATCGTCCGCCGTATCTACAAGGAGTTCGCCGCTGGCATCAGCCCAAGGGCCATCGCCGGTAACCTCAACACCGAAGGCGTTTCAGGCCCGTTCGGCCGAGCGTGGGGCGATACCACCATCCGCGGACATATCCCGCGCGGCACCGGCATTCTCAATAACGAGCTGTATTCGGGGGTGCTGGTCTGGAACAAGGTCCAGTATATCAAGGACCCATCGACCGGTAAGCGGGTACCCCGCCTCAATCCTGAATCCGAATGGATCCGGTCGGAGGTGCCGGACCTGCGCATCGTCGATGACGAGTTATGGGCAGCAGTCCGGCAGCGCCAGCAGGTGCTGGCCATCCAGTATGAGAACGTCACCAACGCTTCGCGCGAGGCTCGCGCCAATCGCCTGACCGAACAGCGGCGACCGGAATTCCTGCTGTCCGGTCTGATGAACTGCGGCTGTTGCGGTGGCGTCTACGGCATCGTGTTCCGGGACCGCTATGGCTGCCGTAACCGCTACAGGCGGGGAAACTGTGAGAACGGCAACACTGTCGCCCGGCCGGAGATCGAGGAACGCGTGCTGACCGGCCTCAAGGACAAGTTGGTGACGCCGGAGGCCCTGGCCGTGGCCGCCCAGGCCTATGTAGAGGAGATCAACCGGCGGAACCTGGAACTGCACGGCCGCCAGGATCATGACCGTCAGGCCCTTCTCAAGATTGAGCGAGCGATCGACGGCATCATGAAGGCCATCGAGGACGGCCTGTACCAGCCCACCATGAAGGCCCGCATGGAGGATCTGGAACGCCAGCGGGCCCAGCTCCAGGCCGGCCTAGTCGAGATCGCCGTCCCCACCCTGGCCATCCGGCCCGATATGGCGGATACTTATCGCCGGCGCGTGGAGGAACTGGTGATCGAGTTCACCGACCCGGCATCGACCATGCGGGCCTACGGGATCATCCGCGCCATGATCACGGAGGTGGTGATCCGGCCCGGCGCGCGGCGGGGCAAGGTTGATGCGCTTTTGCGCGGCGAATTGACGGGGATCTTAAAAGCAGCGACCCACCCGGAAGGTTCCGGGTGGGTCTGCTTACCATCGGTGGATGCGGGGGCAGGATTTGAACCTGCGGCCTTCAGGTTATGAGTTTGAAAAGTAATGGTACGACCGAATACGACCAAACAAGCCCATGCCTCATAACATATTGTTTATAAATACTAATCCCAATAAGCCATTGCCTCTCAAATACGCTTCAGTTACCCTAAATTCACTCTCTTCTGTTACCTATATGTTACCTGCGGACCGGTAGCATGACCACAGTTTTTTCGCAGACACGGAGGCTGATGGTGGCGAAACTGACAAAGCGCGTGGTCGAACAATTGGAACCGGAAACGGTCGAAACCATCCATTGGGATGATGAACTTCGCGGCTTCGGCGTGCGCGTTTGGCCGTCGGGCCGCAAGGTCTATGTCGCCATGACGCGGGTCAAAGGCCGGCTGCGGAAGGTAACGATCGGCACGCATGGCCCCGTCACCGCCGACAAGGCGCGGATCAAGGCGCACGAGATCATCTCACAGGCGAAGGCTGGGAATGATCCGGTCAAGGAACTGGATGTAGCCCGCAAATCGCCTACGGTCAGAGGGCTCGGCGAGCGCTTCCTCAAGGAACATGTCGCCGTCCGCTGCAAGCCCTCCACCCAGTATGAATACAGGCGCTCCGTCGAGTTGTTCATCAACCCCGAGATCGGCACCCGCAAGGTCCTGGATATCGAGCGCCGGGACATCGCCGAACTGCACCAATCCCTGCAGCATATCCCTTACCAGGCCAACCGGACCCTGGGCGTGTTGTCCAAGATGTTCAATCTGGCCGAAGTCTGGGGGCTGCGACCGGACGGCAGCAATCCCTGCCTGCATGTGAAGAAGTATCGTGAGGAGAAGCGCGAACGGTTTCTGGGCGCCGACGAATACGCCTCCCTGGGCCGGACATTGGCCGAGGTCGAGGCGGATGGTTCGGAGCCTCCAGCCGTGGTGGCCGCCGTCCGGTTGCTGATGCTGACGGGCTGCCGCCTGGGCGAGGTCATGACCTTGAAATGGTCCTACGTGGATTGGCAGGCGCGGGCGTTGCGGCTGCCGGATTCCAAGACAGGTGCCAAAATCGTACATTTCGGGGAAGTGGTGGCCGCCGTCCTGCGGTCCATCCCCCGGCTGCAGGATAATCCCTGGGTCATCACCGGCACGAAGGAAGGTGCCCGGCTGACCGACTTGCAGCCGCCCTGGCGCCGCATCCGCAAGAAGGCCGGGCTGGATGATGTCCGCATCCATGATCTGCGGCACTCGTTCGCCAGCGGCGCCCTGTTCCTGGGAGAAGGACTGCCGATGATCGGCAAGCTGCTCGGACATACCCAAGTGCAGACCACGGCCCGTTACGCCCATCTGGCGGCCGATCCGGTCAAGAATGCCATGGAGAAGGTCTCAGACTTCATTGCCAAGCAGGCGACGATCAGTACAAAGCGGCGGCGCAATCACAAATACACGGTCCAGCCCTTGGGATCCTGGGCAAGCGCGAAATCAGCACCGTAGAGGTAGGGCGCCCCCTGCCCTTTCGTCCTTCATAGCTGCTTCTGCATCTCAGGCGGGGGCTATCGGATATTATGGTCAGGATGACAGTGCTGTACCCAGTTGATCAACAAGACGTGCCCGGACAGTCTTGGCAAGCTTGTCCAGGTTCAACTGCTTCCACCGCACGGCTGGCAGGTTCGCAG
>Ga0209373_10002171_pt1 | contig 20323 bp, 7 predicted proteins | sample Higcelweek5metaG_FD_187173 | JGI IMG/M metagenome (GOLD analysis project Ga0209373, IMG submission 187173) | Freshwater pond sediment microbial communities from the University of Edinburgh, under environmental carbon perturbations - High... | ecosystem: Environmental > Aquatic > Freshwater >... | reverse complement strand
ATTTACTTTAAGTTATCCTGTAATCACTCCGGAGCTGAGTGTAACTCCTTCCTTGCAGAACATGGCATTCGGTGGAGGCACCACCTCTTTTTCGGTTGAAAATATCAATGAAGGGAACATGGATTGGACCGCAGCCGTTTCTTCGGGCAATACCTGGCTGCATATTACTGCAGGTAGTTCAGGGATGAACTCCGGTGTCATCGAGTTGACGGCAGATGCCAATCCGGTGGAAAACCAGCGTACCGGAACCATCGTGATTACGGCAGCCGGGGTAACCGGCAGTCCGAAAACCGTTACGGTGGTTCAATCGGGTAACCTTCCGGTGGTGGTCATCTCTCCGGCAAAATATTTAACCCGTTCTGCTGCCGGTTCCACCACGTTTAACGTATCCAATGGCGGCGGAGGTAATCTGGTTTGGACAGCAGCCGTAACCTCAGGAAATACCTGGGCCAGTGTACTTTCAGGGGCCAGCGGGATCAACGATGGCACCATCACGGTTTCTTTTGATTCGAATCCGGGCGAATCGATCCGCACGGGTGTGATCACCGTTACGGCAGCCGGGGCCACCGGCAGTCCGAAATCGGTAACCATTGAACAAGCCGGCACCGGGCCGATGCTGATGGTGACACCCGAAACCAGGACCATCGCCTTTAACGAGGGTAGTACCAGTTTTTCCGTCAGCAATGGCGGCGGCGGGACCATGGCCTGGACCGCTGCTGTGACTGCTGGAAACCAGTGGGCACGCATCTCTTCGGGGGCAAGTGGCTCCAATAGCGGAACCATTAATTTATCGGTTGATCAAAACACGACCGATGCACCCCGCTCGGCAACCATCACCGTAACATCTGCCGGAACTTTTGGCAGTCCGATGACCGTTACCCTGATCCAATCAGAAAACAAACCCGCTCTTTTGGTTCTCCCGGCATCCCAGACGGTACCGTTTACCGCAGGGCTGGTGAACTTCAGGGTTTCCAATATTGGTGGAGGCAATCTGAACTGGACGGCTGCCGTTACGGAAGGAGCATCCTGGATCCGTTTGAATTCGGGATCGGCCGGGACCAACAACGGCACTATCAATCTGATCGTCGATGATAATTATGAAAATATCACACGTACGGGTGTGATCACTATAACGGCTCCCGGTGCATCGGGCAGCGAACAAACTGTCACGATCAGACAACTCAGCGATCTGAGCGGAATCGATCAGAACAGGATCAACAGCACCTTTGAGGTTTATCCGAATCCTGCCAATGATCAGGTTACGGTGAGGATAGCAGATTACGGGGGTGCAGGTCAGAAACTGGAGGTGTTGAACATACTGGGGAGCGTTGAACTGACACAAACACTCATTAGGGAAAACACGTTTATCGACCTGAGCGGAATGGCAAAAGGGGTCTATTTTTTCAGGGTATCCTCTGAGAACCGGACGCCGGGTGTGATCAGGGTAATCAGAAATTAGCCGGTTAAACAATTAAGAACCTCTTGACTATGAGAAAAATAATATTCGCAGTTTTCGCAATTGCGCTGTTTGTTCAGATTCCACTGCAGGCTGCCTATCTGAGCAATGTTCCGCAAACGCTGAAGCAACCTGACGGGAAAGTTCTCCAATGCTTTGCTACCGGTGATGAATATCATAACTGGCTGCATGATGCCGGCAACTATACAATAATCCGGGATCATTCAACCGGTTATTATGTTTATGCTACCAAATCGGGCAATCGACTGGTGCCAACCGGATTCATTGCCGGCCGGACCGATCCTGCTGCGGCCGGATTGCAGCCCGGACTGAACCTGGAGCCCGCTGAGGTTTCCCGTTTGGTTAAAGAAAAGTTTCACACTCCTTCATTGAAAGGGCTCAACAGTTCCAATACCATCGGGTCATTCAACAACATTGTCATCTTTATCAGGTTCAGTGATCAGGATGAGTTCACCAGCTTTACAACCACTTACAATAACGCATTTAATGCATCGTCAGGTGTTTCGATGGCTGAATACTTCAAGGAAGTATCTTCATCACAGCTGTCGATCACTACCTCTTTTTATCCGGCCACCGGAGGAACTACAGTGGTTTCCTACCAGGACTCCCATGCCAGGGATTATTATCTGGAATATGATGCAACCACCAATACGATCGGATATACCTCAGAGGATGAGCGGACTACCCGTGAGATGACGTTGCTTAGAGATGCCACTCTGGCGGTTAAAGCAGAAATTGAAGCGACCGGTCTCGATTTTGACCTCAACAATGATGGTAAGATTGACAATGTCTGTTATATTATTAAGGGCGCCGTTGCCGGGTGGAATGATTTGCTGTGGCCTCACATGTGGGTTCTATACAGTTTTAATGTTCAGGTGGCCGGTGCGCAGGTATCGAATTTCAATTTTCAGCTTTCGGAGTCATTCGGGGTAAGCGTATTGTGCCATGAGATGTCACATTCGCTGGGTTTCCCCGATCTGTATCATTATACCACATCGGACATCACACCAGTGGGGCAATGGGATCTGATGGCCAGTAATACTTCGCCACCGCAACACCAGAGCGCCTATGGCAAACAAAAATACGGAAAATGGTTTTCGGGGCTGACTACCATCTCCACTGCCGGCACTTATACATTGGCTCCTCTATCGGCAAACCCTTTTGCCGGATATAAGATTGCTTCCCCGAATAGTTCCAGCGAGTTTTTTGTGGTTGAATACCGCAAGGCATCAGGCACCTTTGAGTCGGCTTTGCCCGGATCGGGATTGATTATTTCGCGGGTGAACTCATCTATCGAGGGAAATAGCGAAGGGCCTCCCGATGAAGTATATGTATTCAGGCCGAATGGAACCACTACGGTAAACGGATCTCTCTCATCGGCCTTTTTTTCGGCGGCTTCAGGGCGTACTTCTTTCACTGCCACGAGCAATCCGGCGTGTTTTTTAAGTAATGGTTCCGCAGGTGGAATCGAAATCACCAATATCAGTGCTGCAGGTGAAACTATCACATTTACACTGGGTTATCCTGCTGCCACTCCCATATTGACCGTTGCCCCGTTATCCCAGAATGTGGTGGCCGCCGGAGCCAGTACCACCTTTGCCGTATCCAACACGGGTGCCGGGTCGATGGCCTGGACGGCAGCTGTTGCCACTGAAGCCTCGTCATGGCTACATATCACCTCGGGCGGAACCGGAACCAATGCAGGGACCATTACCGTACTGGCTGATGCCAATACCGGATCCGGCTCCCGTACCGGTACCATTACGGTTACCGCAACCGGAGCCACGGGCAGTCCGAAAACAGTCAATGTTATTCAGGCGGGTTCTCCCGCGGTTCTTTCAGTTACCCCGGTATCGAGATCCATCGGGGCTACCGGTGGTTCCACCACTTTTGAGGTGTCGAATACCGGTGGCGGTACGATGAGCTGGGCGGCTTCCGTCACTACGGGAAGCGACTGGGTTCACATCAATTCCGGAGCCAGCGGCAGTAATAGTGGTACCATCAGTGTTTCGGTGGATGCCAGCTCCGATCCAGCCATTCGCACCGGAGTGATCACCATCACGGCAACCGGAGCCACGGGCAGTCCAAAAACAGTAACTATTGAACAGGCGGGGGTTTCAACAATCCTCAGTGTGACGCCGGATACGCAAAACGCAGGATATAGCGCAGGCAGCACCTCGTTTGCCGTGAGCAATACCGGTGGCGGTACGATGAATTGGACCGCAACGGTTACCACGGGAAGCGACTGGATACATCTGACGTCCGGTGCCAGCGGCAGCAATTCAGGTACCATCGGTGTTACCTACGATACAAATCCCGATAACGGCCCCCGCACGGGTGTGATCACGGTTAACGCTGCCGGAGCTGCCGGTAGTCCAAAAACGGTGACCGTGGTTCAGTCGGCTAGTCCTCCAATACTCACCGTGCTTCCTGCGACCCGGTCGGTCGATTATAATAACGGATCCACCACGTTCGCCGTCACGAATACCGGCGGCGGCACGATGGCCTGGAGTGCGGCTATTACCACGGGAAGCGACTGGATACGGATTAATTCGGGGACCAGCGGCAGCAATTCAGGTACGATCAGTGTTTCGTATGATGCTAATACTGAAAATGATACCCGCACGGGTGTGATCACAATTACTGCTGCCGGAGCCACCGGCAGTCCGAAAACAGTAACTCTGGTTCAGGCGGCCAATCCTCCGGTTTTGACCGTACTTCCTGCTACCCGGTCGGTCGACTATAATAACGGATCCACCACGTTTGCCGTGAGCAATACCGGCGGCGGCACGATGGCCTGGAGCGCGGCTGTTACCACCGGCAGCTCCTGGCTACGGATTAATTCGGGGACCAGCGGCAGCAATTCAGGTACCATCAGCGTAACCTATGATGCTAATAATGAAAACGATATCCGCACGGGTGTGATCACGATTACCGCTGCAGGAGTTACCGGCAGTCCGAAAACGGTGACACTGGAACAGGCGGTGCAGGGCTCGGTTCTGAACGTGACTCCCGATATACAAAATGTGGCGTTTGGTTCGGGTACCACCAACTTTGCCGTCACCAACACCGGTGGTGGTAATATGGCCTGGACTGCGGCTGTTACCACCGGAAGCTCGTGGGCACATATTTCCTCGGGAACTAGTGGCAGCAATTCAGGAACCATCAGTGTTTCGTATGACGCCAACCCTGATAATGAAGTCAGAATGGGCGTGATCACCGTAACTGCTGCCGGAGCAACCGGAACACCCAAGAGCGTGGCAGTGCTTCAGGCCAGAAATTCCCCGGTGCTGACGATTGAACCATCCTCCAGAACCATCGATTATTTTGCCGGTCAGGCTTCTTTTGAAGTCAGTAATGCCGGTGGCGGCACCATGGCCTGGACCGCTCAGATACCTGCCGAAATAAGCTGGGCACGCATCAGCAGTGGAAGCACCGGATCCAATACCGGAACCATTACGGTCAGCATCGATCAGAATGAGACTGCTGTTGAGCGTACGGTGGAAATGGTTGTTTCGATCGATGGTGATTCCGGAAGCGTTCAAACCGTAACCGTTACTCAACGTGGCGACCTGAGCGGCATCGATCAGTCAAAGGCAGAATCCGGTTTTCAGGTTTATCCGAATCCTGCAAATGATCAGGTAACGGTAAAAGTAACCGATGCCCATGGGTATGAACATCAGCTCGAAGTTTTAAATATCCTGGGCCGGTTGGAAATGGTACAAACGCTTACTCAGGAAAGCACCGTTATCGATATGAGCAAAATGGCCAAAGGAGTATATTTCTTCAGAGTGACCTCCAAAAACCAAACGCCGGGTATGATAAAAGTGATCAGGGATTAGTCGATCGGCTGACCGATGTTTTTTTCATGGTTAAGGGTTTGTTTGGGTAGAAAACGTACCTTTATTCTGCTTTTGTCCCCAAGCATCAGCTCATACTGGTTATAAACCTATTACTTATGAAAAAAATCATACCTGCAATCTTTGCGATTGCGCTGGTTTTCCAGATGCCGCTTTATGCCGGGTATCTTGAAAATATTCCACAGACTTTTAAACAGCCTGACGGACAGATTCTCCACTGTTTTACCACTGGAGATGAGTATTATAGCTGGTTGCATGATGCTGCCAACTATACGATAATTCAGAATCATTTAAACGGATATTATGTTTATGCTGCCAAATCGGGCAGCCAGTTGGTTCCTACCCCATTTATTGCCGGTAGGGCAGATCCTGCTGCAGCCGGGTTGCAACCTGGAGTGAACCTAGAGCCGGAGGAAATTGCACGCCTGGCTAAAAAGATGTGCCAGATTCCCGAGCTCAAGGGCCTCAAAGAATCCAATAATATCGGAAACTTCAACAATATTGCCATCTTTATCCGGTTCAGTGATCAGGATGAATATGCCTGTTTTGAAGATACTTATGACTCTATATTTAACGCCACCACCAACGTTTCAATGAGTGGCTATTACAAGGAAGTATCTTTTTCTCAGTTGTCTGTCAGGACCTCGGTTTTCCCGATTTCCAATGATGACGCGATGGTTTCATACCAGGACTCCCATCCCAGGAACTACTATCTGGTATACGATGCCACAACCAATCCCATCGGATATAAGGAAATGGAGAGATCCGACCGTGAAAGGATTTTGCTGGTAAATGCCATTCAGGCTGTTAAATCCCAAATTGAATCAACCGGGATTGACTATGACCTGGATAATAATGGAATGATTGACAATATCTGCTTTGTAGTTCAGGGTACTGTCGGTGGCAGGAGTAATTTGCTGTGGCCCCACATGTCGGTTCTTTATTCCTGTAATATTCAACTTGCCGGCCTTCGTGTAAATAAGTACAATTTTCAATTTTCAGAGTCATTAAGTCCAAGCAGTTTGTGCCATGAAATGTCACATACCCTTGGGTTCCCCGACCTTTATCATTATTTGGCTGTTTCACCGGTAGCACCAATTGGCCCATGGGATGTCATGGCTACGCGAACAAGTCCGCCGCAGCATCATGGTGTTTATACCAAACAAAAGTATGGAAGATGGTGTAAGCCTTTGAGTGTAATCTCGACTCCCGGCACTTATACCCTGTTACCGATATCAACTGATCCTTTTGCCGGATATAAGATCTTGTCCCCGAACAGTTCCACAGAGTTTTTTGTGGTTGAGTACCGCAGGGCAACTGGCGCCTATGAGTCGCTGCTGAAAGGATCGGGGTTGATTATTTCGCGGATAAACACATTGGCTTATGGCAATAGTGGCGGGCCACCGGATGAAGTATACATATACCGGCCCGATGGAACCACTACCGTACAAGGATTTCTATATTCAGCTCATTTTTCGGCCGGTACAGGGCGAACCTCCTTTACATCAACCAGCAATCCGGCCTGCTTTTTAAGTGACGGTTCTCCTGGAGGAATCGAAATAACCAATATCGGCGAAGCTGGTGAATCCATTTCATTTACAGTCAGCTTCCCGAGCGATATCGATCAGTCAAAGGCAGAATCCGGTTTTCAGGTTTATCCAAATCCTGCAAATGATCAGGTAACGGTAAAAGTAACCGATGCCCATGGGTATGAACACCAGCTCGAAGTTTTAAATATTCTGGGCCGGTTGGAAATGATACAAACGCTTACTCAGGAAAGCACCGTTATCGATATGAGCAAAATGGCCAAAGGAGTATATTTCTTCAGAGTGACCTCGAAAAACCAAACACCGGGAATGAAAAAAGTGATCAGGGATTAGTCGATCGGCTGACCGATGTTTAGCGAGAGCTGAATGGTGTGGCTGGTGTAGCGGCCCGACAGATCGTTGGATGCCGGTATCTCAAACAGATAGCGGAACGACAGGTTGTCGAGCTTAACTCCCAGAAATACAGATAGATCCTCATTATATCGGTATGACAATCCTGCATTGAACATGTTCTTCAGATGAACCGTGGTGCTCAGGTCGAACCGGAGTCCGTCGTGGGCATTCATCTTAATCAGCGCCATGGGTTCCACTTTCAGGCTGAATTCCCTGTTGAGCGTAAAGAAATATCCGCCATAGGCATAAGCCGACCGGGCCAGATCGGGATTAGCGGATGGAAATTCATTTCCAGGGTATCCGTAATGGCCGAATTTGACCGTTGAATTCCAGAGCTGGATCACCGAAAAACCGGCATATCCGTTTTTATTAAAATAGTGGGCGCCCGCATTGAAATCGAGGAAGTAGCTCTTGTTGGGATTACTCAGATAGGGGTCGTTCGGATCGGTCAGGTTAATGCTGGTGGTCCCGATCTGGTACAGCATCGGCGACAATCCCAGCGATAGCCTGCCTTTACCAAAACTTACATGATAGGAGTAATCCAGATGTATCCCGGTCAGGTGAAACACTCCGTACGAATCATGGAAAAACCCTCCACCTGCCCCGGTATTGTTGAAACTGTTCTTCCCTTTATTGACAAATCCCATGGGAGTGAACCTGGCCTTGTCGCGGCCCCATTTGGTTTGAAAGGTGACGCTCTGGCTCGCCGGCGCTCCGTCCCATCCTGACCACTGCTGCCGTGAACTGACCGTCAACGTGCCGTACTGAGTGGTTCCGGCAATGGCCGGATTCAGGAGAAACAGGTTTGAAAGATACTGGTCGGAAAACGAGTTAACCTGTGCAAAACCTGACATGGCCGTTAACAGAAGGATCGGTATGATATGGAGACGGATTATTCTCATCTCAATATTGATACTGAGCCTTTCAGCGGTTTGAGGTCACTCTGTAACCAGATCAGATAGTAATAGGCCCCAACCGGAAGAACGGTTCCTGATTTATCGGTCCCGTTCCAGGGTTCGGGATATCCGGTTTCAGACCACCAGACCAGCTTGCCCGAACGATTGTAGATTTTCATCTCACATTGTTTGAAGTCTTTGAGCGCCGGGATGTCCCATTTCTCGTTCACCCCGTCGCCATTGGGGGTAAAGGCGTTCGGGATCTCAAAGGGGTCAAACCCGAGTGTGAGGTTGATCCGGGCATTCGCGTTGCATTTCATGGCATCCGTCACCCATACCAGATACTTTCCGAGAACCGCATTCGAAAGGAACCTGACGGTATCATTGGTCGACCATTTGATCGAATAGGGTGGTGTGCCCCCTTCGATCGACAGGCTGATCTCTCCGTCGGGACAGTTTTCGCAGCTCGGTGAAACCAGATGGTAGTTGATCTGGATGCTGTCGGGCTCTTCAAACACAATTTTTTTGGTGAAAGTGGCGGTACAAGCCTTATCCTCCCTTACAGTGATAATGCAGCTGGTATCGCCATATAATCCCTGAAACCTGGGACTTGGGTAATAGTGCAGTCCGCCGTCGATGCTATATTCCCACGAGGTTCCGGAGCCGTGCGAATGTATTTTCAGACTCCCGTCGCGGTTACCCGGACAGGTGACCTGAGTGGTGGATACCGAGTCGATCACCAGCAGTGCAGGATCGTTTACCCGGATAAAAACCTCATCGGAATTGAAACAACCGTTTTTGCCAACAGTCAGTGAATAATTGCCGGTTGTGTTGATCAGTATTCCGGGAGTAGTTTCCTGTGTGCTCCACTGATAGGAGTCAGACCGGCCATCGTCACCCGTGAGCCTGATCGGATCGGACTTGCAAAAAACGGTATCTTTTCCGAGATCAACGAGTGGAAAATGATTGATAATCAGGTTAGTAGAATCACTATTGAAACAACCCTCGGTCCCGATCGTCAGCCAGTAATTACCTGATTTGCTTACATAAAGATCCGGGAGGGTATCGCCTGTACTCCAGAGATAGGTGTCGCCCTCGCCTCCGTTCAGCCTGATGCTGTCGGCCAGGCAGATTGTGGTATCCCTCGGCAGATTCAGTTCAATCTCAGGGAGCCTCTTCATGGTAACCTTTACGCTGTCGGTGTTCACACAACCGTTACCCCAGACCGAAAGCTTATAGGTTCCGGATTTGGCTGCCAGAATAGTATCGGTGGTTTCGCCGGTACTCCACAACAGTGAATCACCCCTGCCGCCAAAGAGCTCCATGGGCGTTCCCTGGCACTGGATGGTGTCGGTTGGAAGATTGATCACCGGAAGATCTTTAACCGTTATTTTGATATTATCCGGGAATAAACAGCCGTGATTGTCTGTGACAACCAGATTCAGCAGTCTGTAAGATTGGGTCAGATTTATCAGCCGGGTGGTTTCGTTCAGTGGCGGATCTGTGCTGACCCACCTCCAGGATTTGTAATCGCTTCCGCCGTCGAGTGTGATCGTATCCCCCTGGCAGGCTTCGCGGTCGGTGCCCAGCTCGGGAAGGACATACGGGAAAACAGGAATGGTAATCTGTCCGTATGATGAGCAGGTGTCCTGAGTGATTGGATCAATAGCATAACCCTGAACATAATAGGTTGTGGTTTCTGATGGCTTTACATTAATAGTCTGGGTTTCCCCGTTTTCTATATTTACCCATCGGTAATTCTGAGCTCCGGACGCTCTGAGGGTAACTTTTTGATTATAGCAAACAGTACCAACCGGAGATGCTGTTATGACCACATCGGGGGCGCCGGCTTCTGAAACCGAGAAAGTTTTATTCAGGGAGCACCCGGTTGTCTTCGATGTAATGATCACGTTATAGGTGCCGAACGGCAACTCAGGTTTGGAGCTGGAATTGTAATTTGGAAATTGGATCCAGTTGAAGTCATACGTATCACCAGCTGCCATGGTCAGTGTGATTGAACCGTTTGCCACGCCGCAGGTGGCTTTTACTATCTCTGTGTTCTCCAGGACAGGTAATGGCTGGGCCACGATAAGGGTGGTATCGGTGTTGGAGCATCCGCTGTAATGAGTGACCGTAACTCCGATCTTCCCTGCGGTATAGATATCCCGAAAGCGTTCGACCTTCAGGTTGCGGTTATCGCTCCAGTCGTAAAAAGCCCCTTCACCGGCATCCAGATGGGCCGGACTGCCCTGACACATGACGGTGGTGTCGGGAAGATTGATCGGAGGGATCGGGTGTATGGTGATGGTCTGCCTTTGCTCGATAGTTGATCCAAATTGAGGCACCTTGAAGCGAACCAGATAAGTCCCGGCCTGGGCAAATTTATAGGTTCCCTCGTAGGTTATCGGATCAACATTGACTTTACCAATTAAAACGGTGCCGGTTTCGTCATAAATTTCCCACGTTGGAGCGCCGGCAAGAGTTATACGGCTGGCTGAAACATAAAATTTAGTAATATCGCTCTGGCAGATATTTTCATAGTAAAATTCAGCTGCCTTGAAAAAATCGGAAAGGAAGGTGGGCAATCCAAAATAGGCTCTTCCTCCTTTCACGGTGCTGCCGGTATTATCGAGCAAACTGGCACCCTCTTCAACATAATTGCAATTCTTCTGGATTGGTGAATTAATAACCCCCAGATAGGGCTTGCCTGATAGTGACACATAGATTTTTCCGTTTAGCCCGAGTTGCAGTGCACCACACATTCCGTAAACGTTTTGGCGTAAAATCTGTACACTGTTGATAATTGAGCTGGATTGAGCTTTTGAAAGATCCCACTGGTATAGCATTCCACTTTTCCGGGTCGATCCGTACAGATAATTGCTGGTGGGGGAGAATTCAACACCATAGGCATTTTCAGTATAGGTGGGGTGATTAGCATCACCACCAGTCGGGAGCTTGGCCAGCAGATTAATTGCCCCGGTTTCATTGTTGAAGGAGAAAAGCTCAAAAAACTTTAATCCTTCAATGGCAGTGGCTAGTAAATCACCTTTAGGGGATGATTTGAGGTATCCGGTAGCTCCCCGGTTTTGTGTATCAGAAAAATCAATGTCGTGGACTGATCCGGCAGCTTCAGTTTTATAAAAGGCCAACCCTCCGGTTGTCAGTTTGAATTCATAGAAATCTTCAGATCCAAACTCATGGGCTATGATCCAGTAAGAGCTTTTGTCATAATGCTTTACTGCTGTGATTTTTTCGGTGAACAGGATACCATTTGTATTTGGTAAGATGGTGTTTTTGTTGGTCACCTCACCCAAAGAATAGTTTGAAAAGTCAACGATACTGTATCTTAATCCCTTATAATCAGGGTCATTGGATATTGATGTAGCAAGATCTACCGTGATGATGTAATATTTTTTAGGGGAATTCGGCCAAGGAACTACTATGGATGACTGAGTACTGGATGTATTTCCAAAAAGGAGTAACCCGTTCCTCATGGTCTCATGATTACTGTTATATACAGTTTGTCCGTCGGTATAAAAAAGGAGATTGCCGTCTTTATCACAAATTGAAGCTACGCCTTCACGGGTATTGATTTTGCCGCCTGTCAGCGGAGTGGGGTAGTATTTGTTAAAATCCAGCCCGGCATTCTGGCCAAAATACCAGACAGCTCCCTCTTTTTGGGCATGGAGTGGTTGAAAGAGTAATAATAGTAACCCTAAAACACCAAGAAATACCTGCTTCTGCACCTCATCCTGATTTGATAGGTCAAATATGGGAAAAAATCATTTGATATTCTGTCCGATATCGATTCCTAATTGAATCATGTGTGCCGTAAATCCGCGGGGAGTTTTGCCTGAAAGTGGCAACTCAAAGAGATAACGGAAATGCATCTTGTCGACACGCACCGAGCAGAATGCCGCGATTCCCTCGTTCCAACGGTAAGAGAAGCCGGTATCGAACTGATCTCTGATATAGGCTGTGGCGGTCAGATCGAACCGGAACGGATCGATATAATTGGTGTTGTATTTGAGCATCAGCATCGGCTCCACCCTAACATCGCGGCTGATTTTGAACAGCCAGGCTCCATATCCGGATAGCGACCGGGTCAGATCGGGATTTTCGATCGAACCGCCGGTGGAGGGAAATCCATATTCGCCCTTGAGGCTAATCGATGAGCTGAACATCTGCAGGCACGAAAAACCCAGGGTGAGGTTCTCTGAATAATAATGCACACCGGCATTGAAATCGAGGATCGACAGGCTGATCGGGTCGTTCCCCTGAGGCAACCACAGATCATCAGGATTCTCATCGAAAACAAAGGAGTCATCCGAGAAATTGGCCCTGAATAGCATGAGAACCGGTGATAATCCGAACGATAGTCTGCCCTGGCCCATGAAAACATGGTAGGCATAATCCAGATGAAGTCCGGTCTGGCTGACACTGCCATACGAATAATTAAACAGTCCGGCTCCGATACCAACTTTCCCGTAAGCGTTCTGGCCCCGGTTCAGGAATCCTTTGGGGTTGTAAAAGGCCTTTTCTTTAAAAAGTTTTCCCTGCCAGGTAACTGATTGCGAGGCGGGTGCATGATCCCACTTCATTCCCTGCTCCCTGGCGTTGATCACCAGCGGATCATATCGGGAGATTCCGGCCACTGCGGGATTTATCTGGAAAAAATTCATGAGATACTGATCGGCCAACGGTCGGATCTGCCCGAACAGGGTCAGGGGCAGAAGCAGCAGCCAAACAGATATGCAGAATATTTTCCTCATGCCGTTCAATCTATCTTAATATCGTTATGGTACCTTTTCTGATGGGTATCGTTGAATCATCGCGGTCGATCACCACCTGATAGAAATAGGTACCGGCCGGAAGCTTTTTGCCTTCGTTCCGGTAGGTTCCATCCCACGGATCATAAACCCCTTCATTATGGAAAACCAGTTTCCCGCTCCGGTCGTACACCTGAACCAAGCAATTGGTGCGGTAATCCAGAATCCTGATCATCCATTTTTCATTTTTGGTGCCGCCATTCGGCGAAAATGCGTTCGGGATGAACATCTCCCCGGCCGTAAGGGCATACACTACGGTATCCCTGCATCCCAGCTTATCAGTAATAAAAATCGTATAGGTATTTGCCGCGATATGGGTGAACACTGAATCATGGAAGTTGTATCCGGCCCAATCGAAGGAATAGTCAGGAGTTCCGCCGGTTACATGAATCCGGATTTCCCCGTTTGTACATTCCGGACAACTCGGATTCATCGCTGTAACCTGGTGGGCCAAAGGTTCGGGACGGGTGATGGTAATGGTATCGGGCAGACTGACACAACCGGGCGCTTCCTTCAGTTTAACCCTGAAAGCATAATCACCTGCAGGCAGATTGCCGAAAACAGGATTGTTTGTCCACACACCTGAATTTATTGAATAGCTGAATAAGGTGGGATCATTGCCTGCCATGATTTCCACACTACCGTCATTGGAATTGAAGCACGAGTTATCTTTTTGAGTGGTTGAAAACAGGGGCAGGGGATCAAAGAATATTCCGATGGTATCTGTGGTCAGACAACCTCCCGGATCTTTAACGGTCAGAGCGAGGCCCTGCATGGATTGAAAGATTACCAGGGAGTCGGTGGTTTCACCGGTTGACCAGTGCCACTCGGAATAGATCGACCCGGGATCATATTCAGAAGGGCGGAGGGTGATGGTATCGCCCGGACAGGCATGGCGGTCGGGCCCCAGGTTGAGCTTTGATATTTTGCGAACCCGGATGGTGATTGACTGACTGACTTTACAGGTTCCTCCGTTCGTTCCGGTTACGGTGTAAACGGTGTCATGATCAGGATATACCACAACGGAATTCTGTATGACGCCTGGTTGATGCTCCCATTCAAAATAGGTGGCGCCCGAGGCTGTCAGGGTAATAGCATCACCCGGACAAATTACATCCGGCGTTGCCGGCGACCGTTGGAGATCCACCGTAATGGCCGGCTGAAAAGCGACATCGATGGAGTCATACGAGAAACAGCCGTTTTCATCCTTTACCCGGAGCCAGAGGTCTTTTTTATCGTCAATGACCTGCAGGGTGACGTTCGTGGAGCTGTTCCACCAGAGAAATTCAGTGTATTTCTCACCGAACTCAAAGTCCCGGATATTCAGATCCACCAATTCTCCCAGACAGGGTGTCAGATCGCCGCCCATGTTGAGACGGTAATCCGGATATACCTTAATTTCGATGGAATCAGCTGTCGAACAGGCGCCCCCGATGGATCCGGTTACTTTATAGATAGTCGTTGTATCGGGAGTTACTTTTATCTGATTTGTGGTGATTGACAGGTCGTGTGCCCAGCCATAAGAATCGGCGCCCGACGCGGTCAGCGTAATGGTATCACCGGCACAGATCTTTCCGGTATCTTCCGGTGATCGGGTCAGTTTTAAGTCAATCTTTCGGGATTCAATGGTCAGAGTGGTGTCGATTGGCTCGCAACCTCCAATGATTGAGATAATTACCGAATAACTACCCGGTTTGAGGTTCTCTCTGACAGGGGTGTCGGTTGGTTCATCGGCCCATTCGAACTTGTAGGGTAAGCGCGGCTCTTTCAGATAGATTCGGATAGATCCGTTATCAATACCGTTGCAGATAGCCGGAGTCACCATGATCGTATCGATCTTGGGTTTCTGCACATCGATGGCCCGGGTTTTCAGTTCCGTGGTGCAACCCTCGTAATTGGTGGCAGTTACCCGGTATATTCCCGGGGTTTCGATGATACGGAGCCCATCGGTATAAACCCCTGATCCATCGGTGATGCCGAAAAAGGGATATTTCCCGTCATGCAAAACAATACTTTGGTTGTCGCACAGATATGTGGTTGAATCCTTTACCGTAAACTCAGGTCTCGGATGAATCCGGATCGTTCGTTTAAAAACCGTCCTGACCCCGTTTTTTGAACCGACCATGGTGATTTCATATTCACCGGCATGGGGGAAAACATAAGTGGGTGTAAAGGTTGGCCCTGCATCGGTGATGGAAATATTATCCACAAACCAGTTGGGTGCCTCATCCACCAGGTCCTCTGAAGCCAGGTAAAGGAGAGTGGTATCGTTCAGACAATCATGCGTATAGCAGATGGTATCGCTGAAGAAATTTGCCGGTATATTGGGTAGTCCGAAACGCGAAATTCCCTCAAACCCGTCGGCACTGATCAAGCTGGCTCCCCGCAGTAAAAAGTCACAGGAATCAAAATCGGGTGAACGGATAACGCCCAGGTAGGGCTTGCCATCAAAGGCAACATAGATTTTTCCGTTTTTGGCCAGCTGAAGGGCTCCGCAGGGGACGTTGGGATCATCCCAAAGGATTTTGGCGCTGGCCTTGATTTCGGCTTCGGTGGGGAGCGAAATATCCCATTGGTAAAGGATTCCATCGGTTTTGGAGGATCCGTACAGGTATTTGCCGGTTGGTGAAAACTCGATGCCATAGGCGGCGCCGGTTTGGGCAACGGGGTTTTGGGTATTCCCGGCCGAGAGAGTGGCAATCTGCTGAATGGCCCCTGATGATTTGTAGAATTTGAACAACTCAAAGATTTTCATCCCCTGGATCGCAGCCACTAAATAATTCCCGTCAGGCGAAAATTTCAGATAACCGGTGGCATTGGTATTGGCCGGGTCGGCAGGATCAAGATGGTACTCCGATCCGGCTGTCGGAGTAGATTCCAGAGATATCCCCTGGTCAGTGAGCAGATATTCATAAAAGGCCCAGGTGCCGAACTGATGGGCAATGATCCAGTAGTTCCCGTCATTTCTTTTGGCAGCCGTGATTTTCTCCGTGAAAAGGGTACTTGCCGATCCCGGCATCGGGATATTGCAGGGCAACAACACAGCACCCATCGAATTATTCTGGTTCATGTCGACCAGGCTGTAGGTGAGCCCTTTGTAATTTGGTGTTAAAGCCGATACGGCTTTGTCCACCGTGATAATGTAGTAAAGGTGACCGGAACCTGGCTTGGGAAGGATGATGGACGATTGGGTTCCTGAAGGGCTGCCCGACAAACTCTCCGTTGACATTATTTCGTGGTTCCGGTTGTAAACCGTTTGCCCATCGGTATAAAACAGCAGGTTTCCGTTTTGATCGGATATGGAAGCGACCCCTTCTGCAAACCTGGTTTTGCCTCCGGCAACAGGCAGGGGATATGAATTTTTGAAATCCAAACCGGCCTTATTCCCAAAATGCCACACGGCGCCCTCTTTCTGGGCACGGAGTGGCTGGCCAAGGAACAGCGCAACACCCATCAAAACAATACAAACCCACTTTTGCACGCTTCGCGATTTAAGTTTTCAAAGATGTGAAAAAAGAGAGCAGCAGGCAAATTGCCAGTAGGGCTAACGTTTCGGAGCCTGCTTAAGTATCTTGTTAGCAGAATGAAAATTCCACACTATATTTACGCGATTATTCTATTGATGGTGAGAAAGCTTTTATTTCTGACAGCACTGATTGGGATGGTGGTAGCCGGGCAATCGCAGAATATCTGTGACTATCCGGAGTATCCGGTTCCGGCAAAATACCGGTTGAAGGCCGGCGCCGGCCTGCCATCAAAAGTTGACAACTCTGCAAAGGCTTATTTCCCGGCGGTTTTCAACCAATACGGATGGAGCTGTAACCAGGCAAGCAGCATCGGTTACGTGTTTACATACGAGATCAACCGGCTGAGAAAACAGAAATCCGAAGAACCGGAGAACCTTTATACCCCGGGCTTTGCCTGGAACTTTTTGAACAGCAGCAACAGTGGCGTCGGAGTCAGCTATTTCGACAGCTGGGAAATCGTTAAGGCGGCCGGTTGTCCGAATTATGCCGATTACCCCTATTACCAGCTGACGACAGGCGTTTGGATGTCGGGCTACGACAAATATTACCGGGCCATGCAGAACCGGATTTTGCAAAACTATTCCCTGCCGGTGGGAACGCCCGAAGAGCTTGCCCTTTTCAAACAGTATCTGGTTGACCATTTCGAAGATTCCCCTGACGGCGGCATTGCCAGCATTCAGATTGCATCCGACGGAATGCTTACCGGGCAATGGAAAGACCCTGAAACTGAAGAACGGTGGCCGGTACTCTATACTTTTGGGTCAAATATCGGGCATGCCCTGACTTTTGTCGGATTCAACGATTCGGTGAGGTTCGATGTGAACTACGACGGCAAGTGTACCAATGACATCGATATCAATGACGATGGCGTGGTGGATATGAAGGATTGGGAGATCGGGGCGCTCCTGACGGTGAACAGCTGGGGAGACGGATTCTGGAACGGGGGTAAGGTTTATGTGCTCTACAGCGTGGTGGCCCGCGAAGGGAATGAGGGCGGAATCTGGAACCGATCGGTTCATGTGGTGAAAGCAACCAAATATTACAATCCCGAACTGACCATGCGCGTGGTGATGAGGCACGAGGAACGCAAACGGTTCAGGGTGCTGGCCGGATTTTCAACAGATACCACAGCCACAGAACCGCAGCAAACGCTCAGCTTCCCGATATTCAATTACCAGGGCGATAAAACCCCGCTCGAGGATCCGGAGAATACGAATGACAGCCGGCGGTTTGAATTCGGACTGGATATCACCCCTTTTGTCAGCTTGCTCGACCCGGATGTTCCGGTTAAATTTTTCCTGATGATTCAGGAAGATGACCCGTATGGCACGGCTGAAGGTCGGGTTGATGAATTTTCGGTGATCCATTATGCAAACGGTGCTGATGAAACGATATCCAAACAAAAGAATGTGGAGATGGTCAACAATGGCCTTACTGTTGTCAGTGTCACCAAAAGCCTGGATTTTGATAAACTGAAGGTGGAGGAACCCTTCATGACGAATATCTCCAATGGCAAACCATTTTACGGACAACTATCGGCCAGTGGCGGGAAACTTCCTTATCGGTGGGAACTGGTCAGGGATTATCAGGAAACGCAGAAAAGCATTCAATATGAGCCTGTTACCGGAATAACCCTTGCTAACAACGAAAACAAAATTTCATCCAAGCGGGTTGCCTTGCCTTTTGAGTTTCCATTTTATGGGAGCAAATACAATTTTGTGGTTGTGGATATCAGAGGTGCTCTGCATTTCAATAACGAGTACTTTCAGTATCCTTATGCCATCAATGCCGATCTGGGCTTCAGAATCAGAAAAAGCATCGTTCCTTTTTGGGCCGATATGAATTTCAACAATCCGGGAGAAGCTCTGGTATATCAGGCTACCGATTCGGTGGTCACCTTTGAATGGAAAGCATCGGTGTATGTGAAACCACTGTTTTACCCCGTCATGGTGAACGCATCCCTTTATTCCGATGGGCGTATTGAATTCAGATATGGTGAGCGGAGCATCCCGCAGAATAGCGATTATGAGTGGCAGGCAGGTATCTCCAACGGTGATGCTGCGCTATACAAATATGCATCGGTGAGCGGAACCCATCAATCAATAGAAAATCAGGCAATTACCTATACTCCATTTGATTACCCCGATAACATCTCACTAACGGAGGAGGGTACGCTGAGCGGATTGGCTAATGCTGAGGACCATATCTGGAACATCCTGGTGAAAGTCACCGACTCGTACAATCAGGTTGAATATGCTTCGCTGCCTGTTTCAACAGTGATCACGGATACTGCAACCGTGGTGAGTAAAAGTTTTCCCAACCCATTCTACCGAACGACCAGTATTACTTTTACAGTCGATCAGGAGTCGCCGGTGATCCTTGAGATATTCGATTTTTCAGGCCGGAAAATCAAGGAGCTGGTTAGCCAAACCCTGTTGCCCAACGTTTACACCTATTACTGGAACTCCCGTGATGCCCGCAATCGTGATGTTAAACCCGGCACCTACATTTACCGGTTGCGCATCGGCGCCAATCACGATGAGGGGAAACTGATCCTGATCAAATAAAGGCAGGAGAGATTCTTCAGCCGTCTTTGCGATGCCTGGTTGTCAGTTTGATCCTCAATTGTTGTGCCTCCTGATACATGACCGGCACGATGACCAGCGTCAGGAAAGTGGAGAACAGCAACCCGAAGATGATGGCCTGTGACATCGGTCCCCAGAAGATCACATTGTCACCACCGAAATAGATGTTCGGTTTAAATTCGGTAAACAGTCCGATCAGGTCGATATTCAAACCGGCAGCCAGCGGCAACATACCGAGAATCGTAGTCAGGGCGGTCATCAGAACCGGTCGCATCCGGATTCTGCCACCCTCGACAATGCATTCCTGCGACACCTCTTTCGGCAGAGCGGCACCCCCGGGCAAACTCAGTTCCATACGCTTCCGTTCTTTTAGCAAAGTGATGTAATCGACCATCACAATGCCGTTTTTGACCACTACTCCTGCCAGTGCAATGATGCCGATACCGGTCATGATAATAATGAAATCGAGCTTGAAAATGGCCAGTCCCAGAAATACCCCGATCACACTGAACAGAATGGTTGTCAGGATGATCAGTGTTTTTCCGAATGAATTGAACTGGGTGACCAGGATCACGAAAATCAGTGCCATCACCAGCAGCATGGCCTCCAGCATGAACAACGAACTGCTCTCAGTTTGCTCCTGCTCGCCGGTAAACCGCACCGAATAGCCTTCGGGCAGCGGCATGTTGTTCAATAATTCCTTCAGTTCCTTGTTTATGGCCGTAGCGTTATATCCGGCTATGGCATTGGAGTAGAGGGTGATTACCCGCTCCTGGTTCACCCGGTTCACCGATCCAAATGTGGTGGAGTAAGTAAAATCGGCCACTGCAGATATCGGAACCTGAACCGGCTGGCCTCCCATCATGCTCATCGAGGTGATCTTCTGATTCATCAAACTGCTCAGATCGTTGCGATAAGGCTCAGCCAGGCGGATTTCCACCGGAAATTCATCTTCACCGATCTTGAAATCGGAAACCTTTTTTCCATAGAGCGCCGTACGGATCGTCGAAGCAATGGTCGCAGTCGACAGACCATAACGCTGGGCCTTGTCGCGGTCGATATGCACCAGCAGCTCGGGTTTACCCAGTTCAACATCGGTTTTCAATCCTTCGATCCCCCGGATGCCGGAGGTGTTGATTTTATGGATTACTGTATCGGCACAGGCCATAATCTGATCCAGTTGTTTTCCGGCAACTTCAATATTGATGG
>Ga0209373_10002170_pt1 | contig 20324 bp, 6 predicted proteins | sample Higcelweek5metaG_FD_187173 | JGI IMG/M metagenome (GOLD analysis project Ga0209373, IMG submission 187173) | Freshwater pond sediment microbial communities from the University of Edinburgh, under environmental carbon perturbations - High... | ecosystem: Environmental > Aquatic > Freshwater >... | reverse complement strand
GTGACATCAGGAATCAAACCCGGCGGAAGCGGCTTGTGAGCGACGCTCCGTCCGGGCCAGGTCCAGTCGGCTGGCCTGTTTGTAGCCCCGGCGGCGCGGGAAGGCCAGTGCAATTTTGCCCGCTCTGTTCCATACGCCGCTTTTTTGACGCATTACAAAAAAATCATCTCCCCGCCATCCTGCGGTAATCCGTCGGGTGTCATTGTTTCATGGACTCGACAGACAGTACCTTCCAATCCACGACGAGCTTGAACTCCCCGTCCGGCGATTGGTCCCCTGAAACAGTCAAAAGCCCCGCGTTAGCCACCCTGGCGCGGGGCTTTTCCCGTTTCCGATCCACGCTATTGACGTGTGATGACACGATTTTCGCTGAAATCGGTCCGAACGAGTCCAGACGGCTCTTCTCACAATCCCATTGACAGACCATGCCTTAATATATATTCATATAGCATATATTATCTATATATGCCTGGGGTGTGATATGAGGATTCGTTCTATTTCCGCCCGGCTGGTTCTGGCGATTTCCCTCATCATCACGGCCACCGGCGTTGTGCTCGGGGCTTTTTCCATCTCGCAGCAACGTTCGATGGCCCAGATGGCCCTCGATCAGCAGATGGAGCTCCAGTACGACAGCATTATTGCTGCCCTGGATTACGAAGGCCGCTCCGTTATGGCCGCCAGTAGCACGGTGGCGGCCTTGCCCCCGGTGGAAGAGGCTGTCGTCAAAGGGGATCGCGAAGCTTTACTGGCGCTGCTGGGAAACGCTCACAAGGCTTTGAACGCACAGGGCATCACCTACCTCAATCTGACCCTGCCCCCAGCCACCCTCTTTTTGCGCACCCATGACCCCAAGTCCTTCGGCGACGACGTGTCCGGCCGCCGTACCACGATCGTCACCGCCAACAAGACCGCCACCCAGATTGTTGGGGTGGAACCGGCCCGGGACGGTCTCGCTATTTATGCCATTACCCCGATCATCCGGGATGGCAAGAGCATCGCGGTGGTCGATGTGGGCATGAGCTTCAACAAGGCCTTTGCCGACCGGACCAAGCAGCGCTTGGGCACGGATATTTCCGTGCATCACTATGATGGAAAGACCTTCACCACCGTGGCCTCCACCTTCGGCACCGAAGTGGTGGCCACGGCCGACGAGATGGCTGAGGTGCTCAAAAACGGCACCTTGCGTCGTGCCGCGACCCTGGGGGGGCGTCCCGCCGCCCTTTATCTGGCCCAGATCAAGAATTACGCCGGACAGCCCATTGCCGTGATCCAGCTGATCAAGGACACCACCGCCTATGAAGCGGCGATGAGGGACGCGCAACGCGACCTGACCCTCGGCACCATCCTGATCCTGATGATCGCCATTTTCCTGGCCTTATTCCTGGGGCGCAGCATCACCCGGCCGATCACGGCGATCACCGCCACCATGAACCATCTGTCCAGCGGCACGATGGATGTGGTCATCCCGGGTGGTGACCGGTCGGATGAACTGGGAGCGATGGCCAAGGCCGTGGATGTGTTCCGGCGGGTCATGATCGATGCCGAAGCGATGCGGGAAGCCCAGGAGGTGTTGACGCATCGGGTGGAACAGGAAAAAAAGGACGCCCTGAGCGCCCTGGCTTCGACGTTTGAGGCAACCATCGGTCGGGTGATCGAGACCGTCACCGCAGCCGCCACCGAACTTCAGACCTCGTCCGGACAGATGGCCGTGACCGCCACCGATACCAGCCGTCAGGCGACCTCGGTGGCTCAATCGGCCCAGTTGGCCTCGGGCAATGTGCAGACCGTCGCCTCGGCGACCGAACAATTGGCCGCTTCGATCCGGGAAATTGCCCAACAGGTGGACCGGTCGCAATCGGTGTCCACCCGCGCCGGGGACGAAGCCGCCAAGACCACAGCCCACATCCAGGGTCTGTCCCAGAACGTGGGGAAAATCGGCGAGATCGTCAATCTCATCAATGATATTGCCGCTCAGACCAACCTTTTGGCGTTGAACGCCACGATTGAGGCGGCCAGGGCCGGTGATGCCGGCAAGGGCTTTGCCGTGGTGGCGAATGAGGTCAAGAGCCTCGCCAACCAGACGGCCCGGGCCACCACTGAGATCGCCAATCAAATCAAGGCCGTCCAGGACGGTACCGACATCGCTGTCCACGCCATCGACAGTATTTCCTCGGTGATCGGAGACATGGCTGCCATCAGCTCTGCCGTGGCGGCGGCGGTGGAGGAGCAATCCAGCGCCACCAGCGAGATCGCCCGCAATGTGGAACAGGCTGCGGTGGGAACCGAAGATGTTTCCTCCAACATCGTCCAGGTGGAACAAGCCGCGCGGGAAACCGGTGCCGCCTCTGGGCTGATCAAGACGTCTGCCGCAGACCTCTCGCGACAGGCTGAATTCCTCCGTCAGGAGGTCACCCAATTTTTGGCTCAGGTTCGCAGCCGTTAGAGCGTCGAGCCCTCAGTCAGGATTGTCTTTTGGGGCTGCCGCCCCAAACCCCGCTTGGGGACTGGCGCCCCCAAACCCCCGCTTTTTTTGAAAAAAAGGGGGTTCGGGGCTTCGCCCCGGGCGGGTTTGGGCGGCAGCCCAACAAAGCCACCTCATTCCGCCGCTTGGCGGTGCGATTCGGCATAAGTGCGCAAAAAAGGCGCGATTTTGCTGGCTGGAACAAACGCCGTGAGATCGAGAACCCGGCCGCTGCTTTTCGCGGGGCCGCTCAACTCGACGGCGAGAATACCCCACAAGCAGCCCTGGCGCGGATCGAACACCCCGCCCCCGGAACTGCCGGCCTTGTAGCCCGTGGCCAGAATATTGGTCCAGCGCCCGGTATCGCTCGGCCCCTCGCTATTCAGCGGAGTCGGAATCGTGAACGCGACGCTGACCGTGCCGAGCGCCGCGACCTGAACCGGCCGGCTCGGCTCGGGATTCTCGGCACACACCGCCACCGCTGGCTGCGCCCGCCGCGCCGGAGACAGGCTGGCGGCGGGCAGAGACAGCAAGGCGAGATCCGTTCCCTCGGCCCGGCCGTCAAACACCTGGGTCGCGTCTTGCCGCACCCCGTCAATCAGCACCGTCACCCGATTCGAGCCAGGATCGACCGCGACAACATGTCCCGCCGTCAGCACCAGCCCATCACCCAGATAGATTCCCGATCCCTGCGAGAAATGGACCCCGTCGCCGGCCGGTTTTTCGACCTGAACCCCGACCTCGGCCGGACCGGCTCCCGCCGGCGAAACCAGAGCGAGCAAAGCGGCGGCGAGCAGGAGGACAAAGCGCATCGGATAGCCTTTCCAGCAGGAGGACTTAAGGCAAAGCAGCGACCTCGGCCGGGAACAGACGAGAATCGGGCAACAGGGGCCGCACCCGATGGCGGTGCCGCAGCTTGTCCTGCCACCAGTCCCGATAATCCTCCAGCGCCTGAACGTCGATCTCCTCATAGGCGATCCCGGCGGCGATTTCGAGATAAGCATCGAGATTGGTCAGATCCGGGCGGGGCAAACGGCCGGCGCAGCAATCCTCCCACATCGTCCGGTACAATCCCTCCAGCGCGGTGACCAACGCCGGCGTATCGAACAGCACGCAGCTCTCCCGGTTGGCGGCCAGCCGATCCCGCAGGGCCTGGAGCCGGGGCCGGTCGGAGGCCAGCGCCACCGCTTGTTCGACATAAGCGCGGGCCGAATCGCAGACCAGCTCCGGCAGGCCGGCGGCGCGGACCAGACTCCCGCACACCCGCGCCGGGAAGGAGCGTCCGGTCTGGGTCAGCACCGGCACCCCCATCCACAACGCATCCGAAGCGGTGGTGTGAGCCCCATAAGGCGTGGTGTCGAGCACCAGATCGGCCGCAGGATAGCGGGCGAGATGCTCGGGATTGATCCGTTTGTCGGCAAAGATCAGCCGGGCCGGGTCGATCCCCCGGGCGGTCGCGTGATCGCGCAATTTCTGCTGGGCCGTTTCCGAACTGCCCAACAGCCACAGCACTCCTTCCGGCACCCGGGCCAGAATCTCCAGCCAGCGTTCGAACACGAAGCGGGTGATCTTATGCGCTCCATTGAAGCAGCAATAGACCATCGCCTGCTCCGGCAGGCCAAGCTCGACCCGGCTCGGCCGGTGCGCCGCCGCCCGGCGCTGGCGGTTGTTGGGCTGGTAGCAAGGCAGCCGCACCACTTTTTCAGTGTAATAGATCTCGTGATCCGGCGGGATGATCCAGGGATCGGCAATCAGATAATGGTGATAGGGGCTGGCCAGGGTGCCGGGATAGCCGAGCCAATTGACCAGCACCGGCGCCGGCCGCAGCGCCAGCAGGCGATGACGGGCCTCGCGGGTGTAGCCATTGACATCGACCAGGATCTGAATCCCATCCTCGACCATCCGCCGGGCCACCGCCTCATCCTCCAGCCCGTTAATATCGCGCCAGTGATCGACCGAGGTCTTGAAGGCATCATGCATCGGGTCGAGACTCTGCGGCCCGCAATAATAAGCGAAGATCTCCACCTGGCTGCGATCATGCAGCGCCGGCACTTCGGCCATCAACTGGCCGACCGCATGTTCGCGCAGGTCGGAGGAGAGATAGCCAATCCGCAACGGGCCTTGATGGGCGATCGCCTGGGGCCAAGCGGTCACCGGGGCCGGCGGATCGCCGACATCGGCCACATTATAATGCGCCGCCACCGCCAGATGGAGCAGCGGATCATCGGCCAGGGCGGCCGCAGACAAGGGCGACAGCCCGAACATCAGAGTCCGTTGGCTAACCCGGTCCCACGGCACCATCACCGGCCATTCGCATTGGCGTTGCCGTAAAGCGATATAATGCTGGGCCACTTCGCGCTGCGACGGATCAATCTCCAGGCTCTGGCGCAGCATCTCCTCGGCATTATCATCCTGGGCGGCGGTCTCCAGGGTGCGGGCGATCTGGTTCAGCGCGGTGATCTTGTGAGTCACCGCCCCGCCATTGAGCTGGGCCAGCTTTTGCAGCACCGACGACCATTGCACCACCGCGCCCGCCGTCGCGCCCTGCATCTCATAGACCCGGCCGAGATTGATATGGGCCGGCAGAAAATCAGGATTGAGGGCGATGGCCCGTTCCAGGCAGGCGCGGGCGGCATCGAGCCGGCCGACTTCACTCAGGATCACCGCATGATTGAACAGAGCGGCATAGAGCAGGGGATGTTCGGAATTATGCTCGATCCAACTGGTATAGAGACTGACGACCGGCTCTCTCTGACCTGTCGCCTTGAGAGCCTCGGCGCTCTTGATCAGATCCATCAGACTGAGGGTTCGCGCCATCGACTGAAGGAAAAAAGGGGACGTCACGTCACTCGTCATCGCGGGTACGATCTCCTAGGCAGGCTTCGCTCCGGGCGGGGGGCGGACTGAAAGGGGCCGGATCAGGCCATGGCGTCATCGACGGCGGCAAGCTGCTCGGGGCTCATCGCGGCAAGCTGGGTGGTGGTCAGGGCGCCCAACTGGGTGGCATTGAAATAGTCGATCTCGGTGGTGGTCAAGGCGGCGATCGCGCTAGTGCCAAGCGAGGCCATTGTCGTGGTGGTAATGGCATCGAACTGGGTGGCGGCCAGACGATCGATCACCACCGCCAGACCGGAAGCACTGAGCCCCGCGACCTGAGTCGAGGTCAGGCTGGCAATCTGACCATCCCCCAACAGATCCAATTCGGTCGCGTTGAAGGCCCCAACCTGGGTCGGCGACAGCGCCTGAATCTGGGTACTGGTCAAAGCGGCCAACTGGTCACTGTCGAGGCTGCGGATTTGCATCCGTTGCAGGCCGCCGATCTGGGTTTCGGTCAGGCTGGCAATCGCTGTGGTGCTCAAGCTGGCGATCTGGGTGGTGGAGAGCGCCGCCACCTGCGTATCCGTCAGGCTGGTGAATTGGGTACTGGTCAAAGCGGCCAACTGCGTCGGGGTCAGACCAGCGATCGCAGTGGTGGCCAAAGCGGCGATCTGGGTCGCGGTCAGATCGTCGATCTGGCTGGTGGCGAGGGCGGCCAACTGGGTCGCGGTCAGGCCGCTGAGTTCGGTGCTGGTCAGCAGCCCGATCTGGGTCGCGGTCAGGCCGGCGATCTGGCTGGTGGTCAGACCGGTGATCCCGGTGGCCGACAGGCTGCTGAACTGGGTGGTGGTCAAAGCCGCAAATTGGGTGGTGGTCAGGCCGGCGATCCCGGTGGTCGACAAAGCGGCGATCTGGGCCGCGCTCATCACCCCGAGCTGGGTCAGGGTCAGCGCGGTGACCTGGGTCGCAGTCAGACCGCTGATCCCCGAGGTGGCCAGCGCTCCAACCTGAGTGGTGGTGAGAGTGGCGATCTGGGAGATCGACAGGGCCGCCACTTGCCGGCTGGTCAGGCCGCCCAGTTCGGTACTGGTCAGCAAGCTGATCTGAGTGGTGGTCAAACCGGTGACTTGATCGGTGGTCAGGGCGCCGATCTGGGTCCGGGTCAGGCTGGCCAACTGGGTGCTGGTCAGAGCGGCAATCTCCTCGCTCGACAGAGCGGCGACGGCGCTGGTGGAGAGCGCGGCGATCTGGGTGGCGGTCAGGGCCTGAACCTGATCGGTGGCGAGGGCGGCCATTCCGGTCGCGCTGAGGCCGGCAATCCCGGTGGTGGAGAGGGCGGCCAACTGGGTGGTGGTCAGGCTGACCAACTGGGTGCTGGAGAAAGCAGCCACCTGGGTATCGCTCAGGCCCCCGATCTGGGTGACGGTCACCGTATCAAGCTGGGTGACGGTCAGGCCGGCGATCTGGCTGGTGGTCAGGGAACCGATCTGGGTCCGGCTCAAAGAGGTGAACTGACGGGTCGAGAACGCCGCCAACTGGTCGCTGCTCAGGCCCCGGATCGCGGTGGTCGAGAGGCCGGCCAACTGGCGGGTCGACAGGCTGGCCAGCTGGGTGGCGTCAAACGCCGCCGCCTGCGTATCAGTCAGGCCGGCGATCGCGGTGGCGGTCAGCGCCGCCAAAGTGGTGGTGGTCAGGCTGTCGATCTGGCTGGTGGTCAGCGCCCCCAGTTCGGTGGCGGTCAGCGCCGTCAATTGGGTGGTGGTCAGAGCGCCGAGCAGAGTGGCCGACAGGCTGGCGATCTGGCTGGTGGAAAGATTGGCGATCTGGCTATTGGTCAGGGCTGCAAGCCGGTTGGTCGACAACGACTCAAGCTGGGTCTCGCTGAAGCCTCGGATGGCGGTGGTGGAGAGGGCGGCCAACTGGGTGGTGGTCAGGCTGGCCAGTTGGGGAGCGGTCAATGCGGCCAGTCCGGTCGAGGTCAGCCCGGCCAGGGCGGTTGCCGACACGGCGCCGAGTTCGGTGGAATCCAGGCTGGCCAGCTGGGTCGCGGTGATGGCGGCCAGTTGGGTGCTGGTCAGGCCGGCGATCTGGGTGGTGGTCAGACCGTCGATCTGGGTGGCGCTCAGGCTGGCGAAGGCGGTCGAGGTCAGCCCGCCAAGCTGGGTGGCGTTCAAAGCACTGAGCTGAGTCGCCGTCAGCGCGGCCAGTCCGGTACTGGTCAGGCCACGCATCTGGGTGGTGGTCAGCGCCGCCAATTGGCGGGTCGACAAAGCGGTGATCTGCGTGCCGGTCAAGGCGCTGATCGCGGTGGCGGTCAGGCCACTGATCTGGGTGGTGGTCAGGTTGGCCAACTGGGTGCTGCTCAGGGCGGCGAGTTGGGTGGTCGAGAAAGCGGCTAGGGCCGTCGTGGTCAATTGGCTGATCTGGGTACTGGCCAGGCCGGCGATCTGAGTGACGGTCAGGCCGCCCAGAGCCGTGGTGGTCAGGCCGGCCACCTGGGTCGCGTTGAGCGCGGCCAGTTGGGTCGCGGTCAGGGTCGGACTCTGGGTCTCGGTCAGGCCGGCCAGAGCGGTGGCGGTCAGGCCGCTCAGTTCGGTGGCGGTCAGGCCGGCGATCTGAGTGGTGGAGAGCGCCGCCAGTTGAGTCGAGGTCAAAGCGGCGAGTTGGCGGGTCGAGAGCTGGGCAAATTCGGTCGCGGTCAATCCGGTCACCGCTGCGGTGGACAGAGCGGCGATCTGGGTGGTGGTCAGGGTGGCCAATTGGGTATTGGCCAGCCCGGCCAACTGGCTGCTGGTCAATCCGGCCAGTTCGCTACTGGTCAGGGCCGCGACCTGGGTCAGGGTCAAAGCCGCGATCTGAGTCACGGTCAAAGCGGCAATCTGAGTGCTGGTCAGCGCCTTGATCTGGGTACTGCTCAGGCTGGCGATTGCACTGGGGGTCAGGGCGACGATCTGGGTGGCGTCGAGGCTATTCAAGGCGGTGGTCGACAAAGCGGCAATCTGGGTGCTGGTCAGGCCGGCGATATCGGTGGTGCTGAGGCCATCACTGGCGGCGGCGGACAAAGCGGCGAGTTGTCCGGCGGTCAGGCTGGCCAACTGGGTGCTGGTCAAGGCGTCAATCTGGGTGGTGCCGAACGCGCCGATCTGGGTGGTGGAGAGCGACACCAATTGGGTGGTGGTCAGAGCGGCGATCTGGGTCTGGGCCAGAGCGGACAATTGGGTGCTGGTCAGCGCCGCGAGTTGCAGCGTCGAAAGCAAGGTGATCGCGCTGGTGGACAGACCGCCGAGGGCGCTGGTCGACAAAGCGGCCAACTGGGTGGTGGTCAGCGTGGCGATCTCGGTGGTGGTCAGCGCCGTCGCCTGAGCGGTGTCGAGGGCGGCGATCTGGGTCGCGGTCAAAGCGGCGAACTGAACGGTCGAGAGGGATTTCAGGCTGGTGGCGGTCAGACCATCGATCGCTCCGGCGGCCAGAGCGGCGATCTGGGTCACGCTGAGGGTGGCGATTTGGGCGGTGGTCAGAATGCCGAGCTGGCTGTCGGTCAGGCCGGCGATCGCGGTGGTCGTCAGGGCAGTGATCTGACTGGTGGACAACGCGCTGATCTGGCTGGTGCTCAATCCGGCGAGTTGGGTGGCGCTGAGGACGGCGACCTGCCGGGTGGACAAAGCGGCAAGTCCGGTGGTGGTCAGCCCGCCGATTGCGGTGGTGGTCAGACCCTGGATCGCAGTGGTGGTCAGGGATCCGATCTGGCTGACGGTCAGACTCTTGCTCTGGGTCGAGGTCAGTCCGGCCAACGCGGTCGCGCTCAGGTTCCCCAACTGGGTAGCGGTCAGCGCGCTCAATTGGGTGCTGGTCAGATCGGCAAAGCGAGTGCTGGACAGCCCGCGAATCTGGGTCTCGCTCAGAGCCCCGATCTGGGTCGTCGTCAAAGCCGCGATCTGACTGTCGCTGAGGGCGTTGATCTGGGTATTGGTTAAAGCGGCAATCTGGCTGGTCGCGAGCAAGGCCAGGGTGGTGCGCGACAGGCCCGCCAAGGCTCCGCTCGCCAGGGCCGCAATCTGAGTCGTGGTCAGCGCCGCCAGTTGGGTTGTGGTCAGAACCGCCAGCTGAGTATCGACCAGCCCGCCGATTTCTTTGGTGGAGAGCGCCGCCACCTGGGTGGTGGTCAGGGCTCCGACCTGGGTGGTGGTCAGGCTGGCGACCTGGGTGGCGGCCAGACTGGCCAATTGGGCGGTCGACAAAGCCGCCAACTGGCTCGATCCGAGCGCGCCGATCGCGGTGGTGGAGAGCGCCGCCAACTGAGTGGTGTTCAGACTGGACAGTTGGGTGGCGGACAGGGCCGCCGCTTCGGTGGCGCTGAGGCCGCTCAATTGGGTGGTGGTCAGGGCCGCCAATTGGGTGGTCGACAAAACGGCCACCTGGGTCGCGCTTAACGCCGCCAAGGCGGTGCTGGTCAGACTGGCCAATTGCTCGCTGCCCAGGGCCGCCACCTGGGTGGTGGTCAGGGTGGCGACGCTGGTTGCGGTCAGAGTGGCGAGTTCGGTGGTGGTCAAGACCGCCAATTGAGTGGCCGAGAATGCGGCCAGTTGGGTTGCCGACAAGGCCCCGACCTGCGCCCAGGTCAGAGCGGCGACCTGGGTGGTCGAAAGTTGGGTCAGTTGGGTGGTTGACAAGCCGGCCAGGGCAGTTGTGGCCAGAGCGGCCATCTCGGTATTGGTCAGGGCGGCCACTTGGGCGGTGGACAAGCCCGCAAGCTGGGCACTCGACAGGCCACTGACCGCGCTGGCGGTCAAGGCCGCGATCTGAGAGGTCGAGAATTGGGCCAGTTGGGTCGTCGACAGAGCCGTCAGTTCGGTACTGGTCAGCCCCTTGACCTGAGTGGTGGTGAGGCTGGCGAGTTGGGTGGTCGATACTCTGGCCAGAGTGGTGGCGGAGATCGCCCCGATCTGGGTCGCCGTCAACGCCGTGAGCCGCTCCGTAGAGAGGCTGGCAAGCTGGGTGTCATCGAGTCCGCTGATCGCGCTGGCCGAAAGGGCTGCGAGCTGAGTGGTCGCGAGGGCGGCGATCTGACCGGTCGAGAGCGTCCCGACCTGAGTCGCGGTTAAGGCCCCGATGGCGCTGGTGGCCAGAGCGGTCAGTTGGCTCGTGCCCAGCGCGGCCATCTGATCGGTGGTCAAAGCGGCGATCTGGCCGATTGTCAAAGCGGCCAACTGGCTGGTGGCGATCCCGGACAAACGGGTGGTGGTCAGGGCGGCCAGAGCCGTGGTGGACAGGGCTTTGATCTGGCTGGTGGCGAGGCTGGCGAGCTGGGTTTCGCTCAGACTGGCGGCCTGGGTGGCGGCGAGTCCGGCGATCTGGCTGGTCAGCAGGGCCGCGAACTGGCTGGTCGAGAGGGCGGCCAATTGGGTGCTGGTCAGGGCGCTAACCGCACTGCTGCTCAGGCCCTTGATCTGGGTACTGGTCAGGCTGGTGATTTCGGTGGTGGTCAGGGCCTGGATCTGGCTGGTTCCGAGCCCGCGCAAGGCGGTCGAGGTCAGGGCCGCCAGCGCTGTTGCCGACAGAGCGGCCAATTGGTCGTTGCTCATCCCAGCTAACTGGCTGGCGGCGAGACTGGCCAACTGGCTGGTGGTCATTTCGGCGATGTCGGTGTCGGTCAAGTCCGCGAGGTCGCTCGCCGTCAGCCCCTGGAGCTGGGTCGAGGAGAGGGCCGCCATCTGGGTCGAGGTCAGGGCGGAGAAGGCGGTGGCGGTCAGGGCTGAAACCTGGCTGGAGCCCAGTCCCCGCAGCTGAGTGGTACTGAGTGCGGCGATTCCGGTCAGGGTCAGACCGACCAGGGCCGAACTAGTCAGGCCAGCCAGAGCCGTGCTGGTGATCGCCGTAAGCTGGGTCGTCGTCAGCGCCCCCACCTGAGTCTCGGTCATTCCGGCGAGTTGGGTGAGCGACAAGACCGCGAGTTGGGTCGTCGTGAGGGGGGCGAGTTGATCCGCCGACAAAGCGCCCAGGCCGGTACTGCTCAGACCTTTGATTTGCGTGCTGGTCAGCAGGGCCAGTTGGGTCGTGCTCAAGGCGGCGGTTTCGGTGCTGGTCATCGCCCCCAGCTGGGTCGCGGTCAGGGCGGCCAACTGGTCGGTTCTGAGCGCCGCGATCTGATCAGTGGTCAGCCCCCGAATGGCACTGCTGTTCAGAACCGCAATCTGGCTGGTGGCGAGAGCCGCCAGGGCGGTCGTGGTCAAAGCGGCGGTTTCGGTGCTGGTCAGGCCGGTGATCTGGGTCGTGGTCAGACTGGCCAGTTGGGTGGTCCCCAGGGCCAGCAACGCCTCGGTGGTCAGGGCCCCGATCTGGGTTGCGGTCAGCGCCCCCAACTGGGTCGTCGTCAGGGTGCTGAGGAGGGTTGCGGTCAGGGCCCCGACCTGGCTGGTGGTCAAACTGGCCAGTTGGGTCGTGGTCAGACCGGCCAGTTCGGTGCGGGTCAAACTGGCGACCTGGGTGGTGGTCAGGCTGCGGATCTGGGTATTGGTCAGGCTGGCCAACTGGGTTGCGGTCAGCGCCGCCACCTGTTCGGCAGACAACAGTCCGATCTGGGTGGCGGTCAGCCCGCGCATTTGGGTGGTGCTCAGGCTGGCCAACTGGGTCGTGGTCAAAGCGGCAATCTGGGTGCTGGTCAGGCCGGCGAGACCGCTGGAGGTCAGATTGGTGAGCTGGGTCGTGCTGAGGCTGGCGATCTGTTCGTTGCCCAGCCCGGACAGGCCGGTGGCGCTGAGCGCGGCGAGTTGGGTGGTGGTGAATTCGGCCAGATCGTCGCTGGACAGGCCAGACAGGCCGGTACTGGTCAGGCCCTTGATCTGGGTACTGGTCAGCACTGCAATTTGCGTCCCGGTCAGGGCATCAAAGGCGGTGGAGGTCAGGGCGCCAATCTGGGTGCTGGTCAAGGCCCGAAGCTGGGTGGTGGTCAGCACCGCCGCCTCGGTCTCGTTCAGACCGGCCAGGGCGGCATTGGTCAGGGCGCCGATCTGGGTCGCGGTCAGGCTCCGCACCTGACGGGTGGTCAGGGCCGCCATCAGAGTCGCGGTCAGACCCTTGATCTGGGTCGAGGACAGGCTGGCGAGCTGGCTGGTCGAGAGCGCGGCCAATTGGTCAATCGTCAGCGCCGCCACTTCGCTGCTGGTCAGACCGCGCAATTGGGTCAGGCCCAGCGCGCCGATCTGGCTGGTATTGAAATAGCCGATCTGGGTGGTGGTCAGGCTGCCCAATTCGGTCGCGGTCAGGGTGGCCAGTTGGGTGTCGGTCAGGCCAGCAATCTGGTCGCTGGTCAGACCGCGAATCTGGGTGGTGGCGAGATTGGCGAACTGGGTGGGGGTCAGTTCTGCCAGATCGGTGCTGGTCAGGCCGGCAATCTGGCTGCTGGTCAGGCCGCGCACCTGATAGGTCGAGAGGGCGGCGACCTGGACCGCATCCAGGGCATTCAGCGCGTTGGTCGAGAGGGCCGCCAATTGGCTGCTGCTCAACGCTTTGACCTGTGTCGAGGTCAGGGCCGCGCTCTGGGTCGAGTCCAGACCGGCGATCCCGGAGGTGGACAAAGCGGCAATTTGATAGGTCGAGAGGGCGGTTAACTGGGCGGAGGTCAGCGCCCCGGTCCCGGTGCTGGTCAGACTCTTGATCTGAGTGGTGGTCAAAGCGGCCAGCTGGGTTTCCGACAACGCCCGCCATTGGGTCTGAGTCAGTGCCGCGAGTTGGGTGGTGACCAGACCGCGAATCTGGGTGGTGGTCAAACCGGCAAGCTGAGTGGTCGAGAACGCGCCAACCTGGGTGCTGGTCAGGCCGGACAATTCGGTCGCGGTCAGCAGGGCAATCCGGGTGCTGGTCAAAGCGCCGAGTTGATCGACGGTCAGGCCTTTGATCTGGGTCGAGGTGAAGGCGGCGAACTGGGTGGCGGTCAGCCGAGCCAGGGTGGTGGCGGACAAGTCGGCCAGATCGGTACTGGTCAGGCCGCGAATCTGGGTGGTGGACAGGCTGGCGAGCTGGGCCGTCGATAAGGCCGCGAAAGCGGTTGAGCTTAACGCGGCGATCCCGGTCGCGGTCAGCCCCTTGAGCTGGGTACTGGTCAGCGTTGCCGCTTGGGTCTCGGTCAGGCCGGTGAGGGCGGTGGCGGTGAGGGCGGCGCACTGGCTGCTGGCGAGGGCGGCCAGCTGGTCGGTCGAGAGGGCGGCCAGTTCGGTACTGGTCAGGCCGGCGATCTGGGTGGTCGACAGGCTGGCGAGCTGGGTCGGCGCCAAAGCGGCGATCTGTTCGGAACTGAAGGCGGCCAGTCCGCTGCGGGTGAAGCCGGCCAACTGGGTATTGGTCAGAGCGGCGATCTGCTCGGTGCCGAGATAGCCGATCTGGGTCACGGTCAGCGCCCCGAGTTCGGTCGAGGTCAGCAGGGCGAATTGGGTGGCGGTCAGGCCGGTGATCTGGGCTTCACTCAGACCACGCAACTGGGTGGCGGTCAGGGTCGAAAGCTGGGTGGCGATCAATTCGGCCAGATCGTCCTGGGATAAGGCCCCGAGAACGCTGCTGGTCAGGCCGCGAATCTGGGTGGTGGTCAGGCTGGCGACCTGGGTTTCCGACAGGCTGGAAACCGCTGTGCTGGACAAGGCCCCCATCTGGGTGGCGGTCAGAGCGGCCAATTGGGTGGCGCTGAGAACGGCAAGCTGTGTCTCGGTCAGGCCGGCGATTTCGCCGGTGGTCAGATTGGCGATCTGGGTTCGGGTCAGGGCGGTGATCTGGGTGGTGTCGAGACTGGCGATCTGGTCACCGGACAGGCCGCGCAAGGCGGTGCTGGTCAGGGCGGCCAATTGGCTGCTGGTCAGGCTGGTCAGTTGGTCGGCGTTCATCGCCGCCATTTCGCTTGCGGTCAGCCCCCGGACCTGGGTCGTGGTGAAAGCGGCGACCCGGGTGGCCGACAAAGAACTGATTTGGGTCGAGGTCAAATCGGCGATCTGGGTTGTGGTCAGCGCCGCGAACAGGCTGTCATCGAGCGCGGCGAGAGACTCGGTCGTCAGGCCCAGGATTCCCGTCTCGGAGAGCGCACTGATCTGGGTCCGGGTCAGTTGGTTGAGACTGTCGGACTCCAATCCGGCGAGCTGGGTGGCGGTCAGACCGCTGATCTGGGTGGTGGAGAGGGAACGGAGTTGGGACGAATCCAGCGCATTCAAGGCGGTGGTGCTGAGCCCGCTGATCTGGGTCCGGGTCAGGCCATCAAGCTGGGTGGTGGTCAGGCTGGCCAGGACCGAGGGGTCAAGCGCCCCCAGGGCGGCATTGTTGAGGCCGGACAGCTGGGTCGAGGACAAAGCGGCGATCTGCTCGTCGCTCAACGCTGCGGCTTCGGTGGCGGTCAGACTCTTGAGCTGGGTGCTGGAGAAAGCGGCGATCTGGGTGGGGCTCAACACCGCGACCTGTTCGGCGCTGAGGGCGGCCACGGCAGCATTGCCCAGACCGGCCAGTTGGGTCCGGGACAAAGCGGCGATCACTGTGGTGTCGAGTTGGCTGATCTGGCTGGCGCTCAATCCGGCGATCTGGGTTGAGGTGATGGTGGCGAGCTGCTCTTCGCTCAGAGACCCGATCTGGTCGGCAGTCAGGCTCTTGATCTGGCTGGCGGTGAAATAACCGATCTGGGTGGTGGTCAGAGCGGTGAGCCAGTCGGTGCTGAGGTTGGAAAGAAGGGTGGTGTCGAGTCCTTTGACCTGGGTGGTGTTGAGGGCGGTGATCTGGTCCAGGCTCATCGCTTCCAGCGCGTCACTCGACAGGGCGCTGAGCTGGGTTGCGGCCAAGCTGGCGATCTGGCTGGTGGCCAGGGCGGCGAGGTCGGTGGCGGTCAGCCCGGCCACCCCCTCTTTGCTGAGGGCGGCGAGTTGATAGGTCGAGAGCGAGGCCAGTTGATCGGCCGAGAAAGCGGCGAGCTGGGTCGAACTCAATCCTTTGATCTGGGTGGTCGTGAGGGCGGACAGCTGGGTTTCGGACAAGACGGCGACCTGTTCGGCGCTGAGGCCTCGGATTTGGGTCGAGGCGAATCCGGCCAACTGGTCGCCGGTCAGGGCGCTGACTTGAGTGGTGGTCAACTGGCCGACCTGGGACACGGTCAGGCCGGCCAGGCCGGTCGCGCTCAAGGCGCCGAACTGATCGCTGTCCAGGCTGGCGATCTGGTCACCGCTCAGGCCTTTGATCTGGGTGGAGGTCAGGGCAAAGAACTGGGTCGCCGCCAGTTCATCCAGATCTTCGCTGCTCAGAGCAGCCAGATCGGTGCTGGTCAGACCCTTGATCTGGGAGGTGGTCAGCGCCTGAATCTGGGTGGCATCGAGCGCCCGCACCGCATCGGTTTTCAGGGCCCCGATCTGACTGGAGGTGAGACCGGCGAGCTGATCGGCGGTCAGGGCGGTGATTTTGCTTTCGTCCAGGGCGGCGATGGCCGTTTTGCTCAAAGCGGCCAGTTGGGTGGCGGACAGCACGCCAAGCTGATCGAGGGTGAGGTCGCCAATCGCGGTGCTGGTGATGCCTTTGAGCTGAGTCGTGGTCAGGCCGGCAATCTGGTCGGTGGAGAGCGCATTCCAGTGCGGGGTGGTCAGGGCGCCAATCGCCGAACTGCTCAATCCAGCCAACTGGGTCGGGGTCAGGCCGGTGATTTCAGTGGTGGTCAGGGCGGCGGCCTGACTGGTGGTCAAAGCGGATAATTGGGTCGGGGTGACGGCGGCGAGTTGGTCGTTGTTTAAGGCGGCGATGGCACTGGTGCTGAGCGCCCGGATCTGGGTGGTGGCGAAAGCCGCAAGCTGGTCAGAGGTGAGGGCGGCGGCTTGGGTGGTGCTGAGCGCCGCCATTTCGGCGGTGGTCAGGCCCCGGATCTGGGTGGTGGTCAGGGCCGCGATTTCCTCGGGGCCGAGGGCTTCGATCTGGGTACTGTTGAGGACGGATAATTGGGTGGCGGAGAAGCTCAATTGGCCGACGCTCAGGGCCGCGATCTGGGTCGCTTCCAGCCCGCGCATCTGGGTGGTATTGAGCCAGGATAATTGGGTTGAGGTCAGGTCCCCGATCTGCGTGACGGTCAGGCCGTCGAGCTGGCTGGAGGTCAGGGCCGCGATATCGCTGTAGGTCAGGCCAGCGATTTCGGTCGCGGAGAGAGTCGCGATCTGCGAGGCGGTATAGCTCGAATAGGTCGAGGAAGAGACCGACGAGACCACGGCAGAACTCCTTAAAACTCTGGGAACGCCGCATGGGCGGGATAGAGACTTGATCTATGGTGACTTCTACGGGCGAGCCCGGCCGCCTTGGCGCTCAGAAAGCATTTTTCCCGGACGCGGCGCGATTTTTCTGTCCCGACCTGCTGTTGGCGGGAGAAGGGTTAATTTTTTGATAAGGGGAGGGTGGGAAAGCAGGGGGGATTTATTGGGCTGCCGCCCAAACCCGCCCGGGGCAGAGCCCCGGACCCCCTCTTTATTTATGAGTTTTGGATCAGGGAACGATACCACTGGCCGGAGTGTTTGAGGGTTCGCGTTCCGCTGGCGAAATCGACATGGATCAAGCCGAAGCGGGGGCCATAGCCGGAGCCCCATTCAAAGGCGTCCAGCAGCGACCAGACGAAATAGCCGCGCACGTCGGCACCCTGGGTCAGAGCATTGTTCAGCGCGGCAAGATAGGTGCGGAGGTAGGCGATTCGGTGGCTATCGGCGACTTGGCCATCGGCGTCAGGTTGGTCCGAGCCGGCTCCGCCGCCGCAGCCGTTCTCGGTAACATAGATCGGGAGATGGTAGCGGTGGTGGAGGGTGAGAAGTTCTTCGGTGAAGGCTTCGGGGAAGATCGCCCAGCCAATCGCCGGGTCGATCGGGGCTGGGGGGGTATCGGCCCAGCCATAGCCCCAGGGGGTGGTGGCATCGGCGCGGGCGAAGATCGGGCCGTAATGATTCAGGCCCAGCCAATCGAGCGGCCGGCAGATCCGGGCCAGATCGCCCGGCTTCACGAAGGGTTCGATTGTTTCGGCGACCAGATCGGGGTAGGCGCCGAGGCATTGCGGGTCGCAGAACACGCCGTTCCAATGGGCATCAAGCAGGGCGGCGGCGTCCTGGTCGGCCTGGGAGTCACTGGCGGGGCGGACCGCCTGACGATTGTGAATGCCGCCAATCGAGGCCTCTTTGACATGGCTGCGCAGGATATCGACTCCGGCACCATGGGCGAGATTGACGTGATGAATCGCTCGCAGATGCGCGGCCCGGTCGCTGACTCCCGGGGCCGCCCAGGGAATGGCATAGCCAAACAGGGTGAACACCGAGAATTCATTGAAGGTGGCAAAGTGCTTGACTCGGTCGCCATAGCGCCGCGCCACCAGCACCGCATAATCCTCATACCAACCGACACACTCACGATTGGTCCAGCCGCCAAGATCGTCGAGCGCTTGGGGCAGATCCCAGTGATAGAGACAGAGCCAGGGCTCGATACCGGCTTCGAGCAAACCGTCAATCAGCCGGTCATAAAACGCTACCCCGGCTGGATTGACCTTGCCGCGCCCGCGCGGCAGCAGACGCGGCCACGCCACCGAAAAACGATACGCCCCAATCCCGAGTTCCCGCATCAGGCCAATATCCTCGCGCCAGCGGTGATAATGGTCGGCGGCGATATCAGCGTTACTGCCATCCCCGATTCCCCCGGCCTGACGGCAGCGGGTGTCCCAGATCGACGGGCCGCGCCCATCCTCCGTGACGGCGCCCTCAATCTGATAGGCCGACGTTGAAGCGCCCCAGACAAAAGCGGAGGGCAGGGCAGGAAGTAGAGACGAAAGGGTGTCAGCCATGGCGCACCTCACCGGCGGAGGAAAAAATCATCCGCCGCCCTGCTGCCAGGGTCAATTCTCTTTATAAAAAAGGGGGAGGTCTGGAGGCGCCAGCCTCCAGGCGGGGCACGGGGCGGCAGCCCCGCCTAAGCGAAACAAACCCGATTTCGCCCAGTTTCCTTGGCTAAATATAGAGCTTTATCCGCCCTGATCAAGATGTCATCACAAGATTCAGCCGTGGCTCTCTGCCACAATGCCCCCCCAAGACTAATCCTGATCGTAAATTCCTCCGCCTTGATCTTGATCACAGCCTCGGCAACCGTCAGCCGGATTCGCTCGGCAACCTGGATTGCGTCGTCAGGTGACATTTTCGGCAACAGGATAGCGAATTCTTCCCCGCCCATCCGCCCGAGCAGATCACTCGCCCGAAGGATCGAACGCGTCACGTCGACAAACCGGCATAAAGCGTGATCGCCGCCATGATGGCCGTAGCGGTCATTGATCTGCTTGAAATGATCCAGATCGAGCACCAACACACAAAAATCCTCGCCGTCACGCAGACAGCACTCCCGTTCGGCCTCAAGTCGGGCCAGGAAGAAACGCCGGTTGGCACAGCCCGTCAGAGCGTCGGTTGAAGCCTGCCGGGCCAGTTCGCGTGCGTGATCCCGTCCCTTGACAACATACAGCCCGCAGCCCGCCGCAAAGAGAATCAGAGCCGTGCCGGCGATGGTCTGCAACAGAAACGACGTGACCCGATCCTGGCGAATCCCCTCGACATCGCTCAACTCTTTCAAGACATAAACCGTGGCCAGATCGCCGCCATGCTGGGCCAAAATCCAGGGCAGGGTACTGCCAGGGCGGCGATAGATCCCCTCTCCGCCAAAATCCGGGGCCGGTTCCAGGTTGAGAGGCTCGAAAGTTTCCTGTCTGTAGCGGCTGAGACGATCCGCCGGGGCGATCTGGCCGACCCGTGTCCCCGGCATGGTTTTCATCCGCAACTGAGGGTCGCTGGCATACACAATGACGCCAGAATCATCGGTCAGGAACATGTTCTGACCAAGTTTTTCCGATAAATCGGATAAATTGATCCGTGATGCGACGACGCCAACAAACTCATCATTATAATAGACAGGAGATGAAAAGAAAAATCCCGGCAGTCCGCCTAATTTTCCGATGGCAAATTGCTGTCCATCCTTTCCAAATTTGGCAATCTTAAAATAATCTCTTTCACGATAGTTTTCGCCAGTGTACTCAACCCCTCCGGAAGGGCTGGCAATCGCAATCGTATCTCCGGCCGCATTCATGATCCAAATGCCATCGGCGACAATATCTGATTTCTTGACGAGGTGATTCAACTGGCGCGCCAAGTCCGCCAGACCGGGATCGCTCCGCCACAGACGATTGCGTTCGGCCCGTGGCAAAGGGGAGGGGGCGACATGCGGGCCAAATTCGGCCAGGCGCGTGATCACCGATTCCTTGGTGGCCAGAATGATCGGAATCGTCCGGATATGGGCAAAGTTGACCCGGAGGTTGGCGGCCATGATTTCGGCATTGTGCCGTGCTTCGGTGCGCTCACGCTCAATCACACTGGTGAGACGCTGTGTTGCCATCATCCCCGAGATAGTCCAGGCCGCCAGCCCCCAAGAGGCGATGGCCAAAAGGAGCGCAATGAAAGCAGCAAGATTTCTCGGGAATTTTATCACAGTGCGAGGGGCATTTTTTCGAGAAAAATGCGAAGAATAGCTCCGGTTTAATCCTATGCTATGGGTATAAGAATTGGACATTTTCAGCCGCCACAGCTTGCGTGATTATCACCGCGTTTTCATCGTGCCGGAAATTGTTTTTGGGAACGAGGCGCATATTTCAGCGTGATGCGCGATAATTCGAGAAATTGTAATTAAAAATGCGGTGCGGGGCGACGGTTGTTTTTACCGTCCTCTCAGGAGGGGAGGGGGGTGTCCTTGCCGGGACAGGCTGGCGACGATGTCTGCGCCAAGGGCTTTACAGGTATCGGAATAAAGCGCGGTGTGCGCTGATCTTCCTGCTTAAATTTCGTTGCTCTTCCTGGCTTCCGGGAGGGAGCACGCTCTTTTTCATCGCCGGGCCTGTGCGCGACAAGGGTGGAACGTGGGCGGGAAAGCTTGTAGAACATCAGCCGCCTGGAACGATTTTTGGAACCGCGACGTGCCCTCGCAAGACAAACTGGTGATCGCTCTGCCCAAGGGGCGGATTCTCGACGAGGCCCTTCCCCTGGTC
>Ga0209373_10002169_pt1 | contig 20326 bp, 19 predicted proteins | sample Higcelweek5metaG_FD_187173 | JGI IMG/M metagenome (GOLD analysis project Ga0209373, IMG submission 187173) | Freshwater pond sediment microbial communities from the University of Edinburgh, under environmental carbon perturbations - High... | ecosystem: Environmental > Aquatic > Freshwater >... | reverse complement strand
AAGAGCAGTAAAACGAACAGCAAAATCCGAATCATTTACCCAAGCAGAGCGTCAAAAGCTTCAAGTAAGCATGATAGGGACAAAATTCAACCCTTTTTCAAAGGGCTGCTAAGCCCCCACGACGTTTACCCATAAGGAGATTTCCCTACATGGACATACCACGGATTTTCACTATCACCGAAAGCGCTCACCGCATCCATAACCCGTTCACCACCGAAAAGCTGGCCACCCTCGGCGCGGCGCTACGCTTGGAACCGGGAACCCGCCTGCTTGACCTGGGCAGCGGTTCAGGGGAGATGCTCTGCAGCTGGGCACGCGATTACGGCATCACCGGCACCGGCGTTGACATGAGCCCACTATTCACCCAGCAGGCCAAACTCCGCGCCACAGAGTTGGGCGTGGCGGATCAGGTTACCTTCATCCATAACGATGCTGCGGGCTACGTTGCTGATGAGAAGGTCGGCGTGGCAGCCTGTGTCGGAGCCACCTGGATCGGCGGGGGAATTGCTGGCAGTATTGAGCTGCTGAAACGCAGTCTGAGCACCAACGGGATCATCCTGATCGGCGAGCCCTTCTGGCGGCAGTTACCGCCAACAGAAGAGATTGCCAAAGGCTGCCTTGCCAATACAATCTCCGATTTTCTCACCCTGCCGGAACTTGTCGCCTCTTTTGGTAGCCTTGGCTACGACCTGGTTGAAATGGTTCTGGCTGATCAGGACGGCTGGGATCGATACGAGGCGGCAAAATGGCTTACCATGCGCCGCTGGCTTGAAGCAAATCCAGGCGACGAGTTTGCGAAAGAGGTTCGAGCCCAACTAACCACGGAACCGGTACGCTACGCCACCTACACCCGTGAATACCTGGGCTGGGGCGTGTTTGCGTTGATAGCGCGATGATGCATGGCGTACTGAGAAACCTGCAACAATGAGTTAGCACTGGGGACTATTGTTGAATCAAGTCATCGGAATGGACACAACCATGAAAAGACTGCTGGTTACCACTGTTCTTGCAATTTGCCTTACCTCGCAATCTTCAGGCGTGCAGGCAGACCAGATTCCCAACGAGAACCAATGTCGTCAGGCAATTACCGCTGGGCTGGAACAGCTTAACCATATCCCGCCTGACATCACCCAACGTGATGACGAGGCACGAAAAAAACTGCTTGCCGATATGGAGCGGCTGATCGAATCAAATCGCAGGCAAGGTATCAGTGAATGTCAAACATGGTCAGATATGATGAAGAAGGCGTTTAATCAGTAAGCCCGAGTACTCTTTGGACTGGATTACGGGCATGATGAGACGTTGCCACCCCCCGACTATGCAGAACAGGCAAAAAGATAAAGCGATAAGAAAATCGGCACGACCGGGACATAAAACTAACCGGTCAGCCTCACCACCCGTTAACAGGCAACACTCAACCAGGGAGGCACCATGAGTCTGGGCGCACGCATCAAAGACAAGTTGTTTCGGGTCAAGGCCAGCCTGACCAATCTTGATAACCAGCCACTCAGCAAGGCCACGCTGGTGATCCTGCTGTTTCTGGATATTTTCATCCTGACCGCCATCTTTAACGGCCTGGATGCCCACACCCGTCAGTTAAGCGCACCGGATGAATATATCCCCAGCGCCTGCCGCCAGATGATGATTGACCGCACCTGGAACCCCACCAACCGGATTGAGAACCTGTCTCAATTGGTGAATATATCCAACAACAGCTACGACTATCGTCCGAAGGAAAGCCAGCACGAGCGCCATCCCAGCTGCACCCCGTACCTGACGCTGCTTGACCGGATCAAAAACGACAAGGCCATGGCCAGCAATTTTGATGAGCGGACGAAGGCTGTGCGGGAGGCAGAGGAGCTGCAACGCAGGATCGGACAGCTAAAAGGCAGCTACGACACGGCCCTGCTGGAAACCATTGCCCGGCAGCCGGAACCGGCCACCGAGGTGGATGCCACCCGTGCCGAGTTCAAACAGAAGAGCAGCGCCTTGAACAGCCTGAAAACCAGGATAGCCGCGCTGGATGAACTGATTAATGCCGACCCCACGGTGGCGGCACTCTGGGCCAGACTGCAGAGTTCCCAGGCCAGCGACCGTCAGGCGCTGCTGGCGGATCTGCGCACCCTGAACTTCTGGTATCCGGTCAAAAAATTTGCCATGCAGATACTGTTTCTGCTGCCGCTTTTTGCCATCTTCTATACCTGGAACAATGCCAGCATCAGGCACAGCCGTGGGCTACAGACCCTGGTTTCTGCCCATCTGGTGCTCATCTCATTCATTCCGATCTTCTGCAAGCTGATCGAAGCAGTCTATGACATCATCCCCAAGAAACTGCTGCATAAGCTGATCGCACTGCTCACCTCGCTCAAGCTGGTGGCGATCTGGCATTACCTGATTATTGCCGTTGCCATTGCCGGTGCCCTGTTCCTGATCTATATCTTTCAGAAAAAGCTGTTTTCACGGGAGAAGCTGATTGAACGGCGGATTGCCAAGGGTGAGTGCCAGCAGTGCGGCAAACATCTGCCCAACGGGGCACAGGCCTGCCCGTTCTGCGGCTACGTGCAGTTCAGCCCCTGCCCGGCCTGCGGCAAGCCGAAACATACCCAGTCGCGCCACTGCTGGGCCTGTGGCACGTCTCAGTCTCAAGAGTAAGTAAGGGACTCGGAACTTACCAATATACCGTTTTACATCTCATCTCCAGGCCATCTTTGCCGCCCCTTCAATCGCAAAATCCTCAACGTAGCTTAGGCTACGTCTGCGGTTTTGCTCAATCAGGGACAACAAATCTGACCTGAACCTGAGCGTAAAATCTGGTATATCGGCAAATTCCAAGTCCCTAAAGACAGCCCTGTACAGAAGTCGGACGTACAAGTCGTACAAAATTACATTCCAACTGTGAATTTGTATAAAACAATGATAACCTACTGAACATGCTCATACATCGAACCATACAACCAGAATTGCTCCGGCTGGCCGGACAGTACCCGATAGTGACGATTATCGGGCCGCGCCAGTCAGGAAAAAGCACCCTGTGCCGAATGACCTTTCCCGACAAGCCTTACGTCTCCCTTGAGCAGCTTGCCCTGCGCGACTATGCGATGAACGATCCGCAAGGTTTTTTACGGGATTATGCGGCAGGCGGAGCGGTGATTGACGAGATTCAACGGGTACCGGGCCTGCTCTCGGAACTGCAGGTGCTGGTGGATGCCGACCCGACCCGCAAAGGGGTCTATATTATTACCGGTAGTCATCAGTTTCTGTTGATGGAGCGGGTTACTCAATCACTTGCCGGACGTACTGCCATCCTGAAACTGCTGCCGTTTTCATTTCAGGAACGCTACGCCCAGGCCACCCAGCCGGAAATTTCGCAGATGCTGTTTGAAGGATTCTACCCACGTATTATGAATGATCAACTGGACCCTGTTGAGGCGCTCTCGTTCTACCTGACCACCTATATTGAGCGGGATGTCCGTGAGATCATGGCTATCAAAGACCTGTCTCTGTTTACCCGCTTTCTTCGCCTGTGTGCCGGACGTACCGGGCAGATTCTCAACATCAACTCGCTGGCTGCCGATTGCGGCATAAACCATGGCACTGCGCGGGCATGGCTCTCTGTGCTGGAGGCCAGCTTCATCATCACCCTGCTGCAACCGCACTTTGAAAACTTTAACAAGCGGTTGATCAAATCACCCAAGCTTTATTTCTGGGATGTGGGGCTGGCCGCCCACCTGCTGGGCATTGAGCAGGCCAGCCAGATTACGCATCACCCTTTGGTAGGCGCCCTGTTTGAAACCTTTGTGGTGACGGAACTTATGAAACAACGCCTGAACATGGTACGTGAGCCGCGTCTCTACTATTGGCGTGACAATGCCGGACATGAGGTGGATCTGCTGTTTGAGGCACCCGCAGGGGTTGTGCCGATAGAAATCAAGCTGGGTGCAACTATCCAGCAAAGCGCCTGGAAAGGGATTGACCACTACCGCAAGCTGAATACGACTGCCCAGCCGGGGCTGCTCATCTGCGGAGCAACAGAACGCCAGCAGCGCAGTAATGGTATGCAGGTGGTTGGATATCCCCATATCGGTAGCGTTATTACTGAGCTTACATAACGGGAAAGTTGGCTGCTTGCCAACCGTCGCAGGATCGGTCGGTTAGTAGAAAAACAGGGATTCAGCGATTAGTGCTTATGGCGTCGTATTCCCGGTATGCCCCTTGTCGGTGGCCATGCCGCCCGTGACAACAAAGCCCATGGCCCGGTGAGTGGAAATATTGAGCGGTTTTACCGAGGAGCGTGGCACGATTATCGTATAGCCGCCAATCTGGTAGCTGAGCGGGAGATAGACGGCGATTTCGTCTTCCTCGCCGATCCCTTCCGGCAGGCTGCTGAAATCGCTGCGGGTGACAAAACCGATCAGACGCATCGGTTTGCCGCCAAATTCAAGCTCAATGCTGACCACCTGGCTGAACTGCGAATCATGCTGATTGGCAAAGAAACCGATAAAATCCTTGAGCGAACCGTAGAGCGTCTTGATCAGCGGTATCTGATCCGCAATCTTTTCACCCAGGTCGATCAGCCTGCGAACCATAAAGGCGTTCAGTCCCAGGCCAAACAGGAAGGTGGCAGCGACCCCGGCCAGAAGCCCCATACCGGGAATATACCAGCCAGACGGCAGCAGCACCTTGAGCATACCGCCCAGCACGGTTTCTGCAGAGCGTACAAGCCAGAAGAGGATGTAGATCGTCAGGACGGCCGGAAGCATCGCCACCAGCCCCCGAAACATGATAGTACCCAGTTGATTCATAGTGCACCTGTTGTTGCAGTGAATTCAGTTCAGACTGCGTCGTATTGTAGCGTATCAACCGGCTGGTTGCACTTTTTTCTCACTGCTGTGTAGCGTAAATTTGGAGACCAGGTATGCACCCCATCATCGACATACACTGCCATACCGCCGGCATCGGTTCCGGCAACTCCGGCTGTTTTATCTCCCCTGACCTGCGCAAGAGCTGGAAGTATCGGGTCTACCTGAACTCCTTTGGGGTGCAGGAGCATGAACTGCTGCAGCATGGCGACAAGCTGGTGCTGGAACGTTTGTCAGCATCGTTGACCGCATCAGGCAAGGTAGACATGGCCGTGGTGCTGGCCATGGATGGGGCCTTGGACAGCCAGGGTAAGCTGGATCAAAACTGTACTGAGATGTACATCCCCAATGATTTTCTGGCAAAGGCGGTGAAGCAGCACGCGAACCTGCGCTTTGGGGCCAGCATCAACCCATACCGCAAGGATGCCCTGGAGCTGTTGGACGAGGCGTTTGAAGCAGGCGCTGTGCTGATGAAATGGCTCCCCTCGATCCAGCATATTGATCTGGCTGATAAACGGCTGGTGCCGTTCTATCAACGGATGCAGCAGCATGGCCTGCCGCTTTTGACCCACACCGGTGATGAGGCATCCTTTACCTATGCCAAAAATGAGCTGGGAGACCCGCATCGACTGCGCCTGGCACTGGAGCAGGGTGTAACGGTGATTGCTGCCCATGCCGCTGCCAATGGCACAAACGAGGGTGAGCACAACTTCAGCCGCTTCCTGCGCCTGTGCGACCTGCACAAAAACCTGCATGCCGATATCTCTGCCCTGACTCAGATCAACCGGCCCGGCCAGTTGCGCCGCCTGATCCAGCAGCATCACCTGCATGGCAGGCTGCACTACGGCACTGATATGCCGCTGACCAACACCCCGTTGGTGTCGCCGCTGGGACACCTGACCCGGCTACCCCCCTGGACCGTGGCACGGTTGATGACCATTAAAAACCCGTGGGACCGGGACCTGGAACTGAAACGGGCGCTGGGGGTACCGGAAGAGGTATTCAGCAACCCGGCAAGGTTATTAAAAATCTAAAAGACAGATAGCCACAGAGCACACAGAGGTCTCAGAGAACATCAAAGGCATAGCTCGCGGATTAGATCTGATTTTGACGGATTTACGCTGATTTAAAAACCAAGTGATTTCAGATCCGTGTATATCCGCCTGATCCGCGTCATCCGCGTGCTATGGTCGTGGCTTTTGATCAGCTTTTGTAAAAATGAAACAGAACAACTCTGTGTTCTCTGTGTTCTCTGTGTTCTCTGTGTTCTCTGTGTTCTCTGTGCCCTCTGTGGCAAAATTTGAAAGGAATCAATCCATGCCATCGGTCTATGACCTGAAACCCAAATTCCAGAACCTGCTCCGTCCGCTGGTTAATCTGCTGGCCCGGATCGGCGTGACCGCCAATATGGTTACCCTGGCAGCCATGTTGGGCTCAATCGCCTATGGCATCTGGATCTACCAGCCGTTTGCCACCCACGGCCCCAATCCGTATCCGTTCCTGTTTCTGGGGCTGTTCCTGTTTATCCGTATGGCGCTGAATGCCATTGACGGTATGCTGGCCCGTGAACACAACCAGCAGAGCCTGTTTGGTGCCTACCTGAATGAAGTGGGCGATGTGGTTTCCGATGCTGCCCTTTACCTGCCGTTTCTGGATCTGATGGGGTATGGCATGGGCTGGGTGTTGATGATCGGCCTCTGCTGCCTGACCGAGTTTGTGGGGCTGCAGGGCAAGACCATCGGCGCTTCCCGGCGTTACGATGGTCCCTTTGGCAAAAGCGACCGGGCGGTCTTCTTTGGCGCACTGGGCCTGTTTACTGCCTGGGCTGTGTTTGAAAACAAACAGGCATTGCACGGCATTGTCATGAACTGGGCGATGCTGATCGCCAGCCTGCTGGCACTGATCACCATCATCAACCGGGTACGCCGGGGAATTGAGGAGGCACGGTCATGAACCTGCAGCAATGGATTGCCAGCTCAAGCTATAGCACCCTGCCCCACGGTTTTCTGGTGCTGGGGCTGATGATTGGCGGTGCAGTGGTCGGCATGCTGGCAGGCCTTGCGCTGAAGAGTAACGAGGTACTGATCCGCTCCCGCACCTGGCTGTTGATCATCGCCCTGTTCAGCCTGGGCACCTGGCGGCCCGGTTTTGCCCCCTGGCTGTTCGGCTTTATCAGCTTTCTGGCCCTGCGGGAGTTCATTACCCTGCTGGAGACCCGCCCGGCTGATCGCGGCGCGCTGTTCTGGCTGTTTCCTGCCATTATCATCCAGTACTTCTGGGTGGGGATGCACTGGTACGGCATGTTCATCATCTTTATCCCGGTCTGGCTGTTCCTGTTCATTCCGCTGCGGCTGGTGATTGCCGGAGAAACAGAAGGATTTATCCGTTCTGCCGGAACCATCAACTGGGTGGCGATGATGACGGTCTTTTCCTTAAGCCATGTGGCCTACCTGATGCAGCTGCCGGTGCTTGGCGTGGGTCATGGACTGGGCTACGTGCTTGCGCTGGTGATCATGACCGCCCTGAATGATGTGTTTCAGTTTATCTGGGGCAAGCTACTGGGCGGACCAAAGATCATCCCCAAGGTCAGTCCCGGCAAGACCTGGTCCGGCTTTCTGGGAGGCGTTGGCACCAGTGCGCTGCTGGCTGCCTTTCTGCTGCCGCTGCTTACCCCGTACACCCATCTGGCCGGTGCCGGGGTGGGCGCGCTGCTGGCCTGCTGCGGGTTTATCGGTGACGTGGTGGAATCGGCAGTTAAACGGGATATCGGGGTCAAGGATTCCGGCACCAGCCTGCCGGGACACGGTGGCATACTTGACCGGGTGGACAGCCTGACCTACACTGCGCCGGTGTTTTTTCATCTGACCTGGTATCTGTTTCATTGAGGTCAGCCTCAAATCTGGACGATATCTTCATCCTTAAAACGGCAGTTAACCACAGAGGTCGCAGAGAAACACAGAGAACTACAAGTAAAATCTGTAGTAAGCTTCTCACCCAAAGGGAATCAGGTGCTTGTTGTACCTTCCTGTTTTTCCTCTGAGACCTCTGAGATCTCTGTGGCAACAGTTTTTAGGTTCATTCATTTGAAGCTGACGTAAGAGAAAGTGAAGACCCAAAGCATGACCTTCAAACGCACGCTTATCTGCGTAGTAACCATTGCCATCATGGCCCTGGGCAGCAACGCCCATGCCTACTGTTTTGAAGAAGCCGGCCAACTGTACGGCATCAACCCGCTGGTGCTGCGTTCCATTGCCGGGGTGGAGTCAGGCAACAAACCTGATGCAGTGGGTAAAAACACCAATGGCAGTTATGATGTGGGCCTGATGCAGATCAACACCATCTGGAAGAGTACCCTGGGGCCGGAACGCTGGAAGCATCTGGGGGATGCCTGCTACAACACCAAGACCGGGGCCTGGATTCTGGCTGCCTGCATCAGCAAGTACGGCTACAACTGGCGGGCGGTTGGCTGCTACAACAGTCAGACACCTGAAAAAAGTGAGATCTACGCCAGGAAGGTCTTTGAAAAGCTGGAGCGTCTGAAGAGCGGCAAGGAACCGCAACCGCTGGATAGTAACGTAGAAGCAGCAATTGAGGCCCATATCTTGGAACTGGCGGCTGCGACACAGGAAGGGCGCAAGATACCCAAAAAGAAGGTTCTGAAGTTTGTCCCCTATACCCGGCTGCCCAAAGCAAAGCTGCATCAACCACCGCCAGCACCGGCGGGTGAACCGTCTGTACCGGTTCCGGTACCGTGGTAATGCAGCGTCTGATCAGGATCATCTTTCTGGCCTGTTGTGTGCGGCCGCTGGTGTCACTGCTGTTGGGACGCTGCATCAAGGGGCGCGAGCATCTGCCGGTCAGTGGCCCGGCCATTATTGCAGCCAACCACAACAGCCACCTGGATATCCTCTACCTGATTACCCTGATGCCGCTCAAGGCGCTGGCACTGCTGCGGCCGGTGGCAGCAGCCGACTACTTCTGCAGTACACTGCTTACTTCATGGCTTTCCCGCACCCTGTTGGGGATCATCCCCCTGGAACGGAAACGGAGCAGCTTCCATGCTGATCCGCTGGCCGGGCCTGCCGCTGCGCTGGAGCAAGGTGAGATTGTGATCATCTTTCCTGAGGGGAGCCGGGGTAAACCAGAGGAGTTGGGCCAGATCAAGCCGGGGGTGGCCCATCTGGCAAAGCGGTTTCCTGCAGTGCCGGTGGTGCCGGTCTTTATGCGTAATCTGGGGAAAAGCCTGCCACGGGGCAGCTTTGTACTGGTGCCGTTCTGCGGCAAGGCAGCGGTTGGTGAACCGCGCTGTTTCAGCGGTGACGTAAAAGGATTTACGAATGAACTGGGAGTTGCTATGCAGCAGTTGCATCAGGATTCGTCAGCAAAACACTCTTTTTAGTGAAGGGGGCTTGCAAAAATAAAATAGACCTAAAAGATCTTATAAGTTAAATTCCTCTCAGACTCATTGGACATGTCGCGTATCCCATAAGACTGCGAGGTACTTTTATGTTCCGCCCAGCTGACGTAAATTTATCAGATTTATTACTTTCATTGTCACAGGCCATGGAAATGGCCCAAACGAACCTTTCCAACCACCAGTTAAGAACCGCCTACATTGTGTGGAAAATGGGAGCTCACGCAGGGCTACCGGTTGAGCGCCACGAACAACTCTTTGTAGCGGCTTCATTGCACGATATTGGAGCCTTTTCACCAGAAGAAAAGCTGCATGTGCATGATTTTGAACTGACAAATCCCGAACGCCACTGCAACAGAGGTGTTTTTCTGTTTGAGCAGGTACCGTGGCTTACCCCAAGCGCAAATATTGTCAAACATCACCATCGTTCATGGCACAGTTGGGATGACCCCATCAGCACCGACTATGTACTTGACTCTCAAATGCTTATGTTGGCAGACGTGGTTGAGAGACATATCAACCGTTCTCGATACATCCTGCATCAGCACAACGCTATTTCTGACTTTATTCGCAAATGTTCAGGGATTACCCTACATCAAGATGTTGTCGACCTTTTTATGCACGTTTCTAATCATGACGAGTTCTGGCTTGATCTTACCTCCCTAAACATCAAGGATATTTTAAGAAAAAACGGACCATTTCAGCACGTTTTCATTGCGCAGGAAAAGGTATTTGCCGTTTCAGAGATTTTTCGCACTATCATTGACTTTAGGTCTCCAATGACAGCAACCCATTCATGCGGTATAGCTGCCTGCGCCAGCATACTAGGAAAACTCTTTGGTCTGACTGATAGCGAATGTCGTTCTCTTGAGCTGGCAGCCAATCTCCATGACACCGGCAAACTTGTTGTGCCGGATAGTATTCTCAATAAGCCCGGCAAGCTTACTGATGAAGAATATGCCGTCTTACGCCAGCATGCCTATGTAACCTATTCTGTTTTAAGTGCTGTACGCGGGTTTGAGCAGATAACTGAATACGCAGCATTCCACCATGAAAAACTTGATGGCAGTGGTTACCCTTTCGGTCTTTCCGGGCAGCATATTGGAACCGGATCCAGGATTGTAGCCGTTGCCGATGTTTTTACGGCTCTGAACGAAGACCGACCATACCGTCCTCGTATGAAGCAAAGCGATGTGATAGCAACTCTTCGTGAATCTGCTGACAAAAATTTTCTTGATGCCAGGATTGTTGAGCTGCTTATTAACAACATGACGGCTGTAGAGAAGGTTATGCTGGAGAAGCAGACCATTACTCTCGACTATTACCACGAGCAGTTCCAACCTATTGCTTAATCACCAGCGTAGATTTGCTCGTTGTATGGAGATGTATGCTGTTTTGGAAAAAGACAGCGGTTCTACTTACAGTGTAGACACCAAGCTATTTACGACTGAACTGGCAGCAACCATGCAACAGTTGGAAGATCAGGTGGATGGCACTTCGTCCTGAGTTTCAGCCATGACGTACTTCTTGACGGTACGACGATCCAGCCCGGTGCGTCGCGCCACCTCTTCATAGCTACCAAGACGCTGGTACAACAGGCCACAGTAGCCTGCCAGCAGCTCCCGCGCATCCAGACTGCCCTGACTGACACCAGCCACCAGCGCATCCTGCAGACCGCCGCCCCCCACAACCAGACGATCCCCTTCATAGCGGCGGGTCAGCAGCATCCTGCGTACCGCCTGTTCAAGTTCGCGCACATTGCCGGGCCAGGAATAATGCGGCCCCAGCGAGCTGCGTAAGCCCTCACTGATCTCGGCGGCCATGGCGCTGCATTCATGTCCCAACATCCGCTGCAGGATGTTTTTAACCAGGGCCGGTAGCTCGGAAGATTCTTCCTGCACCCGCTGCCTAAGCGGCGGCACAATGATCTGGTCGGAACAGAGCCGGTAATAGAAATCATCCCGAAACTGTCCTTCCCGCCGCAGCTCATCCAGTGGGCGGTTGGTGGCAGCGATCACCCGACCATTGAAACGCAGCCGTTCATGGCTGCCCACCGGCGCAAAGGTCCGTTCCTGCAATACCTGCAACAGTTTGATCTGCACCGGTATTGAGACATCGCCGATCTCATCCAGAAAAATAGAACCGTGGGCAGAGCAGCGTGTAAACACCCCTTCATGGTTATCAATGGCGCCGGTAAAGGCCCCTTTACGGTGGCCGAACAGCTCTGACTCCAGCAGTGATTCCGGGTACTGGGACAGGTTGCGGCTGATAAAGGTACGGGTAAAGCTGTCTTTAAAACAGCCGGTTTTGTCATCAAACGGGATAAAGCCGGAACGCCCGATGGCAGCAGCGGCTGCCCCCTTGCCGGTACCGGTCTCACCCAGCAGCAAGGTGGAAAAATCCTCCATCCGATCCCAGAGCCGCTGGTCATACAGGTTGATGTCACAGGTAAAGATGTTGTTCCAGAGCTGCAGACGCAGAGTATGCATGGAGGGAGACAGCCCCACCAGGGCGGTGTCGATAAAATAAAAGGCCCGGCGGATCTGGTAGAAGATCTCCAGATAGCGCAGGCAGTCCGGCCTGCTGTACCCCAGACTTTCCAGCTGATCCAGCACTTCACCGGCAAACGGCACCTTGATCGGCCGGTCGCCAGCCCGCTGCTGCTCAAGGATAAAGGCATCAAAGGGGGCGCGGTAACGGTGGTAGATATCAAACTGGAAGGCGGTCTGCAACAGGCTGCGGTCCTCACCACGGTACAGCACCGGATCACCCTTACCGCTGCGCCGCAACCCGTCAAGCCGGGCCGTGACCCGATCCACCACCAGATCAATCAGCTCATCCCGCGAGCAGCGCAGGTCATCACCTGCAATCTGGCGATCAAGCGCCTCCCGTTCCGGGCTGAACGGATTAGCAAAGGCGGCCAGGGCCACCGCACGGAAAAAATCTCGATCAACAGCTGTCAGGGTCAGGGGCTTGTTCATGCACAAAATGTACAGAGTCAGTACAATCCATGTCAACAGATTTACTACCACAAACATCTACAGCTAACACAAACAACTTAAATCATTAACCAATCAAAATTCATTCATCTTGGCACAATCCCTGTAATTGATTTTGTCAAAGCAGAAACGAACGCAGCAGGGAGGAAGTCATGAAAACCATCAACAAGCGGATCTTTACCATCATCCCGATTATCGCCTTTGCAGTCACCATCGTTATCTCAAACGGGATTTTCCACACAATTGAACATCGTCGCGCCGCAACAACAGGCCAGTCTCAGTCTGCTGATGAAACACTTAACGGCAGTTACAGCAACCTGATCAACACCTTTAACGCCAGCACCACGAGGTAGACCATGGCACTCTTGAGCATCTGCATCGGCATCATCGCAGGCGGCATGCTGTTTCAGTTTGCCGGTGTGGTTTCAGGCGGGATCATCGGCTGGTTCTACTACAGCCTGCATCTGCTGCACACACGCCAGAACAAGCAGCAACAGGAGCTGGAATGGCTGAGGAGAAGGCTGTCGGCACATCTGCGGGATGATCCTGAGCAAACAGAACCTGAGCCGGATCAGGCACCCCGGCCGGAACCTGCAGCCATGGTCACACCTGTTCCGCTGGCCCGGCCAATGCCGATAAAACCGGCGTGGCAGCAGGAACAACCAGCACCGAAAACAACCGTAGATCAGACCGTTAAAACCGAGTCTGCCTATACCTTTAAATACACCCCTGTGCCGGAAACCCCAGCTGAACCATCAGCGCTGGAAAACGCACTGCGCACTATTTTTAACGGTGAAAATCTGTTGGTAAAAATGGGGGTGTTGATCCTGTTTTGCGGCATCGCCTTTCTGGTCAAGTATGCAGCACAGCGTGGTATGTTTCCGCTGGAACTGCGCCTGATGAGCGCTGCTGCCGGAGGCGTGACCTTGCTGGCAACCGGCTGGAAGCTGCGTACAAAGCGGGCCGAATACGCCCTGGCCCTGCAGGGTGGCGGCATCGGCATTCTCTATCTGGTCAGTTACGGGGCCTTCAGACTGTACGGGCTGATCCCGGCGGTTCCTTCCTTTACGCTGTTGGTGGTAATCTCTGGCCTGTGTGCTGCACTGGCACTATTGCAGGAATCACGCACCATGGCCCTGTTCGGCATTATCGGTGGCTTTGCAGCACCATTTCTGGCTTCAGTAGGCATCGGTGATCCGGCAGTGCTGTTTGGCTATTACACCGTGTTGAACATTGTGGTGATCGGCATCGCCTGGTTCCGTTCATGGCGCTCCATCAACCTGACCGGCTTTATTGCCACCTTCCTGCTGAGCGCTATCTGGGGAGCAAACTACTACAAACCTGCGTATTTCAGTTCAGTTGAGCCGTTCCTGATCCTGTTTTTCCTGATCTACCTGGGGGTTAGCGTGTTGTTCTCGCTGCGCCAACCACCTGATCTGCGCGGTATGCCCGATGCAACTCTGGTGTTCGGTACACCGCTGGCTGCCTTTGCCCTGCAATCAGCACTGGTCAGCGATTTTCGCTACGGTATGGCCTGGAGCAGCCTGGCTACCGGGCTTTGCTACCTGGCCTGCTGCCGTCTGCTCTGGAACCGGGGCCTGCAGTTGCGCCCGCTGGCTGAATCGTTTCTGGCACTGGCAGGCATACTGCTCACTCTGACCATACCGCTGGCCTTTGATGGCCGCTGGACCTCCGCTGCCTGGGCATTGGAAGGGGCAACCATGGCCTGGCTGGGTTTCAGGACAGAACGCCGACTGGTGCGGGCCAGCGGTTATCTGCTGCAACTTTTGTCCGGTCTTGCCTTTGCCTTCGGCCTGGCCCACACCACCGGCAACGTGCCGCTGCTAAACAGCTTCTATCTAGGCTGCCTGCTGATCAGCCTGTCCGGCCTGTACAGCGCCTTTCTGCTGCAGCGCCATCCGCTCAAGACAGAGGAATGGGAGCAACCGCTTGAGTATCTGTTGATCGCCTGGGGACTCTGCTGGTGGTCCGGCGGCGCCCTGCGTGAGCTGGAACAGACATTGGACAAAGAGTTCCTGTATGGCGCAATCCTGCTCTGCACCGCTCTCTCAGCCCTGCTGATCCGGCTGTCTGCACGCAAGCTGCAGTGGCAGAACTTTGGCTGGACCAGCCTGCTCCTACTACCGCTGATGCCTGCAGCTGCAGTGGCCTGGTTTCCTGCCCATCCTTTGGCCCAGGGCGGCTGGTTTGCCTGGCCGGTCGCCTTTAGCACAAGCTGGTGGCTGTTGTACTCCCACGACCAGCACCTGCCTGCCACCCTCAAACCATATCCCCATGCCCTGCTGGTCTGGCTGCTGGCACTGCTGGGCACCCTTGAACTTGGCTGGCAGGTATCATTTGCCATGCTGCAGCAGGGCAGCTGGCAGGAGATCAGCCAGGTGGTAATGCCGGTCAGCCTGCTTGGGCTGCTGGTGATCGCTGACCGAACCAACAGCTGGCCGTTCAGGCAGGAACGGATTACCTATCAGGGGATCATCGCCCTGCCCCTTGCGGTCTGGTCTCTGGGCTGGGTGGTGGTCAGCTCCCTGACCTGCAGCGGCGACAGCAGTCCACTGCCCTGGCTGCCGCTGCTGAACCAGTTTGATCTGACCATCCTGGCTGCCATTGCCGTGCCGCTGATCTGGCTCCGCAGCCTGTATACAGAGCATAAATTCCAAGAGTTATTGCATGAACTGCAGCCTTCAATCACTGCCCTCTTCAGCGCTGTCAGCTTTGTCTGGCTGAACGGCATCCTGGCCCGCAGCCTGCACTACTGGGGCGAGGTACCATTCACGGCCCACGGCATGCTGCACTCGCCCCTGGCCCAGGCATCCTTCTCCATCTTCTGGAGCCTGTTGGCGCTGCTTGCCACCCTGTATGCGGTCCGGCAGGGCCATCGACTGATCTGGATCTGCGGAGCAACACTACTGGGGGTTGTGGTTGCGAAGCTGTTTATGGTAGACCTTGCAGGTCACGGTACCGTGGCCAGAATCGTATCATTTGTTGCCGTGGGATTACTGCTGCTGGTAATCGGCTGGTTTGCACCGGTACCACCGAAACAAGAATAGCCCCGCATCATCCATGTATAAGGGAGAAGATCATGTCGTCAATGTTCAATAAAGTTCTGCACCTGACGCTGGTTGGCCTGCTGTGTATCACGGTACAGCAGGCTCAGGCTGCCCCTGCTGATGATGTGCAAGGGCAGCTTTCCTCATCATCATCCACTACAGCACTGCCGGGCAAATGCAGGGACCACCTGCTGAAGGCCCATGGTGTTACCAGACAACAGGTGGATGCGGGATTGCAGCAGGAACTGGCCCGTTTTCGCACCCTGGCAGAGCAGGCCCTGATGCTGCGGGCAGAGACCATCTCTGTGGGCAGACGGATCAAGACCCAGCTGGAGCAGAAAAAGCCGCTCTCCGGCGATGATCTGGAGATCATGAATATCGGCATTACTGAACACCTGAAACTGCGCAAGGAGCTGATGGAGGTTGCTGAATCCCATGAATGCTGGCTGGATGGAACCGAACAGGAGTGGCAAAGCCGGGGTGTATCGCCGGAGGCCCGTTTAAACGGGGTGATGATGTCGCTCTCATCCGCCTTTTTACTGTACGACAACTACCTGTTATCGGTTTCGCTGTTTGAGGGAGACGCCAAGCTGCGCCGCCTGCTGAATGAGGCTGATCCAGGCTATGCAGTCAAGAGCGCGGCCCTGGCCAAGGTGACCCTTTCCTACAACTCCATCAACAACCGCAGCCGGGTACGTAAAGCCATCAAATTTTACGAAAAAGAGAGCAAACGTTTTAATCAGACACTCAACGCAACGGCAGAAACCGCCTATCTGGATATGCTGATCAAACAGAGCCCCTCCTATTCCATGGTGCGGACCTGGTCACCGTTCTATGTGGTGGGGCGCAAGGTCGGCTTTCTGGGGGGGGTGACCGAAGACACCCTTTCCGGTCTGGAGCGGCACGGTATCAGCCTGTTCAGTATGGTTTTTGGTAATGCAGTCGGGCTGGTGGAGACCCGCAAAGGTAAGCTGTATCGCAAACAACCGATCAGGGAGCAGTTGACAGGCACCCTGCAAGCAGGCGATGTACTGCTGGAAAAGACCCCTTTCCGCCTGACTGACAAGCTGATCCCCGGCTACTGGGGCCATGCGGCGGTCTGGATCGGCACTGAAAAAGAGTTGCGGGAACTGGGCATCTGGGACAATCCGCTGGTCAAGCGTTACCACGACCAGATCCATCAGGGACGCGGCGTGGTTGAGGCGCTGCGCTCCGGTGTTGAGATGAACCCGCTGGATCAATTTATGAATATTGACAGCGTTGGGATTTTACGCAAACAGAACATCAGCAGGGATGACCGGATCAGAGTAATACTGCAATCATTGCGGCAGGTGGGTAAGCCCTATGACTTCAATTTTGATGTGGAATCAAAGGAGCGGGTCTACTGCTCAAAGCTGGTCTATCTGACCTACAGCGGTGTGGAGTGGCCCACCAAGAAGTCTCTGGGCCGCACCACCTTTACCCCGGATGATGTGGCCAACCGCGCCCTGGCAGGTGATTTCCGACTGGTTCTGTTTTACCACAACGGCAAACAGGTGCAGCAGGCACCGCTGGAACGGATGGCACTGTTGATGGATCAACCGACAACAGGAGCGGAACGACGCTAGAAGTCTGTCGGGCTCAGGAAATCGTAGCGAAAATGTGACTGGACGAGGGCAGATTTTGTCGTTTTTGAAGGTTAATAGCTATTCTATTGACCAAGAAAACGGCGAAATATGAACCGTCCAGACAAATTTGCAGCAGATTTATCCTAAGTCCGACAGGTTCCCAGCCGCAGCCCTCATAATCATGTCTTTAATAAATAAAGCCACAGCAGTTCAACTGCTGTGGCTTTTTGCGTACACCTGTTTTCTGTGTCTGCTACCCCTCGGTCAGCACCTTCTCATCGTACAGCGCCTCAATCTTGCGGCGGTGACCCAGCTCAACCTCGGCAAAGGTTAAAAGGGTCTTCTGCAGCCGTGGATCTTCAGTCATACCTGCAGCGGTTTTGTACAGTTGATAGGCGTTTTCCTCTGCCTTAAGGGCAAAGGTCAGAATCTCCTGATATCCCATATCCGGCTTAAAGGGAACCTCTTTCAAGTATTTCCCAATGGTTGCCTCAGGTATTTTGCAGATATTAACCTCTTCAATCTTGTCCGGATCAACCTTGGAAAACACCTCTTTATGGGTTGCCTCTTCCTGGGCCAGCTCTTCAAACAGTTTACGTGCAGACGAACTCTCAGTCAGCTCTGCAGCCCGTTTGTAACGTTGATAGGCGCCCTCTTCCTGTTCAACAGCAAAGGCAATCACTTCTTTAAGGGAAACAAAACTCATTGCAGCCTCCTATTCGCAGTGGAAATCTTTAATATACTCAAGTACCTGAGCCGGGTGATGCTCAGCTTTGGCAATCTTGGTCCAATGTTTTCTAACAACACCATCGGCACAGATCAGCAACGTCGAACGAATAACCCCGGAAACAATCTTACCGTACATCGTTTTTTCGCCAAAGGCGTGGTACGCCTTCATAACAGAAGCATCAGGATCGGAGAGCAACACCATATTCAGATCATGGGCATCGATAAATCGTTGATGGGATGCTAGTGAATCCCTGCTGATACCCAACATGACAAAGCCAAGTTCATCAAACTCCGGCTTCAGATTACGAAAGCCGGTTGCTTCCTTCGTACAGCCAGGCGTGTTATCGCGGGGATAAAAAAACAGCAAGATCCGTTTTCCAGCGTAATCCTCAAGACGATGGCGCTTGCCATCGCTCCCTTCAAGATCAAAAGCCGGTGCTTTTCTATCAATTAACGTCATGTTATGACTCCCTGCTTTCTTCAAAACGGATTGGACTGTATACACTATACATTAATAAAGTCAATATGAGCCTGAATACATTATATAAAAATAAGGACTTATTTTGTAGCATACATACTACTTGCCAGATCTGTAAACAGGCTCGTTATTAACTACGTGCAATGACACCTGACAAATGTTACCCTTTAGTAACAAAGGAGGCTCCTGCATGGACCAGTCTTCAAATATTTTTCGCGACATTCTTGAAAGTATGGCGGAGGGGATCATCTTTGCCGATGCTGATGACCGGCTGACCTTTATCAATCGGATGGCTGAGGATATCCGGGGGATCAAGGCCCGGAATTTTATCGGTCGCACCATTTTATCGGTCCATTCACCAAATTCAGCCAAGCGTATCAAGGAGTTGCTGCAGAAACTGCGTAATGGTTCAATCAAACAGTCCCGGCGGGTGATTGAGGTAAAAGGGCGTTATTTTGAAAACAGTTACTACCCTGTGACCAGCCCTGACGGTGGCTATCTGGGGACACTGTTGATCAGCCGGGATGTGACTGAACGCCAGCAGTTGCAGCACGAAAACCAGTCGCTCAAACAGCGGATGGCCTGCGGCAGTTTTGGCGGGTTCGTCAGTATCAGCTCATCCATGCTGCCGGTGTTTCAAACCATTGGAGCCGTGGCCGGTCTGGAGTCAACGGTGCTGATCACCGGCGAAAGCGGTACCGGTAAAGAGCTGGTGGCTGCGGCGATTCACCGGAACAGCGCACGTAAGGAACGGGCAATGGTAACAGTCAACTGTGCGGCGTTACCGGAACATCTGGTGGAATCCGAACTGTTTGGCTACCAGCGCGGTGCCTTTACCGGTGCCGTCAATAACCATCGTGGTAAATTTGAACAGGCGGACAAGAGCACGATCTTTCTGGATGAAATCGGGGATCTGCCGGCCAATGCCCAGGCCAAGCTGCTGCGGGTGCTGCAGGAGCGGACCGTCAGCCGGTTGGGCAACGAAAAGGATATCCGGGTGGATGTGCGGATTATTGCTGCAACCAATCGCAACCTGCAGCAGATGGTGGCAGATGGCCTGTTCAGGGAAGATCTCTATTACCGCCTGAATGTAATCTCATTACCGGTGCCTCCTCTGCGGGAGCGGCGTGAGGATATCCTGCCCATGGCGGAGTTCTTTCTTAAAAAATTCAGTGAGCGGATGGAGCGTCCTCAGCCGGGGATCTGTGAGGCTACCCGGGCAGTGCTGCTTTCCTATGACTATCCCGGCAATGTGCGTGAGCTGGAGCATGGGATTGAGCGTGCCGTTGCGCTCTGTCCCGGCTCCTGTATCTCTCCCGCAGACCTGCCAGAGCAGTTTGTGGCTGCCCGCAGCTCTGGCGGTCCCGACTGGCAACAGCCCCTGTCGGTTCGGGCAGGCGATCAGTATCGCCCGGATGATGCCGCTCCTGCCACCCTGGCCAACGCCCGTGAAGAGTCGGAGCGTCGCCTGATCCTTGACGCCCTGGTCCGGACCGGCGGCCGTAAGGCAGAGGCCGCAAAACTGCTGAATATCTCCCGTAAAACCCTCTGGGAAAAACTGAAGTTGATTAACCAAACGTAACGTTTTCAGCAATACGTTACCTGGGGGTAACACAAATCCGCCCTACTCTCCCTCCTCTGGCTTTGTCTCCTCAAATAAGTTTAGTAAAATCAAGTCATTGGTCCTGCCAAGAAAAGTTGGCACAGCTCCTGTATACGCAGTCTGTACTAATAACGGCTGCACTGCATAATTTTTATGCATGATCAGCTTGTAGATCTGAAATACGGTGCTACCCTTTGACCTGACAGATCTGGAATATGGTTCGAGTAACCGACAAAGTGAGGTGGGTATGCCTGTTTCAGGCGTAGTGCTAAGTTGCAGACCGGGAAAAGAGACTCTGGTTGCAGAACTGGCTAGGCTGTTGCCTGGCGTTGAGGTGCATGCTGCATTGCCTGACGGGCAGGTCATCGCGGTAATTGAGGCTGGCTCGATCCAGGCCGAAGTAGATATCGCCTCACAGCTTGAGCAACTTGATGCAGTTATCAGTGTGCAGGTGGCGTACCATAACTTTGAAGATGTAACCCAAGAAGGAGGCGCAGATGGAACTGACGAGGCGTGATTTCCTGAAGGCCAGTGCGGCAGCAGCCGCCTTTGCAGCAGCCGGGGCGCAG
>Ga0209373_10002168_pt1 | contig 20333 bp, 16 predicted proteins | sample Higcelweek5metaG_FD_187173 | JGI IMG/M metagenome (GOLD analysis project Ga0209373, IMG submission 187173) | Freshwater pond sediment microbial communities from the University of Edinburgh, under environmental carbon perturbations - High... | ecosystem: Environmental > Aquatic > Freshwater >... | reverse complement strand
AAGATCGCGCCATTGTCGGCGGCCTGGGCCGTTTCCGGGGCCGTTCCGTGGTCGTGATCGGCCAGGAAAAGGGCAACGATACCGAAAGCCGCGTGCGGCACAATTTCGGTATGGCCAAGCCCGAGGGTTACCGTAAGGCCCAGCGCCTGATGCAGATGGCCGACCGGTTCCATCTCCCGGTGATCTCGCTCATTGATACGGCGGGTGCCTTCCCCGGCGTTTCGGCGGAAGAGCGTGGGCAGGCGGAAGCCATCGCCAAGTCGATCGAGACCTGTCTGCGCCTGAAGGTGCCGATGGTTTCCACCATCATTGGTGAGGGCGGGTCTGGCGGGGCCATTGCCATCGCTGCCGCCGACCGCGTGCTGATGCTGGAACATTCGATCTATTCGGTGATCTCGCCCGAAGGCTGCGCCGGCATCCTCTGGCGTTCCGCCACCAATGCCGCCGATGCCGCCCAGGCCCTGCGCCTGACCGCGCAGGATCTGAAGGATCTGGCCGTTATCGACCGTGTGGTGCAGGAACCCATCGGCGGCGCCCATCGCCGCCGGGAAGAAACCATCCACGCGCTGGGCAATGCCATCGAAGACGCGCTGGAAGGGCTGCGCGGGGTTGATGGCGGCACGCTGCGCCATAACCGCCGCCAGAAGTTCCTGGATATGGGCCAGAAGGGCCTGAGCTGATCCGGTGACGGGCCGGCTGTGGACTCACGGCCCCGATTCGGTTATAGTCGGAAGCAGGTGGAACGGTATTCGCGATACCGTCCCACCCACTCCTAGGCCCGACCCACGCTGATGACGACGTGCAACACACGCCGCCGCCAGACGGGGATACGGAGCACCAGGAGCCACGACATTTTACCCATGTCGTCACCTCCGAGTACGGCGGACCGGCCTATTCCGGTCCGCCGTTTTCATTTCTGCATAACATAAAAGAGAAAGCCAACAGGGTTTCCCGTTATGAGGGAAAGCCTTTCTCTCTTCCCTACCCCGGAAAGCGCAGGCTGACGCGTAATCCCGGCTGCTCCATGCCGGGGCGGTGGTCGTCCAGCAGCAGGTCTGCATCGTGCAGCCGGGCAACAGCCGCCACCAGCGACAGGCCCAGCCCATGGCCCGGCGTGCCGCGATGCGCCTCCAGCCGGACAAAGCGTTCCAGCACCTTGTCCCGCTGATCAGCGGGGATGCCCGGTCCGTCATCGGCCACGCTCAACAGCGGTCGCCCGCTGGCCAGATCATGGCCCGCCGCCACCTGTACATGCCCGCCGGGGCTGGCGTACTTCACGGCATTTTCCACCAGATTGCTGGCCAGTTGGGCCAGCAATTGCCGGCTGCCGCGCACGCTGACAGGGTCGGCATTGGCCAGTTCCAGGGTCAGGCCCTTTTCCTCCGCCAACGGCTCATAAAGCTCTGCCACCTCCGCCACCAGGGCGGACAGGTCCACCGGTTCGAAATCCGCCCGCGCCCGGCCGGTTTCCGCCGCCGCGATGGTCAGGATGGCGTTGAACACGCCCAGCAGCCGGTCAATCTCCGCAATCGCCTGTTCCAGCGTGGCCACCTGGGCATCCGGCAGGTCCGGTTCCAACTGCGCCAGTTCCAGCCGGGCGCGCAGGCGGGAAAGCGGCGTGCGCAGATCATGCGCCACATTGTCCGTCACCTGCCGCATACCCAGCATCAACCGCCCGATCTCATCCAGCATGCGGTTCAGCTTGGTGACCAGCCGGTCGATCTCATCCCCCGATCCCGTCACCTCCAGCCGGTCAGCGAAGGCGCCGGCGGTGATGCGGTCGATGGTGCGGTTGATCTTCTCCACCCGCTCTGCCACCCGCCGGCTCATATAGACGGCCCCGATAATGCCGATGACCAGCGCCAGCGAAACGGCCCAGATCATGCCCAGCAGAATCTGGCCGCGCAGCAGGTAACGGTCGGTCATGTCATGCCCGACCAGCAACCAGCCCAGATCGCGCACCGGCAGGATGATGGCGACGGCGGCGCGCTTGCGTCCCGGCTCTCCCCGGTTCTTGATCTCAAATTCAATCCAACCGGCGGCTGTGTTGGGCAGCGGCCAGTTCGCCAGATTGCCGGCGATGATCTCCCCCGTCGGGCTGGCAACGGCATAGATCATGTCGGAACGCTGATCGCCCGCCCGCTCCGAAATCAGCCGCAGCAGGCCGATCCGCCCGCGATCATTCATCGCGTTGGACAGTTCCTGAACCTCCCGCAGCACGGTTTCTTCCGTGTGGCGGTTGATGAAGCCGGCGGTGAACCAATAGACCACGGCCAGCACCACCGCCACCGACAGGATGAACAGCCCCAGATGAAAGGCCGCCAGCCGGAAGGTGGTGGTGCGAAGAAAGCTAAACCGGCTCACGCAGCGAATATCCCGCACCACGGACGGTATGGATCAGCGGCACCGCGTGATCCTTGTCGATCTTCTGGCGCAGCCGGGCGATATGCACATCAATGACGTTGGTCTGCGGGTCGAAATGGTAATCCCAGACATTTTCCAGCAGCATGGTGCGTGTCACCACATTGCCGGCATTGCGCAGCAGATATTCCAGCAGTTGGAATTCGCGCGGCAACAGGTCCACCGGCTTGCCCGCGCGCTTTACCGTGCGGGCAAGCAAATCCATTTCCAGGTCGGCGATCTGCAATTTGGTGACGGGGCCGCCGCTGCCGGCACCCTTGGTGCGGCGCTGCATCACCTCCAGCCGCGCCAGCAGTTCGGCAAAGGCGAAGGGCTTGGTCAGGTAATCATCCGCCCCGGCGCGCAGGCCCTTCACCCGGTCATCGACGGAGCCCAGCGCCGACAGCACCAATGCTGGCGTGTCATTGCCGGTGGCGCGCAGCACCTCCAGCAAGGACAGCCCGTCGCGGCCAGGCAGCATGCGGTCCACCACCAGCGCGTCATAGGGTTCTGAGGCGGCCAGGAACAGCCCGTCGCGGCCATTATCGGCATGGTCCACCACATGACCGGCCTCTTTCAAGCCCTTGATCAGGTAATCGGCGGTGGCGCGGTCGTCTTCGATAACAAGGATCTTCATGATCGGCCCAGTCTAGCCTCTCTGTCGCATGATGCCAGCGCGATCTGATCGTCGGCAAAACAGCAAGTCCCCCATAACATCCGGGGGCATTTCCCATGCCCCCGGATATACGGCGGCGACCGCCGCCGCGCGGCACGTGCCGCGTGAGCCAAGGCGGCGGATGCCGCCGCCCGGCGCTGAGGGAACATATAAACTCTTTTATCAAAGGGCCTGTTTCAGGCCCTTTGATAAAAGAAAAAGGCCGGGCGGTTGGGGAACCGCCCGGCCACCAGGCAGGGGTAATGGGAATAGAGAGACAGGGATGGCCGCCGGAAACATCGGGGTGGGGTGGGTTTCCGGCGGCACTATGGAACAGCGGGCGGGGGACTAAGGGGGGGACTGTGGGGTTGCCCGCCGTTCCATGAAGCCAACCTAACCCCAGCCCCGTGACAGTCCCCTTTCACGATCATGAACAAAGTTTCATCCATTCCCCCCTTGAATCAGGTCGATCGGACACCGGGGACAAAAGGGGGGCGCATGACAGAATTTTCATGGGCCTGACAGATCGGCGTTGGCCACCTTATGACAGGATGCGTTCATCGAAATAGCCACCGCCGCCGGCCAGTGCCGGCCCGCCTGGTGGCCCAACAAGAATGGAGCAGACAGATGACCGTCCGTAAGACCGGGGCCCTTCGCCGCAATATGGGCGCCGCCCTGCTTGCCGGTACCGCCCTGCTGGGCGGCTTTGTGCCAGCCTTCGCCCCCCAGGCCTTCGCGGCCCCGTCGGAAGTGATGGAAAAGGGCGGTGTGGCCGATCTGGTGGAGCGTGTGTCGCCCGCCGTCGTCACCATCACCGCCGCCAAGAACGCCCCCGAACGCCCCGTGATGCGCGACATGCCGCCGGGTTTTGAGGAATTTTTGCGCCGCTTCGGCGTGCCCGGCATGCCCGATGGTGATGGCAATGGCGGCGGTCGCGCCCCGCAGGCCCGCGCGCTTGGTTCCGGCTTCGTCTTTGATGCATCGGGCTATGTCGCCACCAACCGCCATGTCATCGCCGATGCCGATGAAGTGACCGTCACCTTCCAGGATGGCACCGAACGCGCCGCCGAGATTGTCGGCGAGGATGAACGTACCGATCTGGCCGTGCTGAAGGTGAAGGCCGACAAGCCGCTGCCCGCCTTGAAATTCGCTGACAGCGACAAGGTACGCGTCGGCGATGTGGCGATTGCTGTCGGCAACCCGTTCGGCCTGGGCGGCACCGTCACTGCCGGTATCGTGTCGGCCCGCAGCCGTGAAATCGGCTCCGGCCCCTATGATGATTACCTGCAGCTGGATGCCTCCATCAACCGGGGCAACAGCGGTGGCCCAACCTTCAACATGGCCGGCGATATCATCGGCATCAACACGGCCATCTTCTCCCCCAATGGCGGGTCGGTCGGCATCGGCTTTGCCATCCCGTCCAACATGGCCCGGCCCGTGCTGGAAACGCTGAAGCAGAATGGCAAGATCGAACGTGGCTGGCTGGGCGTCAGCCTGCAGCCCATGACCAAGGAACTGGCCGACAGCATGGGCCTGACCAAAAGCGAGGGTGCCCTGATCGCCGCCGTGGAACCCAAAAGCCCGGCTGAAAAGGGCGGCCTGAAGGCCGGCGACGTGGTGCTGACCGCCGATGGCAAGCCGATGAAAGACAGCCGCGATCTGGCCCGCCATGTCGGCACGGTCAACCCCGGCACCAAGGTGGATCTGAGCGTGTGGCGTGACGGCAAGGAACGCGACCTGAAGATCACCGTCGCCCAAGCCCCCAGCAGCCCGGACCAGCGCATTGCCCGTGGCAGCGCCGGCAAGGAGGAAGGGGCCGAGGTGGCCGGGCTGAAACTGTCCAGCCTGAATGACCAATGGCGCCAGCGCCTGCAATTGGAAGATGACGTGACCGGCGTGGTGGTGCTGGATGTGCCGGGTGACGTGGAGGGTCTGCGGGCCGGTGACGTGATCCAGTCCGTCAACAACACGCCCGTTGCCAAGCCTGCCGACGTGTCGGCCCAGGTGACCGCCGCCGCCAAGGCCGGTCGCAAGAATGCCCTGGTGCAGGTCCGCCGGGGTGATGCCAGCGCCTTCCTGACCATCCCGGTCAAGCCGGTCTGATCGGGATTTAGACCAAGAGCCATGGATCATGGCTCTTGGTCTTTTCCTGTTCCCTTAAGCGCCGGGCGCCGCCATCCGGCGGCTTGGCTTCGCGCGCCACGGGGCGCGGGCCGGCGGTCGCCGGCCTCCAAGGGTCATGTCCCATGCCCCTTGGTATGGGCGTAGCGGAACGCCGTCGGCGGCGTTTTCCATGTGTGTTTCAGCACAGCGTCCAGTTGTCGCATCACCGCTACACTATCCGCACAACAACCAGCCCCAGGTGCAATGATGAACGGCGAAATCCGGCAACTGGCCGAACAGCTTCTGGAAAGCGGGGAATCGGTCCTGTCCGACAAGGAGCGGCGCGTGCTGGCCCGCATCGCCCACCGCCGCGCCATCAGCCGCAATGCGCACGGGGAGTTCGAAGCCGCCATGCCGCTGGGTGACCGGATGGCCGATCAGGTGGCCCGGATCGGCGGTTCCTGGGCTTTCGTTATCGGCTTCGGCCTCTTCATGCTGGCCTGGATAGTGCTGAACGCGGCCTGGCTGGGTTTCGACTGGGATCCCTATCCCTATATCCTGCTGAACCTGATGCTTTCCACCCTGGCGGCCCTGCAGGCACCCATCATCATGATGTCGCAGAACCGGCAGGCGGCGAAGGACCGGGCGCAAGCCAATATGGATTACGAGATCAACCTGAAGGCCGAGTTGGAAATCATGGCCCTGCATGAAAAGCTGGACCGGCTGCGCACCGATCAGGTGGAAGAAATGTTAAGCCGCCAGCAGGAGCAAATCGCCCTGCTGCGGGCGGCGGTGGAACGGTTGCATCTGGGGTAAGGGGGCACCCGTGCCCCCTTCATCCTTACCCCTGCTCCATCACCTTGCGGATCAGGGCCTTGGCCTCCTCACTGTCCCAATGGGCACCGCCGGCCAGACGACCAACCTCGTTCCCCTTGGCATCCACCAGAATGGTCAGCGGCAGCCCTTCCTTGATCGGGAAGGCCTTCATGCTGGTCATCTTCTGGTCCAGATATACCGTCAGATGCTGGATGCCGGCCTTCTCAAAAAACGGCTTCACCACATTGATGCCGGCGCGGTCCACGGAAATAGCAACCACCTGGAACCGGTCGCCCCCCAATTCCCCCTGCAATTTATCCAGCGACGGCATTTCCTTGATACAGGGGGCGCACCATGTCGCCCACAGATTGACCAGCAGCACCTTGCCCTTCAGCCCGTCCCAGGCGATCGGCTTGCCGTCGGCATCATTGACCGTCAGCGCCGGCAGGGCGGGCCTGTCGGGGCTGGGCACGAAGGGCCGGGATTCCCCCTGAAAGGCCGGCAGCGGGCCGGTGGATGTGGAATTTTCCGCCGCCAGGGCAGAGCCCCCCGCTAAGAGAATTGCTGTACCCGCAGCCACGATTGTTGCGATGCGTCGGAAAATCGCCATTCTGCCCTCTTGAAACCGTTGTGCGGGGGGCCGAACCATTTGGCGCGCCCCGCGTGACAGAGTTCGTGTCATCGTCCCCCGACGTCAACCCCGGAAGCGACCGATCCCGATGTCTGACCAGAGCAAAGCCGCCCCGAAAGCCGCCAATGCAGCCGATGCCAATGCGCTGTGGGGTGGGCGATTCGCCAGCGGCCCCGCCGCCATCATGCAGCAGATCAACGCCTCCATCGGCTTTGATCAGAAGCTGTGGGCGCAGGATATTGCCGGGTCCAAGGCCCATGCCACCATGCTGGCGTCGCGCGGGATCATCAGCGGGGCCGACCGCGATGCCATCCTGGCCGGGCTGGATCAGGTGGCCGGTGAGATTGCCGCCGGCACTTTCACCTTTACGGTGGAGCATGAGGATATCCACATGAATGTGGAATCCCGCCTGAAGGAGATTATCGGCGAACCGGCGGGCCGGCTGCACACGGCCCGTTCGCGCAATGATCAGGTGGCGACCGATTTCAAGCTGTGGGTGCGCGACGCACTGGACCGGCTGGATGGCGACCTGAAGGCGTTGCAGGCGGCCCTGATCGACCGGGCGGAAGAATATTTCGACACGATCATGCCGGGCTTCACCCATTTGCAGACGGCCCAGCCGGTGACATTCGGCCACCATCTGCTGGCCTATGTGGAGATGCTGGGCCGCGACCGGTCCCGCGCCCGCGATGCCCGCGCCCGTTTGAACGAATGCCCGCTGGGCAGTGCGGCCCTGGCCGGCACGCCCTATCCGATTGACCGCGACATGACGGCGGGCCTGCTGGGCTTCACCGGCCCCACCGCCAATTCGCTGGATGCCGTGTCCGACCGCGATTTCGCCCTGGAATATCTGGCGGTGGCCTCCATCGCCGGCACGCACCTGTCGCGTCTGGCGGAAGAGATCGTGATCTGGTGCACGACGCAGTTCCGCTTCATCCGCCTGTCCGATGCGTTCACCACCGGCAGTTCCATCATGCCGCAGAAGCGCAACCCGGATGCCGCCGAACTGGTGCGCGCCAAGGTGGGCCGCGTCATCGGTGCCTTGAACGGGTTGCTGATCGTGATGAAGGGCCTGCCGCTGGCCTATTCCAAGGATATGCAGGAAGATAAGGAACCGGTCTTCATGGCCGATGAGACCTTGGCCCTGTGTCTGGCCGCCACCACCGGCATGATGCGCGACATGGTGGCCGACCCGGCATCCATGCGCCGCGCGGTGGAGGCGGGGTTCCCCACCGCCACCGACCTGGCCGACTGGCTGGTGCGCAGCCTGGGCATTCCCTTCCGCGATGCCCACCACATTACCGGTCGCATCGTCAAGCTGGCGGAACAGGCAGGCTGCGGCCTGGCCGATCTGCCGCTTGACCAGATGCAGGCGGTGCATCCCGGCATCAATGAAGGCATTTACGCCGTGCTGACCCTGGAAGCGTCGGTCAATAGCCGCACCAGCTTTGGCGGCACCGCACCGGAGCGGGTGAAGGCCGCCGTGGCGATGGCGAAGGCGCGGTTTTTGTGAGGGGTGGGCCTTATTGGAATAGGCATTCAAGATAAGACTTCAGTCTCTATAAATGTCTGTCTGAGAAGTCATCGCGCTTTTCAAAACCTTGTTATTTAACCGTCATTCCCGCGAAGGCGGGAATCCATACGACAGCGCAGATTTTGGATTCCCGCCTTCGCGGGAATGACGGTGGTGATGAGGTCTGCCGATCTGATTACTGCCTGCCCGTCTCCAGCCCCCCCCACCAACCAGGATGCCCCGCCCATGCGCACCACCCTTATCCTCCTCGCCCTGCTGGCGCTGGCCGGTTGCGGCATGAAACCCGCCTTCCCCAAGGCACCGGCGGGCAGCCCGCCGCCGCGCACCTATCCCGATCCGGCGACCGATCCCAAACCGGCACAAAGCCAGACCAATTCGTCCAAGCCGACTGAGGTACCGCCGCAATGACCTGTTTTCCTACCCCCGGCTTCCATTATGTCGACGGCACCCTGCATGCGGAGGGCGTGGCGCTTTCCCGCATCGCGGATGAGATCGGCACGCCCACCTATGTCTATACGACCGAAGGGTTGAAAGCGGCGTGGCGCGCCTATGCCGATGCCTTTGCCGGGCGGGATGTGGATATCTGCTACGCGCTGAAAGCCAATTCCAATCTGGCCGTTGTGCGCACCCTGGCCCAATTGGGGGCGGGCGGCGATGTGGTGTCATCCGGTGAGATGCACCGCGCGCTGGCCGCCGGCATCCCGGCGGACAAGATCGTCTTTTCCGGCGTTGGCAAGACGCGGGATGAATTGGCAGAGGCGCTGCGCGCCGGCATCCACCAGATCAATGTGGAAAGCCTGCCGGAACTGGACATGCTGTCCTCCGTGGCGGTGGAACTGGGGGTTGAGGCCCCCATCGCCATCCGCATCAACCCGGATGTGGATGCCGAAACCCATGGCAAGATCGCCACGGGCCGCAAGGAAGACAAGTTCGGCATTGATTACGGCCATGCCTCTGCCGCCTATGCCAAGGCCATGGCGCTGCCGGGGCTGAAGCCTTTGGGCATTGCCGTGCATATCGGCTCCCAATTGCTGAAGACCACGCCGTTCCGGCAGGCCTTTGGCAAGCTGGCCGGGCTGGTGCGGGCGCTTCAGGCCCAGGGCGTGCCGCTGTCCCGCATTGATCTGGGTGGCGGGCTCGGCGTGCCCTACAAGCCTGACGATGCCAGCCCGGATTATCCGGCCTATGCCCAGGCCATTGCCGACACGGTGGGCGATCTGGGTTGCCGGGTGACGCTGGAGCCGGGCCGGTCGCTGGTGGCCGCTGCCGGGCTGCTGCTGGTCCGCACCATCCATGTCAAGGAAGGGCTGCATCGCCGCTTCCTGGTGGTGGATGGGGCGATGAACGACCTGATCCGCCCTGCCATGTATGAGGCGTGGCATACGGTGGTGCCGGTGGCCCAACCGGCCACTGACGCCGCCCTGGACCCGGTGGATATTGTCGGCCCCATCTGCGAGACGGGGGACACGTTCGCCCGCCAGCGGCCCATGCCGCCGGTGGCACCGGGCGACCTGTTGGCCTTTTTGACCGCCGGTGCCTATGGCGCCGCCATGTCTTCGACATATAATTCCCGTCCATTGGTGGCAGAGGTGCTGGTATCCGGGGCGGAATATGCGGTGGTGCGCCGCCGCCCCAGCTTCCAGGAAAGCCTGTCGCTGGAAAAAATGCCGGAATGGCTCTCGCCGCGTGGCTGAAAAGCGCGGTAATCTGTTGCGGTAAGTGACAAAGGGCTGTCGGCACAATCCGGCAGCCCATGACAGCCGGATCAAGATGGACCGTCGCCCCGAAGACCAGAAGGCAACCAGCATCACGCGCTCGCCCGCGCGGGCCCCGCGTGATCCTGCCGCCCGCCGCCTGCGTCTGGCCCGGCTGGTGCTGGATGCGGAGGCTTTGTGGCGCGGCCTGTGGCGTCCCCTGACGGCGGGCGGCCTGTTCCTGGCGCTGGCCTGGATGGGGCTGTTCATCACTATGCCGGCCTGGCTGCACGTCCTGATGCTGCTGGGCAGTTTGGGCGGCGTCGGCTGGCTGGGCTGGCGCGACCTGCGCGGATTCCGCCGTGCGACGATGGAGGAAGCGCGCCGCCGGGTGGAGCAGGACAGCGCCCTGCCCCATCGCCCCCTGACCCAGTTGAATGACGGGATTGCCGGCGGGGCCGGCGATCCGCTGGCCCATGCCCTGTGGCGGGCGGCACAGGAACGCGCCCGCAAGCAGGCGGCCCATACGACACTGGGTGCCCCCCGCCCGGTGGTGACGGCGCGCGACCCCTGGGGCCTGCGCGCCATCCCCGTGCTGCTGCTGGCGGTGGGGGCGACGCTGGGCTGGGGGGAATTGGGCAGCCGCTTCACCTCTGCCCTGCTGCCCAGCATCGGCCTGTCACAGATCGGGGCCCCCACCACGCTGGATGCCTGGGCCAAACCGCCGGATTATACCGGCCAGCCGCCGGTGTTCCTGACCCGGCAGAAACCGGCGGATGGGGGGGAGGCGGGGCCGGTGGCCCTGCCGCAGGGCAGCACCTTCACCGCCCGGCTGACCGGCGGCTATGGCACGCCCAAGCTGCTGGCCAATGGGGAGGAAGTGCCGTTTCAACCGGTGGCCGGTGGCGGCTGGCAGGTGGAACTGGCCATCCGGCAAGGCGACAGCATCGCCATCCGTCAGGCCGGGCGGCAGGTGGCGGCATGGGATATCCAGGTGGTGCCCGATACGGGCCCCGGCATCGCCTTCCGCACCGCGCCGACAGTGACGGAGCGCCAGACCGTGCGGCTGGATTATACCGCCGCCGATGATTACGGCATCACCAGCGTCACCGCCACGGTGACGCTGGACAGTGACGATATCGCCCCGACGATCGACCGCACCCCCATCGACATCACCCTGCCCGTCCCCGCCCGCAACAAGCGGGAGGTAACGGGCGTGGGGTATGAGGATTTGACCGGCCATCCCTGGGCCGGGCTGCCGGTGCAAATCCGCCTGCGCGCCCAGGATGGTGCCGGGCAAGTGGGGCAGAGCAGCGAGCGCAAGCTGGTGCTGCCGGAACGGGTGTTCAACCACCCGGTCGCCCGCGCCATCATCGACCAGCGCAAGGCGCTGATCCTGGCCGGTGACGCCGCCCGCCCCAGCGTGGCGCGGGAATTGAACGAAATTTCCGCGCGCCCCGGTGCCTATGCCGGCGATCCGGTGGCCTTCATGGGCTTGCGCGCCGCTGTCGCCCGGTTGATGATCAACGGCGCGCCCGATACGCTGCCCAGCACCATCGGCCTGCTGTGGGATGTGGCCCTGCGCATTGAAGATGGCGGCCTGTCCCTGACGGAGCGCGACCTGCGCACCGCCCAGAAGGAACTGATGGACGCGCTGGACCGCAACGCCCCGGACGCAGAGGTGGAACAGGCCATGCAGCGCCTGGAACAGGCGATGCAGCAATTCATGGATGCGCTGGAACGCCAGGCGCTGGAACAGGCCCGCAATGGCGAAGCCCCGCCGCAGGCCCAGCCCCCCACCGATCCCAACACCCAGGTGATGAGCCGGGAGGATGTGGAACGGATGGTGCAGCAGATGCGCGACATGGCGCGGGCCGGCGGACGCGATGGGGCGCGGGAGATGCTGTCCCAGTTGCAGCAGATGATGGAAAACCTGCAGAATGGCAGCCCGCCCCCGCCGCAGACGGCGGAGGATGCGGCCCGCCAGCAGGCCATGCAGCAATTGTCGCAGAAGCTGCAGGATCTGCAGCGCCAGCAGCAGGAATTGCTGAACGACACGTTCCGGCAGGCACAGGAAGCCGCCCCGCCGGACCAGAATATGCAGATGCCCGGCTTCGGCCTGCCCAACCGCCAAAGCCGGCGGCCCAACCCGCAACAGGGTGAACAGGGCCAACCCGGCGGCCAATCCACCCCTGGCCAGGGCCAGGGGCAGAGCCAGGGTGAAAGCGGCAGCGATGCCGCCGCCCGGCAGGAGGCGTTGCGCAAGGAGTTAGGCGAGGTGATGCGCCAGCTTGGCGAGATGGGCGGCGGGGACATCCCCCAACCCCTGGCCAATGCCGAACGCGCGATGCGTGAGGCGCAGCAGGCACTTGGCCAGGGCAATGCCGCCCAGGCCATCCCGTCACAAACCACGGCCCTGCAGCAATTACAGCAATCGCTGCAATCCATGCAGCAGCAGATGGCCCGCCAACAGGGCCAATCCGGCGGCCAGCGCACCCAAACCGGCCGCCAGCAAGGCCGCGACCCGCTGGGCCGCCCCCTGCCCGGCAATGGCAATATGGGCGGCGAAGACGTGAAAATCCCCACCCAGGGCGACGTACAGCGCGCCCGCGAAATCCTGGAAGAACTGCGTCGCCGTGCGGGGGAACAGAACAGGCCGAAGCAGGAACGGGATTATATTGACCGGTTGCTGAATCGGTTTAATGGGGGGTGAGCAGCCTCTATCTGCGTTTCTGACAGCAGATAGACTAAGGACGGGACTGGTGGTCCCGTCCAATACAAAGCAATATTAAAATCGCGAGTTCAACGCGACTACATCCTTCGGTGTGGAAACAAGAATGTTATTGGGGCCATCACGGCGATAAAGTTCATCACCAAGGTAAGTGAGCTCCTTCTGAGGGGGTATTGATATCACTAGAACTCCAAGTTCAAAATAGCTATTATAATCTATATGAGACAGTACAGCGCCTTTTGTATGCTCGGATATTCCTGAATTCTTGATGTGATTTACTACTATTTGAACGTAATCCTCCATCGACTTTCCGAGTCTCCTCGCTTCCCTGCATATACCCACAACAGTCCTCTTCCCTATAACCTTTCCTACAACTCCGTCTATTTCTGAGGCCCTCTTGATGTCGGCTTCTTTGTCTGCCACGCCGATCAAAATTTTACCCGCCGACTTCGGGCCATTGTTAGCAATCGCGCAGATGGTCCGCAGAATTTTGTCGAGCATCGCAGTAGGATCCTTCGCTTGTAACTCAAGAGGAAGAAGGCCCTGCTTCAGTTCATAGTGTGCGAGCTCTATTTCCGAACGCCGAATGTCTCCATCAATGTCAACGATCTTATGGTTACTGAAGATAATTTTCGCGAGCTCAGGGTCGTCAATGAAAAATTTAGAAATTACGCCCTTTACTACATCAATGTTTGTTCTACGCTCAGCTTTGCTAGATCCCTTTTGGCCAACTGGGATCCTCTTGTTTATACCTTTCAAGGAATTCTTAATCCCATCATAATCGGAAATCCTTTTTCCAAGGCTGACACCACATTCGAAAATCGCCAGGAAAATCACGGTGAAAACGGACGGGAAGGCATTAGTCGTCTTAGGATCAAATAATAGGTCACGCAATTTTGTTGCTACACTTACTGCACAAATCTTCTCGACCTCTCCCAAGACAAATTTAAATTCTTCCAGAACTTTTTCGGCACCGTACAGGTCCAACGCAGTTTCAATTCTGGTGTATTCATTGTTTGATGGATCATACACGGCATCTAGCGCCGCCTTAGATCGATCAATCAAGTCCTGTCCAATTATGCAGGCAACAGTGTCAGCAATACATTGCTCATCCTCGCTGTCTCGAAGGTCGGTTGATCTAAGAACACCCTGTGCGACCCAAAAAACTTCGTCGGCTTGGACTTCATAGCCATGCTTGGTCTTTGGTAGATCAATGCTGATGGAGGGCATTTCATAAAGAAAGAGGCGATCTGACGAAGTATCCCCCCTCACGCTGCAAGCTAAACTACGAACAAGCTCGGCGAACTTGCTTTGAACTCCTGCTTGGCGGCGCTCCTGATCGCTCAGACGATGGCCGTAAGTGTTGATTCGGTCAAAGACTTCATTGACCTCTTTATTGGAAGCCTTGCGCAGAATTGATAATGATACTTGGTAGTTAAGGATCGTTGAGCACGAGGTGCTGTCGAGGATATTCGCTGCGCTCTGATCCGAAAAGACCCCTTTCTCAGAAATATCTTTGGCAGTCGGAAAGTAATTTAGATCAAAGTATCGCCCATCTAGGATTGGATATGATGTTTCAATGAATGACATGATCGCATGCATTCTTTGAAGACCATCGATGATCTCGAAGTTCTCTTTTGGACCCTCGATCTCGGAGAGCAATATAGCGGGTATCGGATACTTTGATAGTATGGAGTCGATGAGTTTTTGTTTTTCTTCAAGAGTCCACACCAATTTTCGCTGATACCGCCGATTTACAATCAGCTTATTGTCACGGAACCATGTGTAGAGTGTTTGAACAGGCACCGCTTGAGAGTGAAGTTCCGCCATAGGTGTTCTCACTGGCTAAATTGCGCATCGCTAATGTCGGAAATATCTGCGCGAATAGCAACATAGAATTGATTGATATTTCGTTATATCTGCGATCAGCCCTGAAGATATCGTCTGTTTTGGCGAATCTGATTGCTATTTTATTCGCGTACTCAAGTTCGGTGCAGATAGCAGCGAACGACCGCTCTCCACCCATCCTGCGCGTTTGGTGCGGAATAATTCGATGGAAGGTGAGGGGGCCGGGCCTGGCTGGGATGGGCCGCTTTTGTGCCTATCATCAGGTACACAGTTTCGCCCCTGAGGTCCAAACGTAGCAGCCGGCTCAATGCTTTTGAGCATAGGAATATGCACCCGTGAGGCGCAAAAGCGCCCAATGACGAACCAACGCCACCCAACCACCAACCATGTCGGAAAAATCGTGGTGCGCCCGGCAGGACTCGAACCTGCTGCCTCCAGTTTAGGAAACCGGCGCTCTATCCTGATGAGCTACGGGCGCAAACCACGGGGGACGATATAGCGTCATTCGGCGGGGGACGAAAGGGTGAAACTGTCAAAAAACGCCCTGCCCTGCCGCAGCGGTGGCCCCGGCGTCACATCAGGCCGGCGCTTTTGAAGCTGACATAGCGGCCACCCTTGCCGATGATCACATGGTCATGCACCACCACGCCCAGGGCCGTGGCGGCGGCCATGATCTGTTTGGTCATCTCAATATCCGCCCGGCTGGGCGTGGGGTCGCCGCTGGGGTGGTTATGGACCAGGATGACCGCAGAGGCGCTGAGTTCCAGCGCCCGGCGCACCACCTCTCGCGGATATACGGGCGTATGGTCCACCGTGCCACGCTGTTGTACCTCGTCCGCGATCAGGGTGTTCTTGCGGTCCAGGAACAGCAGGCGGAACTGTTCCACCGGTTCATGCGCCATGGCCCCGGCGCAGTAATCCAGCAGCTTCTGCCAGGATGACAGGATGGGCTGGCCGATCACCTGTTGGCGCGCCATGCGCAGCCCGATGGCCCCCACCACCCGCAAGGCGGCGATGATGCCGTCGGAAAAACCAAACCGCGCCTTCAACTGTTCCGGGCTGGCCTGGGTGACGGCCCACAGGCTGCCGAACGCCGTCAGCAGTTCCTTGGCCAGCGGCTTCACATCCCGGCGGGGAATGGCCTGGAACAGCAGCAGTTCCAGCAGCTCATAATCCTGCAAGGCATCCGGCCCGGCGGACAGGAACCGTTCCCGCAGCCGGTCGCGGTGGCCGTGATAATGCGGCTTTTCCGCTTCGCCCGCAGGCTCCCCCGCCGGTTCCGCTGTCGGTTCTGCGGTGGGGGCTGGTTTGGTGGGTTTGGCCTTGCGGCGGGCGGGGGTATCACCGCCGCCGGCCAACATGCGGGCCAGCAGATCATCGTCTGCTTCCACCGACGCGGCCATCGCCTCGCCCAGCGCACCCTGTTTGCCCGTCATGCGCAAAACCCCAGCTTGTCCGCCCCGCTGCATACTTGATTACAAGTGTCAGCGGGGGCGGGCAAGGGGGCAGGTGTAAAAACTGCGCCAGTTACCCGGCGGAAGTGTAGTGCATGATCAGCGAAGGGTGCAGGAGAGAACAGGATCAATCAGCCTTGAGTGCCTGTTCGAGCCGTTGTCGTTCTTCTGAACCCTCAGCTTCTCACTACCGTCATTCCCGCGCAGGCGGGAATCCATACGACAGCACGGATTTTGGATTCCCGCCTGCGCGGGAATGACGGTTAAAGGGCTGGAAAAGCCTAAGAAATCTATGGAGAGCCCCCGATCAAGGCTGATTGGTGTAGGGCGGCTTGGTGTAACCGGCAGGGGACAGGGTGAAAATCTCAAACCCATCCTTGGTGACGCCGATGGAATGTTCGAACTGTGCCGACAGGCTCTTGTCCCGCGTCACGGCGGTCCAGCCGTCCGACAGCACCTTCACGGCATAGCCGCCGGCATTGATCATCGGTTCGATGGTGAAGAACATGCCTTCTTCCAGCACCGCCCCCCGGCCCTTCTGGCCGTAATGCAGCACCGACGGCGCATCGTGGAACACGCGGCCCAGACCATGGCCGCAGAAATCCCGCACCACGGAATACCGGAAGCTTTCGGCATAGGATTGGATGGCGAAACCGATATCGCCCAGCGTGGCCCCCGGCTTCACCACGGAAATGCCGCGCATCATGGCATCATAGGTCACATCAACCAGCCGGCGGGCCTTCAACGATACATCGCCCACCAGATACATGCGGCTTGTATCCCCGAACCAGCCATCGACGATCACGGTAACGTCGATATTGGTGATATCGCCGCTGACCAGCCGCTTGGGCCCCGGAATGCCATGGCAGACGACATGGTTGATGGAGATGCAGGAGGCCTTGGTATAGCCCTTGTAGCCGACGGTGGCGGACGTGCCGCCATTATCGATGACGAATTGCAGGATACGGTCGTCCAGCTCTTCGGTCACCGCACCGGGGATGACGAAGGGGGTGATATAATCCAGCGTCGCCGCCGCCAGACGGCCGGCGCGGCGCATCCCTTCGAAATCCTCCGGCTTGTGGATCTTGATGGGGCGCCGTTCTTCATAGTCGTCGGCGATATCGCTGTCGGTCATCACGTCTGCTTGCTCTCTGCTTTACACCGGGGGCTGGCTTTGCCCAGCCGGCCCACATCCTTCTGTTACGACTTTACACGCCCCATGCCGCCGCGTCCAACCCCCGCCGGGGCGGTAGGGGGCATGCGGCGGCGCGCAGGGCGGGGCAGCACGCACGGCAGGGCCATTTTCAATGAAACCGGGCCGCACCTGCGTTATGGTTCCCGCCATCATGACCGACGACCTGACCCTGACGCCCCCGCCCCCGGAACCCTGCCGCATCTGCGGCAAGCCGGAAGACCTTTGCCTGTGCGCCGACCTGGAGCCGGAGCAGACCCGCCTGCAGCTGCTGATCCTGCAGCACCCGCAGGAACAGGATGTGGAGTTGGGTACGGCCCGGCTGCTGTCCGGGCAGATCGAAGGCTCGGTGGTGAAGGTCGGCCTTTCCTGGCCATCCTTGTCCAAGGTGCTGGGCCGGCAGGTGGAGCCCAAACGCTGGGGCGTGCTGCATATGGGCAGCAAGGAAGAGGTGGCCAAGGTGGCGCGCGGCGGGCTCGCCGTGTTCGGACGCAAGGATGTGTCGCCTGACAGCGACCTGGTTCTGGCCGATCTGGAAGGCATCGTGCTGATTGATGGCACCTGGAGCCAGGCCAAGACCCTGTGGTGGCGTAATGCCTGGCTGTTGAAGCTGCGGCGCATCGTCATCCACCCGGATTTCCGGTCCGCCTATGGCACCGTGCGCAAGGAACCGCGCCGCGAAAGCGTCTCCACGCTGGAAGCGGGCGCCTTCGTGCTGGGCAAGCTGGAAGGCGACCCCGGCCTGCAGGCCCGCCTGCTGGAACCGTTCGAGGAACTGTTGAAGCGCTGGCGCAATCGCCGCCGGCCCGGTGCCAAGCCCGCACCCACAGCGGAAGGCTGATCCCTCAAAACGGCCCGAACGCTTTGTAGAACAGGCCCACGCCCAGGAAGATCGCCAGCCACAGGGTGGTCTTCCACAACAGCCCTTCTCGCGGAAAGCTGCGCCAGTTCCTGAACAGCAGGAAGGCCAGCAGGGCGAGGGAGGAGACAAGGGCCAGTATCTGATTTTCTGTCATGAACCCGATGTGGGGTGCCCAAGCCCCGCCATCAAGCCCGACCCGGCGGTCGGGGGCTTTCATCCAGCAGCAACTGTAAGAACGCCAGATCCAGCCAGCGGCCGAACTTGGCCCCCACTTGGGGCATCAGCCCTACATGGCGGAACCCCAGTTCCAGATGCAGGCGGATGGAGGCGGCATTGTCCGCTTCTATCCCCGCTATCATCACATGCTTGCCCAGCACGCGGGCGCGGTCAATCAGGGCCCGCAGCATCGCCCGGCCAACGCCGCCCCGCCGCCGGTCGCTCCGCACATAAACGGAATGTTCCACCGTGTGGCGATAGCCGTCGAAAGCCCGCCAGTCGCCGAAGCTGGCATAGCCCAGCACAACACCATCCGTTTCATCCACCGCCACCAGCACCGGATAGCCCAGCCGGCGCCGCTCCGCCATCCAGGCCATGCGGTTGGCACCATCCACCGGCGTCTCATTCCAGATGGCGGTGGTATGGGCGACGGCATCATTGTAGATGGCGGCAATCGCCCCGGCATCCGCCTCTGCAGCGTCACGGATCAACATGATAAAAGGGCTCCCCGGTTCAAGGCCGATGGCCTGATCTACCCCGGTTCGGCGCTGGATGCGACGGGAAAACCTGGGTTGCAACAGCGATAGACATCACACGCCTTGCCTTTGCCCCACCGGTTCGGCTACGGTCCCGCGCCATGGATGCCCGCTTGGCGGAATGGTAGACGCCAGAGACTTAAAATCTCTTGCCCTCCGGGGCGTGCCGGTTCGAGTCCGGCAGCGGGCACCAACTTCATTTTATTGAGAAAACACGGGCTTGGCGGGGCGGGAACAAAAGCGGATTTACCAACTGCCACCGAACGTCAATGATACGGACTGTCAAGGCCCTTCATTGCCGGTTTGCCCGACACTTTCGGTGACCATAGGCCAGCGGAAGGCGGCGTCCGCCTGCCTGGCCGTCAACGCCCCATAAAATCCCGCGATTCTGTTGACGCTCTCAAACGCCCCAATGGCGGACACGACCGGTATCCACATGCACGAAGCTGGACCTGGTATAGATACCCACGCCCCCCAGCTTCAGGTCAACCGCCGCCTGGCGGATTTTGGAAAGCTGGCGGCTGGGCAGGTCGATATCAATGGCCTTGCCTTCCATATGCAGGCTCTTGGTGGCCACCCCCTCGGACTTGGAAGCCAGCATGGCGTTCGTCTTGGGGCAGCGGTAGCCGGAAATGACCTGAAACGGTTCATCGGTGCGCAGCCGCTGGCGCAGTTGGAACAGCAAATCCAGCAACTTGGGGTCCATACGCCCCTTTTCCCCTGTGCGCCAATCGCGCAGCATCTCGTTCACGTCGGTCAATGCGGTCGGCAGATAACGTCCGTCGGCAAAATAGGTGACACGCAGTTTCTCGCGCGTGTGCAGAGAAACGAAGGAGATGGTGCGGCGGGTGGCAGCCATCGGCGCCGCTTCCGCCCTGTCGGTGATGATGGCGGGCAGCGCAATCGCGGCACCGGCACCCAGGGCAAGCTGGCCCAGCGAACGCAGGAAGCCACGACGGGAAGCTTCGGGAAGCTGGGAACTCTGGCTACATGAAAGAGACGAATCGCGCCCGACAATATTGCTGTCGTCCAGGTCGGTCGTGTTCGGCCGTGCCACCATGCCCTTAACCCTTCCCCGATCTCAACCGGCCCCCTGCAACCGTGGCGCTGGGGACACTCCCTTTTCACAAATAATCCGATTGCCCCGCGCAGATCGCGGGGCACGGATGCAGTGATGGCAGATCGGGCAGGATGAGGCAAGCATCAAATCGTCCGACGGATTAATCCGTCGGAAACAGGGAACAAAACGGAAAAGCAAGCGCGATCAAGGGGTAGTGCTACCCATGCCGCTGACGGCGGAGGCCGGCTTCAACCCCGGGGCCGGTATGGCCGGCTGTTCTGGGGCCGATGCAGGGGCTGTGCGGGCTTCAGCCTCCACCGCGTCCAACTTCACCCGGCTGGCCCGCAATGCAGTGGCCAGCTTGCGGTCGCGGCCATAGATGTCGGAGCGGAAATCCACCGTGCCATCATCCTCCACAAAGGCGGTGACATAGGTGATATGGATGGGAATCGGCTGTTTCAGCCGCACGATGGTGCGCTCGCCCGTCTGCAGGGCGGCATCCAGCTTGGTCCGGTCCCAACTGGTGGTGCCGGTCAGGCGCAGAATGGTTTCCGCCACGTCGAAGGGGTTTTCCACCCGGATGCAGCCATGGCTGAAACTG